>JAABUH010000460.1_pt1 | contig 59860 bp, 83 predicted proteins | sample 5559121 | NCBI WGS metagenome assembly JAABUH01 (sample SAMN10711871, study PRJNA513364) | rock metagenome | isolation source: Antarctica rocks | place: Antarctica: Victoria Land, Battleship Promontory nord | collected 2015-12-28 | reverse complement strand
AGGTACCTGAGCGAGTACGTCAACAGCTTGGAATCCAACGCTTCCCTCAACCTGCGCATTCCCCGGACTTGAACGCGATCGAGAACGTTTGGACGGTCCTCAAGCAACGTGTAGAAGCCAGGAGACCGGTGGCAAAGAGCAGGGCGGAGCTGATTGTCCATGTGGAAGAGGAATGGGCTTTGATTCCAATGGAGGTGGTGAACTCGGCCTGTGAATCAATTGCAAGGCGAGTTGAAGAGGTCAGACATGCAGGAGGGTATGCTACAGGTCACTAGGGGAGAGAAGAGGGCTGTACATATGCATGGGGTCTAGATATAAGAGCATGTATCTAGACGGAGGTCGAAAAGTCAGAGGAGAGTGATTCGCCACGCTCGCGGTGTTTCGGCGTTAGCCCGGATGGATCCATTCGTGACACCCCTGTTTGTTTGGAGGGTTCCCGGGGAGAATATACTGTAGCTGAAAAAGCCGCTGTAGCTGTAGAAGTGCGAAGATCGGGTCCCGTGATCTTAGACTCTCCAAGCGAATCGACAGGCCTAGCTGATACAGCCGGCATCTCCTCGACGAGCTTTTAGGACATACCAGTGGCTATGGCGAAGATGCTGGAAGGAGTCAAAGTCGAAACGAGGCTGGGAGTTTTCTCGGCCACTCCATGGAAAACTGGCGGGATGAAACTTGAGAAGTTGGCTGTCCTTTCGAGAATGCCATGGGGGCTTCTGCGAGACTTCCTCTATTAGTCTAGACGGAATAGAACCTTCTATAGATAAGACAAGGTTCAAGGAAATCGCTTCAAGCTTTCGACTTTGAGAACCTGTCGAGCACCTTGAGAATGCGTAGACCCAAGTGGTAGATCCAACCGGGGATAAGGCAGTCCCCTTCCGATGTGGCCCCCCCCCAATGTGATCAGAACATTCCGTAACACATCGGAGGAATACTTGGGTAAGCTTAGCTGATGCATGTGTTGGGGTCCACGATCACGTGCCCCGGAGATGACAAAATCTTCCCTCTTAGGCCGTCAAAACGTTGTGCTGCCGGCGGAGTTTGATAGTTCGATAAAAGCGGGTGACCGTAGCCGTTTCGCAGGGTTCTTGAGCCCCGCGTCACCTTCCGCGGGATAGACTCCAGCGATCAGGGCGGCCTTCCTCACCTGGTCTAAAATAAGGTTGGTTCCTACGTTAGCGCTCCGAAAACCTTCTTTCTCGTCATGCGGTGATGGGGTCAACAGACCGGGAAAACATGACATCGGATGAGTAGGGGAGTCTTATCCAGTACAGCTATATATCCACCTCCTCTTCCGCCCCCAGCGGTCCTTTTCGAGTCGAGGTAAAATGAACCATTGAGCCTCCTTGTACTTCTCGCAAAAGTCCACTTCCAAACTCAAATCTACCATGTCTCGCACGTGCCACGCCTCTGTCCCTCCCGATCCGACATCAACTTTAATCTTCTTTCAAGCCGGCGGACACCCGCTATCCAGGGTGAAACCGAGTCGGAAAGATTATACACAAGCTCACCATTACACAAACAATCTTTATAGCTCTTGAATCCTCTTGTTCTTTTGGTTCGAGAGTCATTTCCCTGTCATCCGGTACCCGTGATCATCCGGCCCGCATAACACTCTATCGTTGCGAGCTAGAGTTGCCAGGGTGCGTAAAAAGGATAAGAGTGTTGCCAGGTGAGTGATCGCGTCCTTAGTTCTTCACTGCCTCCCCTTGCGTTCCCATGCTCCTCATCAACCCGCTCCACGATGCACCGTCCGTCCCTGCAGACGAGCTTCCTCCCGATGCAATCATGAGACCTCCCTATTGCCCACCAATCTGCGCGGCTCCTGTCACCCCCTTTGTTACCATGCACCCTTTCGGGAGCAACCCCTTCGTGGCGCAAAAATCGCCGCTTTCCCTTTCATGTAAGATCTCAAGTCCCTTGCATCACTCATATCAAGGAACGCATGTCCGCATCCTAATGTACACACTCCTTTGTTTGTCCCACCTTTCTGCACTCAGCTTTCACCGCTCCCAGTTTCAGCTTTTTCCGATGGACACAATAATATCAGCAATCACTAATCACTCGTCGCAGCTAGATCTCAACCGATCTCGGGGTGCCATCGACACAATTCGTGAGTCATGTCTACCTCAGATCTCAAATCACGTCATCCACCTTTACGCTTCATCTCTCTCTCCCCCATGCTCGATCGCCTCGCCACCCCTCATTTGCCGTTCACTTCTCAACTGCGCTTTCTGACGAGAATCCCAAGCAAAACACCGTCCTCCTCACCAAACCATTCTCCTTTAGTCGTCGTTCCTGCCTCCGTCAATCACGGATCTTTACGTCATCCATGACTCACCTCGAGGTTGATCTGTCTTAGAGTTGACCATCGGTCGATTTCCATTCGCCGTCTGTCGGCATCTGCCGGAGTGAATTGGACGGTATCAGATTCAACAAAGGAACGCCAAGAGAGAGAGACAGAGCGATATCTTGTTAGATCCCGTGAGTGCGGCCGTTTTTACGGGATCTGAAGTTCGTGATCGGAGTGAATCCCCGTTGGGCTACTCTCAACAAATCCAAAATCAGATCGACTGGAAGGCGTTGGCAGGTTCTCGGCATATCAATCTGATCATCGGATTCATCAGCGTTTCATCACTTCACCATATCTTCCTTCACCAACAACGGTCCGAATAGTCACTTTCCGGGGCGGCTGTCGGGGAGAGACACCTGTTTTTCTCTTACCGAAGGGCCTAGAAGCCTTTGTCTCTTCTTTTCCGTCAGTAATTTCCCCTATGAGCCGTGTCTTTTCCCATCCTATCCTTTTCATTGGTCTCCCGCCGTCTCAACATGTACTCAGCTCAGGGACCTTTAAAGTTTAAGACTTTAACAACTCGCGCGGACCTTTTGTTTCCTCCGAACACCCTGGGATTACCCTTTTCTTTCGATTCTTACGAATTTCCCCCTCCATCAACCCCCTCCGATCCTTCTTTACGATACGTTTTTTTCTGCTCCGGCTCTCCCACATACCCATCTCAATCGCCGATGCTTTCACTCTTACTCGCTCATATCCAACCCATGTCATTCAGAGGGGGTCTCGCGAAGTTCGACGCTGAGGGTCAAATGTCCTAGTAGATCTCTCTATCGCCGCGCACGCTAGTCGTCCGACCCCGTGGTCTAGGGTAAATTCAGCCGTTCGTACCTTTCCTACCCACTCTCGCTTGGCGCCCGAATCTCGCCCTTCCTCGGCTCAAATGCGTAAATTGAGCTCACAGATCTCAGACTTTTACCCGAACGCTTCGGAGCTCATCTGATTCCTCATCCCTAAGAGCATCATTCCCATCAATCGAGTTCCCGATCGTTTCCCCCGTCACTATGGCCAACCTTTCACCACCTCCCCCACCACTCGACCCGCCATTTCGAGGGTACATTGAGACGACGTTCGATGCATTGCTCGTATTCGAGGCTGCTCGACGGGGGATGATGCCTCGAGTGACCCGTCGGCTGATCGAGAGGGAAAGAGGGATGGTGCAGTCCGGTGCGGTGTTTGTCTTTGACGAACATGAGAGTGGAATCAAGAGGTGGACAGATGGCTTGGTATGGAGTCCCAGTCGGATATTGGGGAACTTCCTCGTAAGTCGTGACTCTTCTCTTGATCAATTAAAAGGCCGAGTCTGATCTATCTTCAGGTATATCGTGAAACAGACAAACGTTCTGGCCAACCGCCTACACCCATGTCTTCATCCAATCCCACATCCATCTCTCCAACACATGATTCCCCATTATCCACTCCGTTACATCATTCGAACACTTTACCGGGCCTTGGTCCCTCTCGATATGCCGAGTCATCCCAGATGGGCATGATGGCCGGTGTCGGAGCGAACGAACCGCCTCCGATCCTGGGGAGCGGGGAGTTACATAGACCTCGAAGTGCGAGTGAGGGTGGTGGAGCGATGGACAGGCAAAGGGAGAGGCAGCTGGTCGGCAGCTTGACGAATAGCTATAAGTTTAGAGACGGCGGATTGGTCAAGAAGGTGAGCGAGGATAACCTTTTCATCAAGCTGAAGCTGACCCATTCCAGACGATGTCCGTGACGGTTAACGGCTTTGCTCAACATATGGTATCCTACTACTCTGTGGAAGACGTCCTCGCCGGGAAACTTCGATCACCGTCGACCATCCCCGAACTCGCTTCTGTCGAGATCTCCCCTGAATACCTGCACAAGCAGAACTTCCGCTTCCCACCGATGATCGAGGTCGGCCAAGATGGTGTGCCTCGGTATAGGTGAGTGAAGAGCTCGTCCTGCGGTGGTAGAAAGAGCGCCTGCTGATGTCATTCAAGGGGTGAGCCTGAAGAACCCACTTCACCGCAATCACCTACCGTCAACCAGTCCCTGCCTCCCTCGTCGTTCGGCGGATTTGACGATCCGTACGATCCGTATAAAGTGCATAATCAGTGGATGCGGATGAACACAACATCAGGACAGGATCGACATCGTTCCGTCACCGTACCTGTACCGATCCCGCTACCTTCCCCTACTCATCAGAACGGCTACATCCCCGCCGGACCGTCAAGTGCGGGTTCGAGTTACGTTGAGTCAAACCATCGCATGCGACCACCACAGATCGTTCGGCACGCATCGAGTGGTAGTCTCGCCAATACAGCTGGAGCTATGCGACAGAACTCCTCATCATCTCGGAGGTTCGAACCGTATAATGGCCAGTCGTCAGGTAGTCCACGAATGCCGATACCGCCTTCGCCCCTTAATCATCTAGGTGTTCGACGGCAATCGCAGTCCGTACCGGAGTACTTCCCGACACAGATGGACGTGAGATCCAACTCAAATTCGAGCTCGAATCATTATCCGTATCATCACCCCAGCGGCCCACCGTCCGCTCCATCCTCATTTTCAGAATTTTACGCTCATCCATCACCACCACCACCACCACCACCACCACATCACCAAACCCTTTCCCCGCCGAACCAATTCAGTCCACCTTACTCAGCTGCAGCACGGACGAACCAGTCTCCCGCTTCTCATACACAAGCAGGAAGGTTGATGCCGAGGGACTACGTGAATGATCCTCCATCTAGTTCGGGTAGTTCGGGTAGTCTCGGCGATCCTTCTAGGTCAAGTGCGGGACCACCTAATGGTAATGGATTGAGGAATTTAGATTGGGATCATCATCACCATTCGGGAGTATCGGGTACAACATTTCATTGGGAGGGAGTGGGTCAGAATGCGCAGGGAGATTGGAGGGAACATGGTCAAGGGACGGGTGTGGCGTGATAGCTTTGTGTTCGTGTACGATGGCGAACAGAGTGTATTTGAAGTAGAGTCGTATCGCCATATGTGTACATGTCGCCTGGGGGACGAAGTTGCAAGATATTCACATTTGAACATGATGTTGCGCTATCGTACTCTGGTACCGTATTCCAACCATTCTTTCGCTGCCAAAAAGGGTATAATAGGTAACGCATATGAGCAAGGTATATCACCGAGATCTCGTCTTCCGTCTCATCCAACGCTCCTTTTCGAAAATGAAATCGAAATCAGGCCTCATAGCGCTCGTATACCAGCAACAAAGCCGACGATCCCAAGGAGGTACGTCTCCCAGATCACTGGACCAGAGATCAGGTTGAACGTCTTCGCTTGACTTTGAATAGCTTACGTGCTCGCCTTCGAGGATGCCGTTTCACAGCGGTGGTAGGTATATAAATCCCCATGGAGTTACAGAAGATATGTGAGGCAATTGGGGGGATGATGGAGCCTGAAGCAGAGATCGAGAGGATCAGCCTTGAAACGCGGCTTGGTTTTTTCGTAGCGGGAGAAGGAGAAGAACCACGCACCGGTCCGCAAGAAGAGGTATGAAGCGAACCACCCGAACAACGTTGTATAAGCGAATTGGAAAACTGCTCAGCTCAATCAGCGTGTACCCCGTCTCAGGTCCGAAAACGTGGATGGTAAGCGGTGCTCACCGGACCCGCCAACCGCATTTATAGCCGCGTCCCTTCCTCCACCAACTTTCCGATACACCTCAATCGCGTGATGAGCATGAGCGAGTCCGAACCAGAGTGGTGTTCCGAATATCAGAGCTCGAGTGGTCAGGCGACCGAGGATACAGACTGAGAGGATTGTTGAGCGGAAGACGAGTTCTTCGGTCAGAGGGCCCTATACGAAAAATTTTCATGAGGACTCGTCCCGATACGTCCCTTGGAGAGAAGTGAGAAGATGACAGTGGGACTTACGACGAGGTAGTTCCGACCTTGGATCCAGCCGAAGTTACTCCATGCTGTGGACGAGCGTTCGAGTAGTGAGTCAGAGGATGGACGTTGGAAGGGGAGAGAACGATCGAGGTACATCGCGTATAGTGGTCCGAGGAGAAGTGTCGGAGCGAGGAGGTAGGGTAGGAAGGTCGTTAGCGAGAAGGTGAATTGAAACGAGGTGGGGATACCGAGTATTCCGAGTGTCGGCCGAACCTATCTTTTCCCGTCAACATCCGTCAAGGTGGAAGGTTGGTGACATAAAGCAGCAGCACTCGTGTACGACCCAACCTGTCTCACCACCCACCATACCCCAACCAAACTTCCCGTACTAGCTAGACCAACAGCTATCATCCTTGATTTGATTGTATGTGGATGATCCCTACTTCCAGGTATCGCCGCGTCGGGGTCCTCATTCACATCGCTCGCCAAGATTGGCTCTGGTGATACAACTGGATCTTCCTTCTTGGCCGGTAAGGATCGTCTGGACGGGGCGAAGAGTGTTTGGGTGAGGTAGAGGGAACCGACATAGCTGGATGCGAAGAGAAAGCTTAGGATGTGAGCTGATGAGGGAGGAATACCGGTCATGGGTGGTACGGGGAATGAGAGGGACGGATTGAGTAGGATCATGATGATTGACGAAGGTGAAGTATAACGTGGAGGAATGGTGGATGAGCGATGTAGGGTTGGGAAGAGCACTCTGAAACCCCTCGTTATTGTTGTTTCCCCGCATTACCCCGCGTGACCTTGCCTCATCTCGTACAGTGCACTCTTTCTTTTGCCACCTTAATAAACCCAACGGCGCCATGAGGAAAACCGTTCATGAGCCAAACCTAGCTTCTATGCGATCACTCATCTGGATAGTCAGTCGGTGACAAAGTGTCATGGCCGAACCGACACCGCTTCAACGCGCACACGCCCTCTCCGCCCAAGCTTCCCTCCTCCTTCGACCCTCTCAATCCCCTCCTCAAACACTACATCAAGCTCTAGACGCCTATAAACAAGCAGCAGAGCTTTTCGAACAATCTTGCGGAGGTGTAGGTGGTGACGCTGGAGCGAAGAAGACGTTGGAGCTTTTGACTGTACAGCACCGGAAGTTGGCCAAGGATGTTGAGAGGCGGATTAGGACGAAGGCGAATCAACTGGCTCAAGCGGGTCAGGGGGGTCGAGTTGATCAATTGGATGCGATACCTACGATACCCCCACGAAGCAAGGTCGAAGTGCCGGAAAGCCGTCCAGATCCTTCTACCCGTCAATCATCCCAGGTGACTTCACCGGTTCAACCTAGCGAAACGCCTTCAGGTTGGTCACCGCTAACCATGAACGGGATTATCACTGATCAAGTACTAGCTACTTCCTTCAGTATCTCCCCATTCTCCTTCCGCCCATCCCTCCCTTACTCTCAATCCGCTCCACTTCGCCGTCAAGAACCATCAGCCTCCTCCCAAATCCACACCCTCTCCCCCCTTCACTCATCTTCCTCCTCATCCGACGCACCAGACGAGTCATACCTCCATCTCGATACGCTCGACCCCTTCTCACGATTCTGGGGAGCACTCGAAACGATGCTCGAAGATATCTCGAATCCCGTGGCTTTTGCTAGTGCCCCTGTGGATTTACCGGGGGTTGATGAGACGTTGCGGACGGCTAGGCAGGGGACAAGGGGCAAGCGGAAAGAGAGTTCGGGAAAGGAGAAGGGCAAAGGTGAGTCCCATTCGACGATTGTCTAGCTCATTAGGTTCAGTCAAGGACGAGTCGCCATCGCCAACCGAGTCATTCTATGTGATCTCAAACAAATCCGAAAATCAGCTCGATGGCGACGAAGCGAGAAGGAGGTAAGTCTTTCGCTGGTCAATCCGGTGTGTTCCTCTCGTTGACGTAGTTTCAGCTCACTCTCATCAAAAACGCCCGAAGAGCTCGCGCTCGAGAATGAATCTCTCCGGACAAGCCTCGACTCTTTAGCTTCACATGCTCAAGCTTTGGAGAAGGCAAACAAGGCTCTCCAAGTAGCTGGGGAAGAGAGGGAGAGGATGATGCGGGGCGTCGTCGTGGGCGTCCGTCGGGAGGTGAGCTTTTTTTCCAATCAAGCTTATCAAGCTCATCAGCCTTATCCAATGTTCCCCGAGTTGATGTGCGTTTCTTCTTCAGGCTCAGAAAGTGAAGGTCGGCTCGGACTTGATGCGTTCCCAACTCCTTGCGAGTGTTTCGGCTCCTAGATCGGCGTTGAGGTTCCCTCCTGGTGGAGGGACTGGGGTGATGCCTGGTACCGAGGGGACTCCCAACTCTAGTGAGATTGTTTAATCTCCTCCCGAATTTCACGCTGGGAAGAAGAAGCCGTGATGAAGCTGACAAAGGCGCAGGTCTGCGGACGAAGGTCCGAGGACTTGAAGAAGAGGTCAAATATCTCCGGGTGGAGAATGAGAAGCAGGTCCGTCCTCCTCTCCGCTTTTTCTCGTGCTTGATCCAAGGCTGAAGATGAGTACAGAAAGGGCAGATCGAGAAATATAAGGACCGCGTAAGTTATTCACACTTGAAAGTCAGCTTCAATGGGCATTGAGGATCGTGATCGTCAGTTCGACAAGCTCAAAATCAATGCGAGGGCTAGGCGGGAGGCGAAGCTCGGCACGACAGGGGAAGACGAGGCGAAGCGGTGATCAGATACGGGGAGGCTATCGGTAGAATAAACTATATCTCATCATAGAAGATCGTGTTGCATTTGTGCATCCGCTGAATCCGCTACATATCACATGGCTCGAACCTCAACGCAAGCAAACAAGTGCCTATCTTACTGAAAACAGTGATAGAAAAGAACATGTCAGTGGCTTTGCTTTGCTGTCGATGATGTTGAATTGCGGTGTGAAGCTGATGTAACGCTAAGGCGGCATTGTAATGCTCGTTGCTTGTCCAAGAGGATTGATTAAGTCTTCCCTGATGGTCTCCCTAACTTGAGTGGTCATGATACCCCTGCATGTTCGCATATCCCCTCCTCGAAGGCATGGATATAAAACCACCCCCAAGACCCCAGACAAAACGAGCGGACGAGTCTAGCCTCGAGCCAAACTCAGGTATATATACCTACCATTCAACCGAACTTACATTAAAATCTGGAGATTGTCCGTCATGTCATACTCGTGGATCCCCGATTGCTATTCTCGTCATACCCAGCTTTACTTCGCATTCCCAATCCCTTCATCTACTGAGTAATTGCTACCTTCACTCGCTCGACTGAGGGTACTGCTCCGTCCTCTGACAGTTGGACCTGACATCCTCAAATTTGTAGGCGGTTTCTCAATTGTCGGACTGGTCATTCCCCTTGGACCGGGAGGTGGAAGCGCATTGACGACTGTAGCTGAGACTGTGCCGCCATTGAGGTGGACGTACGACCTCATATTTCTCGGTGTAGGAGGTGGTGGCATAGCCGATGCAGGGGCTTTGAGACCGGTCATCAGTCGTGGGATAGGTTGAGTCGATCCCGAGACTTTCCCTCGTGCTGCATATATCGCGAGCATCTGGTCAGGACCGTAAGCGACGGTTGTTGACCCGGCGATAGGCGCAGGTGCCGTCGGGAGATCATACTCTGTAGCCATGTCGAGGGCTTCGACGGCGTTCAGGTCTGCCGTAGGAGGATTACTGAATTGACCGGGGTACTCGGGATTTGGAGAGTTCTGCGAATGTTGCGACACGATAGATCGGCGTGCAACTGACACATCGATCAGTTACGTCTGTGGCTGGACCTAGAGGACTCACGCATCTTCGCCTCCAAATCGCGCAGCTCATAAGCGGATCCTCGAGCACTAGCAGCGGACTTGAAGTCGTCTGCGCTGAGCGCTGAAGCAGTAGATTCCCGCCTCGACTTGTCTCCACCGAGACTCATGGTCGACCTCCTTCCGGTCCTCTGCTTGTTGCCAACTCTCTTCATCTCGGCTTCAGGAAAGGCTTGAGGACCTTGCAGTTGCGACGGCGAGATATTGATGTCCTCATCGTCGTTAATAGCTGAGTCGGTGGAGTAAGCAGCGTTCTTCCGGTTGGGAGTGTTGAGCTCGGTCGCCGAATTTGTAATGCCGGGTAGACGGAAAACGGCACTGGAGTTGGAGACAACTGGTCGGATGTCTCCACCAAGGGAAAGACGAGATCGCCGTTCGGGACGTGCGATGTCTGCGAACGAGATTCGAGATTGACGGACTTGTCCATCAGGCATGACGACGGAAGATCTGACGGAGCCTGGGTTGGGAGACTCGACCATCCCGGTAGAGTGAGCGCGGTGATGAATGTCCAACGACAGCCTGGGGAAGTGAGATCCAGCACCTGCACCGGCCATGTTATTCTCAACCGCGTAGACTGAGGAAGTAGCCAAAGACATGGGTCGTGCGGAATGATGCGTGCTGGGCCGACCGAGAATCGAAGATGGCTTTTCGCCTGGTTGAGCACCTTTCTCCCACTCGAAGTTGGAGTTCGTCGAAAGCGCTTGAGACCAACGACGACGTTTCTCCTGTTCACGAGCTCGCCAGAACCGGACAGCGACAGCGGCAACACCCGCAAAGATGAGGAGCGGGACGATGATTGCAGCAGCGATGACTCCTTTCGAAGGCCCTTTGTGCGGGTTGGTGCTGGCGACATTCTCGAAGACCGCATCGGCAGATTGGGTCGCAGCATCTGCAGCAGTGCTAGTCTCGAGGGTACCATCGACACTAGTAGTCGAGTACATTGCCGAAGCCGCATAGTTGGCCGTGAACACCGGTCCAGCGGGGCTGGAGGTATCCCAAGCCGCAGCGCCGGAGTTGATGATGCTGAGTTGAAGCGATGCGGTGGTCGTATCATTCCACCATTTCGGGAGGAGAGTAGCGGTATACTGTCCATCGGAGAAAGGGACGCCTTGCCAGACGTGGATGAGACCGTGGGATGAAGTCGGTTCGTATAGGTAGAGATCGATGGTGGAAGCGGTGATAGGGCAGGCGGTGTTCCATTTGAATGTGAGTGGTTGGGTCGCGTCGATGGTCGATGAGGACTTGGGATAGCTGTATAGATCACCGTTGGCCAGGTTACATGCTGAAGCTTCCCATCAGTTGATGACCAAAGGACGTGTCTAGGAACCCACCTCGTTTACTGTGAAGCTTTACCGCAGTCTCGACATTCTTCATCCCGTTCTCCAGTTCGTTCAACCCAATATTCGCACCAGCGAGTCCGATCCGGCCGATAGGTGGTGGGATCATAATGATGTCGTTGGTCGTTGTTGATTTAAGCAGGAACGATCTAGACTCTGTAATGGGAAAAGGAGGGGGTGGCGTCAGCGAGTGTATTCCAGGCTTGGAGTAGGTAGCGAAAACGGGTGGTGTGGCTCGTCATCCGATCTCAAACATGGGCAATCATGATGGTTGGTCGTACTCACCTGGTGGTTGAGGGGCTAGAAGTGTCGGTCAAGGTCAAAGGTATTTCTTTGGCGTTTGAGCCAGTCGATAAGTAGAGGAGCTTATGGATCGACTCGTGTGGAGACAATACAGGCTAATGGAAAGGATGGTGGAGTAGTTGAGAGTCAATGAAGGTGGACGAAGTGTGTCTCGTCTACTTGAGACGTTGTCGAGAAGGGTCGTTTCTGACTGTTTGGTGTGATGATGATCAAGGGATGATGGTCGTAAAGGAGAAACGAGAAAGGGTCCGTTGATTGAAGGAGTCGATCAAAGCTTCCGTCGCTGTTTCGTCTCTCGCTCGGGCCTTGTTGTGCCAAATCAAACGAGTTTGGGTCTGTGTGTGTGTGTCTGTGTTTTTCGATTGTTTCGACTCTTTCGATCAATCAATCACTCAACCAAAAGAAAAAGACTCTTTCAATAGGAAGACAAATGGGGGAAAGAGCGATGTGTTGCTCTGCCGCTAGACCCCCCATCCACTATGCATCGCTTTCCACAAGGACCATAGGAGACCCACCCGACGATACAACCAGGTGTTTACCACCAGACTCAAAATGACCCACCCTGAAACGTCGAACCCCATGCCACCCTTGCCGCTTTTCCCTAGATCGGTTCCTGGTCGTTTGTGTGGTGCGAAACCCGTCGGATGGTTTGAAAGACGTCAGACTTTGTCGGTCGTCGGTATTTACGTCGTTGGAGTGGAGTGGAGGGGTGGCGATGCAGCGCTTGTGCAAAGCACCTCGGTGAGATCATTGGATGCATTTGGTTGAGCGAAAAGCCGCTTCTTATGGAGGAGTGGTTGAAAGGGGAAGTACCCTCGGTGAGGTTTGATGAAAGGAACGTGGGAATCTGAAACGCTTGAACTTTGGGGCGAAGGGGAGGTTTTCTAAGCGGACCTTGCTAGGTTCTTCGGTTCTTGTGCCAGACTGAAAGCACGTACTGGATGACGTGAACGCGAATCAGCGATAAAAAGTAAAACCTAGAAGCAAATTTTTGCGGGATAACCCTTCCCGTTCTCGTTCACCGTCATATCATTGAACCAGAATATTGACAGACTAACGCGTAGGAAGCAACACAGACCTTTCGTATCGCGGATCACTAGGGCGTACCTGCTAGGAACTTGTAGTAAGAGCAAAACGACAAATTCCTCTGGAGCATTTCCGCCATCCCCTCTCTCCCAGTAATCTTGTCACCAAGAGCTCTCAGGCCTGATGATCTCTACCCAAAACAAACCTGATCAGCAATAAGTCGAACGCGTGGAACATATCAGTAACCTACCCCTTTTCTCATCTTCGGCCTCCTCCGCCTTCCTCTGCCTTCGTCGTACGAAGCATAACACCACAATCGTCATGATCACCACAGCGGCAATGACGATCACCGTCACGCTGACCGCAACCTCCGTGGTACTAGTTCTCATATCAGTTTACATGGTCCAACCATCCAGCCAATCGAACCGAAACGTACTGCTTTGAAGGCGATGATCCCGTATCGTCTGCTGATGAGATGGACGTGCTGGCATTCGGAACATCAGGCGTTCCGGTGGTCATCGTCTCTGCTGTTGAACTCGAGCCGGAGTTCGAGTCTGTTGAGGTGGAGGAGAGGGTACTTGATATCGTCATCGAGCTCTGTACTGTGAATTGAGCGAGAGAAGTCGAGGTGAGCGTCATCGAAGAGCTGATGGCAGAGCTGCTAAGAGCGGAAGTTGTGGTCGAAGCGGTAGTGGTTGTAGTCGAGATCGACGTGCTAGAAGAAGTAGTCGGGGGTGTCGAAGAATTACTCGAGCTGGAAGATGTCGACGAATCGGAGGTTGTTGATGATGAGCTGGAAGATACGGCAGAGCTCGTCGAACTCGAGATCGATCGAGATGTCGCCGCATCCATCGCATTCTCCCTTGATCCCGATCAGCTCACTCCATTAAGGCTAACTCGAAAGCGGGAAAGGTGACTACCCACATGGTCCCATCGAAAGCGACGAAATCGATGTTCAAGGTGGTATACGAAGGGAACTGCTGAGTATCCCTCGCGTTCTCGTTAGAGATTACGATCTGATGATTACCCTGGCTCAGCCCGGATGTCGCGTATAGGACTTGCTGGAACTGGTCGGAAGGGGAGTAGCCGGAGTAGTATGAAGGTGCTCCGTTATCGATTGATATGCCATATATGCCCTACGTGGAAATCAGACACCCTGGGGTTTGCAATGAGAGACAGGAAGACGGACATGACTGGAGAGTCGTCAGTCAGCAGTACCAAAAGGTGGAGGATGATGACCTACTTCGCTCGTCGATCGCCGTAGATTGATATGTCGGTACCGGACCATTTGATCGTGGCGTAATCTGCCTGCACTCAAGCACTCCATCAGCGAGATCGGACCGGGGTAATCGATATCTACGAACATTTGTCGGGGAGGTATGGCTGTCGTCCTATCTATCAGCTAGACTAGGCTTAAAGTAGCAGTCGAGACTGACTAGGTCTGAGAACTTATCAATAAACCGGATGTAGAAGCTAAAGGCTAGCTTACGGAATTGAAATGGCTCGCCGTGAAATTGTCAGCTGTCCTCATTTAGCGATTCATTTGCCAATAACGCGGTAAGCTCACTTAGGCCGAACATGTAGCTCCTGCATCGCGATCAGTCCGAGTACAGAGGAGACAAGCAGGGACTAACCATGTACCAGTCCACTCTATGTTTGGACTGCTATCGTCGACGATTGTCGCCATCCCGTCGTCCCGCTTCGAGAGAACAGCTGAGGGATATGGGATCGCGAGATCTTGTCCTATCAGGAAATTGCTAGACTGAGCTATGTGTTCCGAAACCGAGAGTCTAGAGAAGGATGGGGGAAAGGGTGATCGATATGAAACGAGTGTGGTTCGATCGATAGACGGTCAGACCGAGCCGACCTAGAAGGCATAGAGAGCTTTGAACAGGAGGCGAGCTGGGAGATGCAAGTTCGCTCCCGCAAACCTATCCACCGATGAAGTCCTTTCATCCCCCCGTACCACTGCGGTCGAAAGGGATGATTAGCTAGTAGCAGGGTGCGATCTAATCCAGGGGTAAACGATCTCGGTTGACAAAGGAGGAAGAGTATCATTAAGTACGACGTCAGAACAGTGACGTAGATCTCCTCGATGGACAGCTGATTGGTGGCTAAAACAGGCGATGATTCATGAAGGCATGACTCTCGGGTTGGCTAATGATCCCGCGACTTGCTCCACCGGTACTTCCACCATCAATGCCTCCTGAGACCTTGATCAGCGTGATCTTAGCAAGTACGGTGAGGTGGATGAGGGAGATATCACAAACCTCTTGCATCTTCTGTAACGCCTTTACATATTCGTCAGTCGAGATACTGTGGACGCCAAACGGGACGTACTATTCTCCGTCTGGATGCTCGTACCGTCAATCCATGCACAATCAAGAAGCCAGCATACGCCTGCGTGAAAAGTCAGGAAGTAAAGGGTAGCTACAGAGTGGCTCACCGTAAGTCCTAGACAAGTCCAAGCCGCACCGCGTTGTACGTAGTCAACGATAGCAAGCCGGCCAACAGGTCGGGGAGGTGTTCGTGGGTAAGGTCGAGGGAAAGGCGCACGTGGGTCGGACATGGTGACGAAAAGCGATGCTCGTGTCGGGAATGAGAAATCCAACGACAGGAGCCAAGGAGCTTGATACCTAGCGAAAAGGTGAAGCAGCACGTTCAGGTTGCCGCTCGATCTCGACCACGTGGCTTTCCAGGATCCATCGGAAAGTCAGAAGGAATTCCTATCTCGTCATTGATTTCGACCTCGTTTGAGTCTATTCAAGCGGTTGTTTCCTCAAACTCCTCGCAGCCACCTAGCCAAGCTATTCCTGACGATCATCAAGCATGTCTCGCCTCAGCCAATTGTTGACCCTTGTCCGATCCCTTCCACAAACACCTCTCCGACCTGCAAATTCCTCTCAACTCGCCGATGGTCTCGAATCGATAATCCACCGAGCCTTCCCGATTTCCTCCGCTTCATCCTCGTCGAGCTCCAAAGTCTCCTCAATCAATCAATCTCCCCTAGTTGAATCAACACTGACTCCCTCCGACTCATCCTCACCGAAATCCTCGTCGAAGGTATCCTCTGTCGATCAGTCCCCTCTAGCGGAATCGACATTGACTCCTTCCGATTCTACCCCGACCAAATCCTCATCGAAATCCTCGTTAAAGGGATCTTCCCTTGATCAGTCCCCTCTAGGCGAAACAACCTTGACTGCCTCCGATGCATCCTCTGATCAATCCTCCTCTCCAAAGGTGTCCTCCCTGCTTCAATCACCTTTGCCAGAAGCAGCGTTGACCGCATCCGATTCTGGTCCTGCAGTCTCTGGCGACAAAACTGAGACCAGACACCTCGGTCCGAGCGAAGAGAGGGCGGTAGAGGAGATGATATCCGCTATCGAGCGGATCAAGTCGAACTTTGCATTACAGAGGGTATGTCCACTTTTCCCAGGACTCCGCGGAGATTAGCTGATGAGTACATCGGTGATAGTTCCCGATGAGTCAGAAGACGCTCCAACCTCCAACCGATCCGCTATACTATAAGAGGATAAGGGATGGGGTACGCCTCTCTTCGAAAGGGGTTAGGAGGAGTTGGTGGAAATTGTTCTTCCAGGTCAAGGGGGAGGCTTGATGCCGAAAGACTCTGTTGAAGATGCGAGCCTGGACCACACTACACTGCTCGTAAGAGTTACTGATGGGAGGGCTGAACCAAGCTAGGATATATCCCTTTGTTCCGCCGATCCAGCGAATCACGTCAAGGGGACTTACCTGTCTCCGACTCAGGTTGCGAAGCCTTTCTTCCAGTGAAAGGAGCGGAGCTGGTATCCGTCTCGCCTTGACAATATTGACGTTACTGATCCCAGCGTTTTTAATGAATTCCCACCGCACTCGAGCAATCGGCGAGAAGAGTAAAACTTGACCCACGTCTCGTCAAGACGGCCTCGAAAACCGACCTGATTTAATCGAAAGTATTCAATGTGCCTCCAGCCGCTGATTACAGTGGTGCGGACAAGCTTCAGTACGATCGAGCACCTCAGATACGACGTCTTCGAGTTTCATGTCGTCATCTACATCTGGGATGCTCACGACTGCCTCAAACCCGCTACTGCCCACATCGAGCTCTGAGACTGATCATGATATGAATCCAGTAGTCTCGAAGGATGACACAAAACGGTACATCCCTTCTCACCTCACCGATCTGATCGAAACCTGAGGTACAAGCGTACTGGAGATCGTCATCTCCATCGGGGTCATCATTCTCATCCTAGTTTTCCTCTCAGCGGGACCATACCTATGGTAGCAACGGCGCGAAGACAGGAAACACCGTCGTTTTCTGAAGGAATAGAGTCAATACCCAATAAGCCTTCGTAACGGACTCTAGGAGCTGGTCAGAAGGTGACATGATCTAGGCCCATTGTGAAAAGGTACAGGCTGGACGAAAAGAGTCCCAAGCGGGAGATCGACGGTTGGGAGGTAATACAAGCGTAGTCCCGTCGCACTCAAACAGTCAGATTGAGCTTTCGACCGTACCGAGATGTGAAGTCAAGTATATATCGCTACATGGGAACCTCATATCCCAATCTATCAGCCGGATCTTCCACCAACATGCAAAGTTGTTGAATACCCACCTCGTTCACAGGGAGAAGGTTTAGTCGGACGCCATCACATCGGTGGTCAAATCCTAGTCAAACCCAATCCCACAAGTCGATCCTAGTCGAACCCTCATAAGTCTCAATGCCCAATCTTCTTCATCTGTTCTGCATCATACCTACCGTCATCATCAGCATAACACACCATCGACCCCTCAAACCGTATCACCCACCTATCACCCTTTTGCGCACACTCCGTAATAACCCTCCTAATCTCCTCCAAATCCTCTTCATCAAATTCCACGGTCCTCGCCCAAAAATTCTCCTCCAACCTCTCAACCCTCTTCGTCCCCGGAATAGGTATACACCCTTGATCGATCACCCAAGCAATACTCAATTAACGGTACATCATTTCTTCCTCGCTATCACTTCGATCCCATCGACAAGCTTCGGGTTACACTGGTGGGTTCTCTACGCTGTGATTAAGTAACGTGGCTCGATTAGCGTCTTCAACCGAGAAGGAGTTGATGTCCCTGATTTTGCCGGCTAATACGCCACGACCGAGGGGAGTGTAGGCGATGACTGCTACGCCTAGTTCTCGGGCGGTGTGGAGAGGACACCGTTACGTTCGCGGTCCATCATCCAGGGTGAGTATTCAATCTGGATCGCGTCGATATGGGCGACTAAGGACGATCACCCGATCAATCACAGTTTGAGGACTTGACTGACCATAGAAGTAGAGTGGAAACCCACTTGAACAAGCCTTTCTCAACATCGCCCCGGACGTCTCACACAACCCGAGAAATCGTCATTCCCCAGCTCTCTTCAAGGCATCCAGAGCGGGTATGCTCATCTCCAACGGGGTGTTCGGGTCGATCCGGTGGAGGTAGTATCCGTCTGATGTGGTTTCCTAATCGTTTGATAGTCCCTTCGATGTATTCGTTGATATGTTCCGGGCACTTTGTATCCCTACCCGAGCTTTTCCGGTTCTCGAAATCAAGAAATCTGACAGGACGATTAGTAATGGCCGGACAAGATAAGTTCGTATGGTATAAGGTTATGGCTGAGTGGTAAGGAGGAAGGAAAGACCCACCTCATGACCATACTTCGACCCGATGACAAACCTTCTCCCTCACTCCAGGATGTTCCCTCAAATATCGCTCTATCGACGACTCATTAGGCACATACCCGAACACCGTTGTTGTATCCCAGAACGTACAATCCAGCTCGACAGCTTTGTCTCACCTCTCGAGGGATTCGGAGTCAACTGCTGGGCCTCGGTGGGGGAGAAACCCATGGCGCTTGTCAGATCAGCTTGATGGATGTAATGGGTCGGATTAGCTGATATCGGGTCCTTTATCCGAGGAGTCGCGTTATCTATCGCATATTCGTGTTTCGCATCCTTTCGTCTATCCTCGGTTCTTCAGTCTCCATAACATAGACATGGAAAATAATTTCGGTCAATTCTCCAAGCTTTTCCTAAAGAAATCTTGCCGTTCTGTCGTCTGGCAAGTTGATCGGTCTGTCTTGCAATCCGTTGAAAGGATCGATTCTTCGTCTCGTCAACTCGTTTCGTTTGTTACCGAAGTCGCCATAGATAAAATGCACCGCTGTCAGTACAGAAGCTACCGCAGGGTTTGACGATCGGAAATGCATCCTAATGAAGCCTCGTGCCGTATTCCGCCTATACCACCGTACCCGCATTGCTCGCTATACGTGGCCAAAGATCCGCGCACTCCTTTGCAACACTGATACAGCAGACAGAAGATTCAGTCATCCAACCCGCTACTTCGCTCATCGCACTCACGGTCCATTGATGGCACTCCCCTTCATCTCCCCTTTAGCGTTCACAATGACCCCAGCATTATCCTCGAAGTAGAGGAACATCCCGTCCCTCCTCCTCCACGGCTTACGTTGACGACAGACGACGGCGGGCATCACTGAACGCGTACTTCAGTACAATATTGAAGGTGGAAAGGCCGGACAAACCCTTCTTTCGAAGCTCGGGCTTTCCCTTCTTCACGGAAGCCATGACCATATCGCCAGCAGCAGCAGCAGGGAGTCGGTTGAGTCGCGCACCGAAACCGACGACGGAGATGACGTAAAGGTCTGCGAGAGGAAACGAGTGCCAGGGGACGGAGGAAGAAGATGCGATACGGTGATCGACGGAAGGAGTGAGATTGAATGACGTTTCATCAGCGTTGGACGGGTAGGGGTGGGAAGGTAGACGCACTCTTGGCACCGGAGTTGTCGGCACAATTCATGACTGCTCCGACCGGGAGAGCGAGGGTCATTCGGAACTTGGTACCGGCGGCAGCAGCTATAGTATGTTAGCGTAGCAAACTGTGGGATGCAAGCAGAGATTCGAGAAGTTTCTTTGATCGGATGTCGTCTGAATGAGGATTGCGATCCCTTTGTCGCGAAACTCTTCTGTCCACTCGCCACCTCGCTCTGAGGCAGCTGCACTCGTGCATCATACGCCAAAATCCAGCTGCTGAGTAGCAGTCCTCTCCTCACATCACTCTGTACCGGGAGTCGAACAGTATCTCATGAGATCGAAGAGACGATGGCCGTATCCTTGGACGGCAGGTATCATTGTGAGGTATGAACTCACACTTTGCGGGCATCTTGACTGAAGTCTAACGGATAGAAGGTTGAGGTAGATTACTGTTCACACCAAACTTGAAGGAATCGAAACTGAGCATTAATGGGCCCGGAAGCGAGCGCAAGACGGAGTTTCGCGGCGAAATGATTTCTCCGCGAGGTCAAATACAGTAAAGCCACGTCATGACCTTTTATTTCTGCGTATCACTCGATCCTCGCTTTGTTCATTCAGTTCAGGCAGGCGGGTTTCCCTTCCCGTCGCGTGGCACCGTGGCCACTCCTTTCATTCTCGGTCTTTTCAGATTGAACGCGTCCTATCTTCCTGCAACTACTGATACCTTTTCAATCCTTCGTTAGAGATTACATGAGTCTGGTCTCTTGTTTTCCTCATGGCATCGACAATCCCCCCTGAACTTCCTTCTCTGGCTACGACTACCGCGAGCACCTCGACGAATAGCTCGATGCCAGCGTCTCCCGGGTCGGCTTCGACCACTGTGGTAGATGGGAATGGGGATGAGAAGAAGATCGGGGTGGATGACCTGGCGGAGGAGATAAAGGAGGAGGGCGAGGGTAATCCTGAGGTGTGTATCTCGCCTTTCCGAGTTTGAGAGAGCGTTCTGCACCGTGGAAATCTATCGTCAGCCGCTGACTTCCTTTGTTCTTTCCTATCTCTGGCATGCTCCTGCTCCGCTCTCAACCGCGCAATGTCATACGATGACCATCAATCTCAACGTCCATCTCACTCTCGACGATCTCGTTGTCGTCGATCATATCGATATGCTCGGCTACTTTGCGCCATCTCCATGTTCTCGATCCAGGCTACCGCCCGAGCCGCTCGCCTAAACTTCCTCCTCGACAAATCCACCATCTACGCCAAGATCATCGGCGATCGAATGGCTAGACAACAGATAGAAAAGGCGAAAGCCGAACAACGAGCAGCCACTCGAAAGGAGAATAAGGAGAAGAAGGGGGATGCTACAGGCGGTCGAGAAGGAATGCGAAGAAAGCCAAAAGCTGAGGATGGAGAGGTTGGTTCGAAGCGGAGACGGAAGAGCGAAGCTGGAAGGGGAGAGAAACGGCTTAAGGTGGAAGATGGGCAGGAGGATCCGATGAATTTGGGCGAGTTAAAGGAGGAGCACATGGATGATGGAGAGGGAGAAGGGGAACAAGATCCGGATGTGCAGTACTCTTTCGAACAACCTGCCTTGGTAACCGGTGCGAGATTGCGGGATTACCAGCTGGCCGGGGTTCAGTGGATGATCAGTCTGTATGAGAACGGGTTGAACGGCATTCTGGCGGATGAGATGGGATTGGGCAAGGTTGGTCCACTCATCGGTCCATACGTAACGCTGATCGACTCCTTAGACATTGCAAACGATCGCCTTTCTAGCACACCTGCGGGCGAAGGGCACTTGGGGTCCGTTCTTGATAGTCTGCCCGCTATCCGTGTTGAACAATTGGATCATGGAGTTCGAGAAGTTTGCACCAACTATTCCCGTACGTACCCTTCGTTCCCTCCATCCCGCTCAATCTGATACCCGTCAGATCTTGATGTATCATGGAAACCCCGATCACCGGGCAGAACTCCGAGCGACGCGCTTACAACCTCCCCACGCGGCTGGTGTCGGCAATTTGCGGAAAGGCGGTCGCAAGAGCACTGGCAGCTATGTCAAGCCTGGATCGAACACCACAGCGACCTTCCCAGTCGTCGTCACTACCTATGAGATGTGCATGAAGGATCGGCAGTTCTTGAGCGGTTTCTTGTGGAAGTTCATCGTTGTGGATGAGGGACATCGACTGAAGAACCTGGATTGCAAGTGAATGCTTCCGTCTGCGTAAGCTTGCCAAGCTGACCATGGCAGGCTTATTCGAGAGCTGAAGTCATACACGAGTGCAAATCGGATGATTCTCACTGGTACCCCGCTACACGTAGGTCACGTTCTAGGTGACAGTGTGCGTAGCTGACGGTCCATAGAACAACCTCGCCGAGCTCTGGTCGCTGCTTAATTTCATCCTTCCTGATATCTTCGATGACCTCGACTCTTTTCAACAATGGTTCAACTTCGATGACATGGACGTTGGGGAAGACAATGCAGGTTTACTAAATAAGGGCTCAGTTGTCGCTTCCCTTCATGCCATCCTCAAACCCTTCTTGCTGCGACGACTGAAAGTCGATGTGGAGAAGGAGATCCCGCCGAAGAAGGAGTATCTGCTATACGCTCCGTTGACTCAGCAACAGAAGGATATCTACCAGGCGATCGTTTCCCGCCAAATCCGGCAATATCTGGTTGACAAGAAATCCGGGCGAGATGAGGAGGCAAAACCAGAAGCGGTAGTAGACACCCAAGCCGAGGTCGAGGATGAAGCAGATGACCGAAAGACACGGAAAACGAAGCGGATCAATTACAAGATCGAGGAGAATGACACCAAGTTCATTCGGGATCTGGAGAATGGGGTTTCGAAGGCTGAGCCTAGTGGGGTCGTCGAGAAGTCCGCAGCGAAAATAGGAAAGGAATGGGCGGTGAAACAGGCCAGTAAGTGCGGCGATTGTGCAGAGGGACCTCCACTGATCCTCCTGAACAGCCAAACATGTGAATAATATGCGGCTCCAAAACCTGGTTATGCAGTTACGGAAGGTGAGCTGATCCTTCTCGCCTTCGATATTCAATCGCTAAAACCGTTAGATCTCGAGTCACCCATTTCTCTTCGACTGGCCTGCCGATCCGACGACTGGAAAACTAGTGGTCAACGATGATCTGGTCAATGCATCCGGAAAGATGCTGTTACTTAACCGCTTGCTCGTTGCGCTGTTCGAACGGGGACACAAGGTTTTACTTTTCTCTCAATTCACAACAATGCTAGATGTCATAGTAGGTCAACCTGACCATTTGCCGAGTACGGGTGACATACTTTGCAGGAGGACTGGGCAACATCATACAAGGGCTGGGATATCTGCCGGATAGATGGGAGTACATCGCAGGAATCGAGAAGGGAGCAGATGGAGCTGTTCAACATTGGCAAAGGGGAAGACGCTTGCAAGCTGTTCCTCTTGAGCACACGAGCTGGAGGTCTAGGAGTTAATCTGGTCGCAGCGGAGTGAGTTTTGATTAACGATGACTAGGCAAAGCCGCTGATAGAGTCTAGCACCGTCATCTTCTTCGACCAAGACTGGAGTGAGCCATGCGTTTCTCTTCTCGCTTTCATCGCTGATACAAGCTAGACCCGCAAATGGATCTCCAAGCTCAAGATCGCGCCCATCGAATAGGTCAAACCCGACCCGTCCTCATCTACCGCCTCGTCTCCGCACACACGATCGAGACAAAGATCCTTCAGAAGGCGGGGAACAAGCGGAAGCTCGAAGCGCTCGTCATCTCACAGGGGAAGTTTGGCCGAGTAGTGGATGACAATGGTCGAGTTCTGCTTGGAAGGGGGAAGACGAAGAACGAGAGCGTTGCGGAGATGGCGAAAGCTCTGCTGGATCTTGAAGGAGAGGAGATCAATGTAGCCAGTGCGGATGATACGATCATCAGGTGAGTTGCTTAGGCCAAGTCTTGGAGGATAAGCTGATTGGTTCTAGCGATGAGGATTTGAACATATTGCTTGATCGGTCGGCTGCTGCTTTCGCGAGGGAGAAGGGATGGTCTGCTGGTCTTGGGAAGGCCGGTGCTGAGGGGAGAGCGGAGAAGATCAAGAAGGGAGAGAAGACGGCTTTCGAGGCGAGTAATCTTTACTTTCTCTGCGGACACTAGCTAAACAAGGTTTGTACAGGTTTTCGTGCCAGCAAAGGACGAAGCTGCCGATGGGTTGGCGGCGATGTTTGGCGGAGATGGGGAGAAGGAGGAGGAGTAGTCATCTAGGATTTTTTGGCATGGAGCTTGTCGCACGGTCACTGGGCGGTGTACATAGAACTTATATATACCTTGCATTATCATAGTATTCCCATGTTTGTTACCAGTCCCGTATGAGCTTTTAAGGTGTACTTATCAATATCAATCCCGGTGTAAAGCAGTGGATCTTCCTCTTATTATTGTGGGATCGTCACGAACAGCACCGTGAAAAAACATTCAAGTACTCAATTCCTCGTGAATATTGCTGGGTCTTGGTGAGGTCGACCATTGTCACTTCTGCAGATGTGACATCCTAAGCGAAGCTCATCGGACCAAGCGGCGTAGGGTAGCTTCATTGACCTTAGCCTGGTCCAGACCTGGTTCAGCGAGGCCTCTCGTTCAGATCGAAAGCCTTGCAGCCAGTGAAGACTTTGAGGCTGTATAGTGACAGGTCATGGCGAAAACGGGTAAAATCATAGCACGTGCTGCGGCAATATTGAGCGGCATATTACATCGGTCACCTAGCTTAAGGGATAAGCGAGACATTATTCATGCGATCTGAAGTGATTGGATCCATGCTCCCAGGGATACCATACGGGTTACTAGTAGGGAACCGGCGGCCATCCCGGACGCCATTCAGGTAGAGAGCCACCCATGTGCTAATTTTCAACTCCCCGCAGAGATCGGATCTGGTGCGGAGCAAAAAAGGATATCAGCTCTCTCTCGCCCAAAAAAGTGGGACATAAATCCCGATCGGTTTTTTGCCCCCGAGTTGTCCACGTGTACGGGAACCGACTCACCTCACTACTCGTACCTTCTGCAATTAAGAAGGATTCAAGGTAACAGCTCTATCTCCACGCGGATCTCCTCTTCTGTGCCTCGTTACCCTCGTTGAACCGTGTATTGCCTTGTGAGCGAGATAACGATCAAACAACGCTGCGTTGCAGGGACCGATATCCGAACTGGTATCGGAACCCATTAGCACGAGAAAAGTCTGGAAGGGGAGTTGAAGAAAGGATGCGGTATTCATGACTCGTCGAGATTTGTATGTCCCCCAACCTTATACCACTACTCGGCGGGCAGTTGAGAAAGAGTGAGGGGACGATCGCTCATGATCGAAGCCACCACTCCTGATTGCGATATTGCCCATGCTCTAGGGCTTCGTCTGATCAAACACCCTCTACCCCGGTATTAGGCGAGGCTTCATCCAGCGTCAATGTTCAACACAATCTCGACATGGCAGAGCTCGAAGCATTCATGTACACATATAACGACCCTGACTGTTTCACCGTACCTTTCACCAACCAGCTCGCCTACCAAACCGCTTTCACCCCCGCCGGATTCAGCTTCGAATCGCCCTTCCTGAATCAACCTTCACCCGATATGTCATGGCAGCAACTTCCGGGGAAGGAGGGTAATGGTTCGAGCTCGAAGGAGCCGCCATCGCTGTTGTAAGTCTATCCCTGTTGCTGGGACGAGTCATGCTTAGTCTGCCCTCGTAGTGATGCGTTCGCAACACCAGCAATCAACTTGGCAACAGGCGACCGCTTCACCCAACTTCTCGAAGCGAAACTTAACCTCGATTCCCAAGGTCCACCCCAGCCTCTCCCTCCTAATCCCAATCCCAATCTCAATCCACCCTACTTTCCTCATTTCCTACCCCAACCCCAGCCCCAAACATCTCAACACTTCCCCACCTTACCGACTCACTCGAATCCGCATAACCAATTCCCTCCCGGTCAAGGCCCATCATTCGACCAACTAGCCATAGAGACCGCACTCCATGACTTCAATCAGGTTGTAATACCCCCAGACTGGGTCGCGCCCGTACCGCCGTCAACAATAGGTTTCCCGTGGGATCAGAACACCATGTACGAGATGTTACCTACCGCGAGCGCTAGCGAGGTATCCCATCCCGACTTCGGTGGACTTTCGATGCCTTTCGACGCGATCAACTGGAGACTTGGTCATCTCCCTCACCTCTCGATATTGCCGCAACAACCACAACAACAAAAGCCGAATCTCAGCCCTCTTTCGAACAGCATATGGAATCCTGCTCATGCTTTTGCTTTACCCCCGAATGAACCCGCTCCGGAACCCCTACTTCCACTGCTGAAGATTCGAGTACACGATGCCCCAGGTCAACTGCAAAACTCCGCTTCATCTTCCGTTCCAGGTCCTTCTCTCCCTCCTCACCTACCTCACACATCGCTAGCCCCATCCAATTTCGTCAAGCAGTCCCAACCTCAACCTGGCGCATGGGCTCTCGAAATGCTCAATCCCACCAATGAATCTCACAATAACCGTGAATGCGTCGTCTGGGGTTGTCTCCCCACCTACGAACCTGTCCTCTTCCAATCGGTCTCTCCCTCTATGGGTCGACATAAATCGTTACCTCAATTGCCGAAACTGTCTTCGCGGTCACCGTCCACCCTCGATAAGGGGAAACCGAAAGCGGAAGGTGAGACGCCTAGGAAGCGGCGGAAGCATGAAGGTGTGACTCAGGTTCAGGCTCGGGCTCAAGCTCAGGCTCGTGAGCAATCTCAAGGGCAAGGGCAAGGGAAAGAGGGGGAGAAGAAGATTATCATCGCTTGTCACATGTGTCGAGCTAGGAAGCTGAAGTGGGTTCCTTGAACTTCCTGACTGGACTTGATTTGCTGAACGAAGAGCTCTAGGTGTGATGGAGCTCGACCGAATTGCGGTCATTGTACGCGGCGGAACGAGGATTCATGTGTCTACGATGCGGTACTACGGCGGAGAGGACCGGGGAGAAAAGGGAAGCAGGATAAGGGGAGTGGGGAAAGTGGGTCAGGTAGTAGGGATGACGAAGAGGAGGTAGAGGGGCTTTGAGGAGGACTACCTTGGAAGGAGTTGACGAAGGTGAGGTGGGACGGAGTGGTGTGTCGAGGTTGGGTTCGAGCTTCGAGATTAGTACTCCAGGGGGAGAGGGTCTTAATGCAAAGCGGATGGGGTGTGATAGGCGTGGGAAACGAACCTCACCAAATTGACATCTTCCTTTCGCCGTGGTTTAGCATAGGGGAAAGAGGAGCAGAAGGGGGCGCGGGTAAGATAGGAGATTGGGTGGGGGTTGGAGGAGAAGAGAAGAGGGTTAGCTGATTTGACAGCTTTCATCGGCTGAGCAATTGCGAGGATGAGCTTTGAGACCCTGTGTACGACGCGCTAATTTAAAGCTATCTCCTTACGATCTCCAAACATCGTGAGCGAGACCTCCACTGACGTTCACTGACGAGAATCGAATCCCTCAGAGTGATCTTCGATAAACGTAAGTGCTTCTCTTAATAGAGGGGAGGAAGGAGCTCACTTATTATCCTCTCAGCTACAGTTGGAGAATATAGCCGATCGGCATGATCGCACGGAAGGTTCGATGGAGATATGACTCAAGGAATTTAGGGACATCCACCTCGAGACTCGACTCATACTTGCGAAAGGAACGTCGACTGATGAGCGATCAGCGATAAATCGATTAGATTAAATCGATTAACATACAACACCTGGCGACTGGCGAGTATCATCGAAGAATCATTTGTAGGAGCTCATGAATGGTAATATAAGTTGGAATAACTTATTCATGCAGATGATGGCAAGATAGATTTTTAAAAAATCACTTTTTACGACGAGACTTGGACTGGGCAACACTTTAGGAGGTTGTTTTCCCCTAAGAAGCCGAAGTCGTGAAGATACGAAAGGATCTCAAAACACGCCTGCGATGTCTAAGACATAAAGGACCGTCAAGACCCGAAAAATACATACTATATGTAGACGGGTAAAAATGAGAACTTTGTGACCTTCGAACATTGCTCTCCCACTCTTTCCTATTTCCAGACATCTTTCTTTTTTCAAACTGATACTCAAACTGATACTTCCATACATCTTTGTTTTCCAACTGATCACGATGCAACACAGAGGCGGTTCCGGCACGTCCCCGCCACTGGGAACACCCAAAGAAATCTGCCCAGTCACAACGTTCGCAAGCAATGGGCAGCGTTCTCAGCCGTCACGACCGTTGAACCTGATGGCTCGCGAACTTACACACATGTGAGGGAGGAGGACGACATGATGTTCCGTGGGAACAAACCCCACCTATGTCTGAACGGATACCCCCGCCTGGCAAGCTACCTGAACGGCACCAACGTTGAGATCGCTCCTCACAAGACGTGCTTTTTCCAGGCATACAGTGCCAAACAAAGATGGACGTCGTGGGCCTTGGGTTTGTGCGCTTCATTGGGAACCTGCCACCTCGCATGAGACGCAAGGTGACACTCAAATCCGCCAAGGGCATGACATTCAAGAAGGTTGAATCGTGTTAAAAGGAACAGCAGTCAATCGTGCCGAACGTCAAGGTGGTAGGGGCGTTTGGAGGGGGATCTGAAGCTTGAGGATGCCCATCGTTACACCTGACAGTCCCCCAAAAGAGAAGGGGGAAGGGAACGCTTACGGGAGAAAGGGAAGTCACTGTCCTGCAACGCGTTGAACGAGCGACTGACGGTTCTCTGCTTCGCCGAACGATCATGGACGAAGATGGTTATCAGCACATCAGCCTCCGTGGCCTCGGTCGTACGGGACAGAAGATGCAGGATGACGGAATCGTCCTGGGAGATTGGCAGCTCGGTGAGGTGAGTGGAATGAATGTGTACAATAGTCGTTCATAGAGTGTGATGGTATACAATGGTGATCGATGAAACTCGCACTTGTGCTCGTCGAACCGTTGAGAGCAGACACATCATGAGTTGGAAATCACTGGGGCAGACATCAATATCTGCTCTAATCCCGACTTTGCAGCATCACACTCGCTGCCTGATTTTGTACTTCCCGAGCGGCTTTCGCCATAATGTCTATATGGGAAGCGCAGAGTGTTCTGGACGAGCGGACGGGTATATGGGAAGTATCTACCCTAAGTATCATCCCTCTGTAAATTACATACTCACCTGTACAGTCTCATGATCTGGTCTAAACGCCACACTTTGCCTTGTACAACAAAGTCTACCTAGTTCTCGGAACTAGGTCTGTCCAGCATTCCGTCAACCATGATGTCCGCGACAGTCTGGAACTGTCCAGCTCTAATGAAACGATTCCATCGGGTTAGCTATGCATCATAGAACCCAATGAGTTTTGGATTTGCCCTTTGGATGTGCTCGCCGCCAGATGCTATCTCCCGGAACTCGTTTTCTCCACTTCGGAAGAGGTACATTTTCTTGCTCCCCTTTGGCCTGCACTGCCCGAGCCCATTCCTCCATGGCTCGAATACTTCGCTGCCCACCTCCTTTAGATCTCGTTGGGCCTCGCCGTCCACCTCTCTTCCATCTGACGACGTCCATCTTGCTTCTTTCGATCGATTGTTGCAATAATCTGATGGAGATCTATCATCTGCTTTGGAAGCTTGTCCACTAGTTCTTGAATTTCTTTCATGCTGGGTTTCCCCGATCTTCTTGGTGAACTTTAGTCGTCCCTCTCCGATGTCCTCCGAGCGAGCTGAGCAGACAATGAAATCTTGCATAAGGTCCGCGAGCCCATGTGAAAGCTTTGGTATCCCTGGGACGTCGTCCGACTCAAAACCGCTAGTATCCCGCCATCTGCTTAGGTCCTTGTATCTGAGCCACGACAAAGTCCAGCCCCGGCCTGATCGCCTCATCCCACCTATCCTGCCCCAACTCCTTCTCCCACGGAGGGAAGACCTTGATACACTCCGCCGATCCATGTGGCATATCCCTCGCCTCCCTCAACTCATGCTTCACACCCTCAGACTTGAGTTTCGCAGCCAGGTCAGTCGATTGCGCCTTGGGGAGCATCACATCACCTCCGGCCGCCATGACATACGTCGGCGGGAAGGAGGGGCTGATGAGTTCGATCGCGGAAGACTTCGGTGGGAAAGGCGGGGATGAGCGTAAGAGTTGTGAGGACATGAGATGGTTCATCGCAATCTAACCCAAAGGTGCGACTATTTAGCGAGGGATGGGTATGAAAAGATCATGTCGTTTACGTACCAAGAAGAAATAAGCCATTCTCGGTGGAAGGAGCTCGATTGGAGGTGGACCAGGAGGCGGATGCTCACTACGGTTGAACCAATTTACCTATGTTAGTAGAAGGGAGTGAGCCGATCGGACGTACATCGCTGGACCAGGTGGGCAAGGCGGGAAAGCCGAATTACATCCTTCTGTTTTCAGCGCTTCGTACTTCTCCCTCATCCCGGGTATCAAATCGATCGTCTTGTCGAGATCATCAAGAGTAGCTTTCATGTACGAGAAGTCAGCGAGGGGGTATGCGACTTTGCTTTCAATGGTGGGAGGGAGGGATCTTGTGCAAAGTCTGCGCCCTAAGGGTCAATGTTCATTAGCTAGAGATCCGAACGGCTTACCTGTTCGAGTCCTGAAAGAATGGGTTACGACGCACGAGGAACAGTGCCCATCGCTCCACCTGCACTGAAACCGATTGCCACGACTCGATCACCGTCCACCTGGATCGTCGAGCCGGCTTCTTCCAGATCCTGGTTGAGCTTCGTTCGGATGTAACGGTATGCGTCGAGCGAATCTTCCCTCATGTCCTTGATCCCGGCACTGAGAAAGACAAGATATCAGCGGGAGGGTCATGAGCAACGGGGAAAGTGGCAGGACAGACTGGGGTATATGACGATACTCGAGCGATGCGACGACGACACCTTTCTCGTTCAAGTAGTTGACTTGGTTGAAGGCTATGAGGTCAGCGGTTCCCATAATGAAACCCCCGCCCTGTTTCAAGCATCAGTCCTAAGACCGGGGCGTGTTCTTGATGGATGCATTTATAGTAAACTGACGCCAATGGAACTGTGAAAAGATCAGCTTACCTCGTATGGAGAACGCTCCACTCACATAGCTAACAGCTTTAGTCGAACCACCTCCAGAGGGAGTATAGATATTCAGATGACACCCTCCTTCAACGACATCTTCATGTGACTTATAGCAGAACCTAGCGGTGGGTGGGAGGACATCCTGTCTGAAAGCCATTTTGGAAGGGAAAAGAACAGAGAAAGGGGTAATGCATCAAACCGATTCTCAGACAGCTCCCTTTCACACCATATAATAGGCAATGAAGACGCACGTGACTGCGGAGATATGCGCTTGTTGTCTCGGACCCGGGGCCATGGGACATCACGTGAAGGTTTTTTATCGGTAACGCATGGAGCACCGGGTCTGGGCTTATCTATCGAGGAAAAGACGATGACGGGCTCTGGTGATTTTCGAGAGAACATTACCGATGTCTTTAACCCACTAATGCACCCAATATAACAGTTTCAAAGTACGGTGCAGCGATGCCAATGGGGAATCGAGGGTGTGTCTTACTTGACTTTCACTGTGAGTGACCTTCCTGATGTGCGGCAGACTTCGACCGGGCTACGACGAGGAGAAGATCGATTACCTTTCCCCACAAAACGTCACGAGTCCGCACGATGACAATGTCGCGATCGATGAAGCTCCACTCGAGGAGGACATCATCCACAAGTCACCTGTCTTCCGGTCAATCTCGGTGAATCCACTCCCTATTATGTCGCAAGGGGTGTCAGCTGAAGTCGTGGGCTACAGAGGATCTTCTCGATGGGTGTCGAGGCGAGAGGTATCGAGCGGGTACCAGAGGATCAGAGGTCGAACAAACATTCGATCAACATTATGATCCTATGGTTCTCGGTCAATACCGTCTTGACCACTGTTCCGATAGGTAGGTCTCCCTAGTCACCGGAAGATGAGCTGAACCCGGGACATTAGGGATGCTCGCGCAGGCGTACTTCTATCTGGCTTTCAAGCATGCCGTCGCGGCTATCGTGGTCTTCACCGCTATCGGAGCCGCTACTGTCGGCTTCATCGCTACTCTCGGTCCTCGTACTGGTCTTCGAACCATGGTGAGTTTTCTCCTCCATCTTGATTAAGGACAGGTACTGATATTTTCTCTAGGTTATCTCGCGATACTCAGTCGGTTATGTTGGTGGCGCCATCTTCTCCATCTTGAACATCCTCACTCAGCTCGGCTTCGCCACGACCGCCGTCATCCTCGGCGGTCAAACACTCAATGGGATCTCGGGGAAACTTCCCCTCGTCGTCGGTGTCATCTTGGTCGGAGTCTGCTCCTTGATCATTTGTTTCTTCGGTTACTCCGCTCTCCACCAGTAGGTCATCGGTTTCCCCATGTCTGAACCCCTCAGCTAATGGGTGGTTCAGCTATGAGCGATACGCCTGGATCGTCATCACCATCATCTACTGCATGATGTGGGGTCTCGGCGGGAAGCAAGGTTACCAAACCGGACTGCAGGTACCACTGGAAGATACCGGAAAAGTGTTTGCAGGAGACTTCCTCTCTTTTGGTGGAATAGTCTTCTCCTCAGCAGCAGGATGGGTGGAATAACCTCCACTTTAGCGGAAATTGAAGCTGAATGGTCGTGTAGCTGGGCTCCGGTCGCTGCGGATTTCCAGGTCAGATTGCCTGCTGATACGAGACCGAGCAAGATCTTCTGGATGACATGGTTCGGACTTATGATTCCGGTATGTCACGCTCAAGTCTGATTGAGTAGTGACTGATTGTGCTTTCAGCTCATCTTCGTCGAAACCCTGGGAGCCGCTTTGATGACTGTCCCGATCTATGCCCTGGCGTATACGAATGGCGATGCTGGAGGACTGATTACTCAAGGTTAGTCTGCTTGTCTTGTGCGTGCCTCCACTGAGCTGTTCCTATAGTCTTCGAACCTTGGGGAGGCGGCGGGAAGTTCCTCCTCGTCATACTCTCTTTCTCGGTCGTTGCGAACAACAGTGAGCTCGTCTATCCTCCAAATGAGATTTCGGATAATCAGGATACCATACAGTCCCCAACACCTACTCTGCCGCTTTGTCCATCCAGGCTTTACACCCGATACTGGAGAAAATTCCTCGAGCCATCTGGTGCACCCCCTGGCGTAAACCTTGAGGTTTAGATGCTAACCCCATGATAGGACTGTCATCGTCTTCCTCGCTTACACGCTCGCCGGAGTATTTGGTCGACAGCACTTCTCGACCATCTTGAGCAATTTCCTTTCGATCCTTGGTGAGTCCTTTCTGTACTACTTTTTGCTTTAAGAGCTGTCTGATGAGGTACAGGTTACTGGATCGCATTCTTCATTGGTAGGACGATTTTACTTTACACCGGTAAGCTAGCAGTCCGCTGACCTTGGTGATTAGTTATCCTCGCTTCAGAACACTTCATCTTCCGCCGATATGTTTTTGATGGATACGACCTGAACGTGTATGACTCGAGTAAGCGTTCACTCCTTTTGCCTCGGGAAAAGTTCATCTGACGTTTCACTCAGTCCGACTGCTTCCTCTAGGCGTTGCGGGCATCATTGCAGGTTGTGCAGGTGCAGGCGGAGCGGTGATAGGCATGGCTGGTTAGTTCAGTGGTCTGGTTGGGATGAGTCAGTGCTGACCAAGAAATCAGAGACTTGGTATATCGGCCCTGTGGCGAAAAAGTTCGGCCCGTACGGTGGTGATCTCGGTTTCGAGTTTGCGTAGGTTGACCGTCTCGTACAACGACATTGGGCTGATCGCAGCTCAGTGCGGTCTTTTCTCTCGTCTTCTACTTGCCGTTGAGGTATCTCGAGATCAAGCTTGTCGGTAGGTGAAGGCTAGTCCTGAAAGCAGGGTTTGTAGCCGGATACCGAGGGCAATCTAATCCAAATGCACTGCTGGGTTGATCTTTGTTTGCAGGAGCAAGGACGGGCAGAATATACTGACCAAGAGTTACGCTCAAATCAGATACCTGGTGAGGTATCCGATGCTGTCCAAGCCAGGTCTAAACGCTCAAGGTGGGGATAAAAAAAAATCGATCTCACGTTCCGTTCACCTTTTCTCACCTTGCTTCGGGAGGGTCAACTCTTGAATGAAGGTGAGTGTTAGGACTTTGTGGCTCTTGATGTGAGTGACGAGGTTTCGCCTTGGTTTCGATTTCGTCGAAGTGAAGTTTCCCAGCTGGGGAGGGAAGAGCGGAATGGATTGGGATCGAACGTGGCTTTGGCTTGTGTGGGGGTGCAGCCGGATGCCGTTCCGATCCACCCAGTGAACTGGTTGGCAGTTGCTTGACTTGATGGTATCACAATTGTGAGCTGCGTGTAAGAGTCAAACCAGTAGCGACTAAGAAACGGGGCAAGAGGATTTTGAGAGGAAGACAATGTATTTCTCTCGAACATAGCAGAGACTGGATGTCGTCATCAATAGTCTCCAGCTACTACGGGTTTAATCAGAAATATACCTCACGTTTCAAACTCGATTGTCATTCAATTCCGCGAAGAAGCCTCGTCTGCGCCCTACAAGAGAAAGGAGGAGCGAGTCATTCTCATTGTACGAAGGCGATTGCGTCTTCGCGTCCGGGGGAAACCTAGCGCTCTTTATCAGGTTTACATCACAACGCTGGATCGACCATTCATGAATACGCTCAAGAGGCAGAGAACCAATCGCAAAGGCGCAGGGACAAGCGAGGAGCAGCTCACCCTGTCAGCATCTCGTCAGTCATCTCGCGACACGACACCGATGAAGGATAGACTGAGCATTTCATCCCCCCTTGCTTAGATGGAGATCTTTGCGCTTAGGAGGTCATCATATATCCTCGGTGGAGTATACAGTCTCAACATCATGCATCGATCCCACGTTCATTGCCCTGCATCCATCTTATCCGAATCGCGGCAGACTTCCATTGCCTCTGGATCACTGCCAACCTAAGCGTCTGAAGAGGTCTGGGTAGCTTGATTGTTGCTGCTGCAGGTGAATTCAGCTTGGTATCGGGAGAAGCGGTCGGACTACTACGTGATTCACTTGTGACGGTCGGAGCTGCTCATGCCTTGATTCGACAGTGTGCTACTTTCTATTAGCTGCTCTGTTGAGCGCGCGATATAAGTTAGATTACCCACCCGGTCGATAAGTGCGCTCCGCTGGATCCGATGCCAGACCGCTGATTATCGGAAGCATCCTTGACCCTCATCAAGGCCTCTTTCTTGCGGCTCGATGACCTTACAGCTCTGCATAAGTGTCTTCGTGAAGATATGTACGCGCTTTTTTTGAGCTCCCAAGCCGACTCACGCTTTTCTGCGAAAAAGTCTACGACGCGTATCTACTGTTCTGATCTTGGTTGTTCATGATATTTGCTCTGGATATGTAAGTGATGTGTTGGGAACAATGGTCACTTGTCGTTTCGTCTTTTACCCCCGACTGGATCCCGGGGGAGGCTACGCAACGCATAGTCCGGTCATCCCGAAATTAGCTACGCGGAAAAGTTTTGGCATCAAAAGTAACTCGTCAGACATGGTCACTCCCTCCATCAATCATCCTTCCTCATCCAGCTTTCAAGACGAGATAAATTGGAGGCTGTCTGGAGCCTTTCCCAATTGTTCCTGCTGCCGGGCCAAAGAGATTCCTGCTGGATGAGCTTTCTCCCTTTTCGGCTGTCAACGAAGTTTGCCATTGCGATTGCTAGCGTTGCTTCGAAGTTAGTGATTGCAAGTTTGATGTCGAAGCGCGGAATGGGGCGACACGAAAAACACGCTGCAAACGGACTTTTGGTGACTAACTCGTTTCTGCTTCCTTTAGGCGCGCGACGCCAATCTCATCATCCCGCTTCATTTACGCAATGCAGCTCCTTGCTCAGAGCCGGGCAACATGGCCAAAACCCCATTTCGTGCTCTTCAAGGTCCATATCATCTGGACTTCTAATGATTTTGTTTCGAACGAGAACACGCATCCAAGTTCCGTGTGATCCATACGCGCATAAGCTGAATATGGGAAGTTCATAATCGCGACGCTTGAAGGGGAAGGTTGGATTCGTGAAGCTGGGGGAGAGGGTGTTCACTCGTTAGATCGTGGATCGGGGGGAGCAGCATCGCAATGTCGCGTCCCTCTTATCCGTCTTTCAGATTTCCCCTCTCCTTCCTGATCTGAGCTTCTAATCCCTGTGACACTGCCTCGAAATCCTTCGAGATCGTCATCATCGACTTCACCGGTCTCAGTCTTTCACTCACCGTCGACAATGGGACCTCGTCTACAGCGAGGACATCAGAACGAGGCTCAAGCGGACCTCATCTCCTGAGACTCTTGAATGCTTCTTTCTTGGAGATTCTTGATCGCGGCGATACGATGCATGCTAGGAGGGACGAACGATGACACCCGTCATCTTTCGAGCTTCTTTCTAGCTGAGGACAGACGGGGTACCTACCCGAGCACAGCAGTGTCCGTCACGCCTATCCGGGAGGGAGTTGCCGACGGAGAGCTGGACGAATTTGCTGTAGCATTCACGGTGTCCCTTGTGATCGCGTCAATCTGCTTGCAAGACGTCAGAAAGCCTTTCGGATTGGATCGCGAAGCTGAGGTGATTTTTGCGAGACATACGCTATCCAATGCAGCTTCGTCTCTTCTGATTTTTGCCCTCAAACCCTTGACCTCATCCATCATCCCTCCCAACGCTACTTGATGACCCTGCAACAACGAACGGACACTCGATCGGAACTCCGCCTGCAGTCTGACATCCTGGACTTCGATCAGTGTGTTCAATCTGATGGCTGGATCGGTGAGGGCGGCAGAGTAGGCATAGATGAGATGCTTGCTTTCCTTGGGATTGGCTGATGATGTGATGACGATGACGATGGGCTGCGATTCAACACAAGGACTTCCAGATTCCCGATTACTGGACTTTCGTTAGAATCGCTCTTCCCATCCGCTTCCCCTCTGATCCTTTTCGTCCACCCATATGCGCATTTCTTTAGCGAAAAGTTCATATCGCTTGGACCTCACCCTACGAGCACTTGTTGAGCGATAGACACGAAGACCAAGAGGATGGGCACGAGGGGTGGGAAAGAGGGTGGCAAGGAAAGTGAGAGGTTGAGAGCCGGGGTTTGCCCACCCTCCTTTCCAAAGAAACGGCTTGGGCGAAGCAGTCAGTATCTTTAATTCAGAAGTCATGCAGCGTATACTTCAGTTCGGTGCTATCGGGCCTGTGACAGGGATTGGAGTCGGATGGAGGAGAATCTCAGGACGGGGCCATCGTCTTTGTTCCTTCCTCTCTACGTCTTCCCCCTTCCACCTAACTCCCCCAGTCCGTTTCTCTCTTTCCTATCCTGTCCCATACTTGCTGCTGCGTCAAGTGCTGATGTATCTTCCTACTCATAGTGACGCACAGCCTTTGATCAACCTCTGTCTGCTCTCACGGCAGATTTACTTTATCCAACCTCGTCACGTGACCGCTTCCATGCTGCTGTTTTGTTGGTATAATAGTCGGAGTTTAAGGACTTTATGTTGAGACGTCCCGTATTAGGCACCCTATGAGGCGTGCTAGTCATAAAATTCAGGCCTAGCCTTTGACACGTTTGCTTTTGCCAGACATGACTTCGCCGCGTCCTCCATCATTCCCTCATCCCCACTTGGACGCGTCGGCTCTCGTTTTCAACCGATTTTCATCCTTCTTCGGGTATGAAGTCTTCGGCGATACTCAGTGACACCTTCTAACCCATCATCCTCCTCCGCCGCATTTACTCCACATCTCTCAGTCCTCATCCTCGAGGGTGACTGCTCCGAGTTCACTTATACCACTCTTTCATACATGGATCTCACCTTCTGATCTGAAGCGGGCATTGTTGAAGACCACCATGGCGACTTCAGGTCGCCTATCTCCCGATCGAGAACGAGTCCGGCAGTTGGCAGAGACGACTCTGGACACCAAAGGCAAGGTAGGGTCAGCTCATTCAACATTCAATCGAGAGCTGATCTGGCCTGACCTCTCCAGCCAGTCCCACCCGCTTACACGACTGCTTTAACGAAACACCTTCGAGACTACCCATATGAGACGAACTTCATCGTCGAGCTGAAGGGAGGGAACGGGTTCGGGACGGTTACATGTGAGTTCCACACGCGCCGATCCATCAAGGTAGCTGATATTCTTTCGAAGGCATGGAGGACTTTTGCTGGACCGTGTGTTCATCCCATTCTATTTTGAGAGGTAGCTGATCAGACAGGATGTGATGATCGACGCTGATCCCGACATCCCCGAAGGCGGCAGGGCCAATGGCTTTGGGAGCTTCTTCAACTATCAGGTTCATTGCAGGGAGCCAAAGCATGCTCAAGGTAGAGACGCTAGGTGCATAAAAGCGGTACGCCTTCCACTCCCCAGATAGAAAATGGTGCCGATGCCGATTAGGGGATCGTCGCCCCTCAGAATCAAATCCTGTCTGGTTTCCAAAGCACCCGCGAACCCTCCCGTCCGTCTCACCCGCTACCGCAGCAAAGCCGAGCATCGTCGTCATCCTCCCGCCGCAACAACTCGCTACTTTCCATTATCGACGACATTTCTCCTCCTATCGCGCAGGGCGGTTTCACTCGTACGAATCACCCTGCCGTACCCAGGTCTTCCGCTTCGACTTCCAACCGTCAGCATGCAGCCAATGTAGATCCGGGTCAGCGTAATTCCCAAAGCTCATCACATCGCGGCCTTTCTGGCCGAACATCTTCTTCATCAAGCATCCTCCAACCTTCTGGAAGCCATGACTTGCCTGAAACAGTCAAAGTCGAGCACAAAGACCACAAAGACCGCAAGACCGGTTTGACTCCCGCGAATAGCAAGGAGAACATCATCAATGTCACCTCCGACACTGATGATGACGAGGTCCTGCAGCTGGCGCCAAGCCAGATACCCGCAGGTCTTATGAAGAGGACCAACAAGGACGAACCGGTCGTTTTGATGGACGACGAAGACGAGGCTATGAGTCTCGAAAGAAACCCTGTTCTGGATCCTTCGCGGACATCTCGCCCATCATGGTCTCAACCCGGCTCCTCAAGCAGTCGACCCGGTCTCACGTATTCTAGGAAAGGAGTCTCGATGGAAAATTCGGATGAAGATAGGCAAAAGAAGGCTCTGCTCGCTCTAAGAGGACTGCAAGGTAAGAAAAGCCCACTTGGCCTAGTAAGATTGCTAATGAATTTCAGATGTGGGATCGGCTCCTTCCAGCACACCGTCACCATCGAGGGAACAGAAGCTGAATCTGTACGACTATGAGAGGAAAATCCTTGTCGAAGGGTACGCTGCGATATCTCAAAGGTGACCACCTTGCTTTGTGTTATTAGCTCAACTGACCCAATGAGCAGATCGGAACATCGGCTCCAACAGCAAGTCTTATGCAAACTCATCATGGACCGCTTGCGGAAACTGAACCGAATCGCTGCGAGTGGTGGCAGCCTGCCATATGTGCCACCAAGTCAATCTCTTCTGGATCTTCTTCCCCAGCTCCGTACTGTTGAGGGGATGTGGCGCCTGGATGCCCCCGGATTGTCTCTGGCTCAGGTATGTCATCCAGCCTCACTCAACTTCGACGTGCAGTATGCAATCCGCAGCTACACGTCAACGCCGCTTACCCTCCTTATGACCCGAAGTCCGGCTCTAGTGCCTTACCTGGACTACCTCAGAACGCCATTGCGGGTCCATCAGGAACGGCTCAAGCGAAAGTAGAGACCGGTATCACCATGCCTGGCGCATTCCCTGGTCCAGCCTCTGTGTCGATCACCGATGCGGAAACAGCTGCAGCGGCGCTAAGTGTGTATACCGCGAATCAACTACTTGGTCCCGCCAGTTCGCTGGATCTGTTTGAAGGGGATGATGGAGGATATGAACGCGATCGGCCTCGGACACAGCACGAGTGAGATTTGGTCCTTCCTGCGTTGACACCCCTCTTCGTCTATATTTCCCCTCTCTAGGTCTCCCGCCTCCCGGCTCTCTCCCCACCCCCCTCAATCTCCCTCCCGAGCGTTCACGTCCTCTTCGTCTTTCGCTGCAATAATCTATACCCTTCTCCCGCCGCATCTTCCTGCCGTCCATCTAATGAATAATCTCGTCTAACGCCCCACAGCTTGCAGGATTTCTTTAACCACGCTCTTGACGACTGGGCGGAAGATAGCGATGTCGATGGCGCACTACAGAAGCTCGGGATGGAGAGTCTGAACGACAAGTATAAGGGCCTCGAGATCAATCTGATGGCGCATCAAGTCCTCGGAGTGGCTTTTATGCTGGAAAAGGAAAACAACAAGAAATTCAGAGGCGGGATTCTCGCGGACGCTATGGGCATTGGAAAGACGATTCAGACACTTGGAGTGGTCGTTGGAAACCGAGGCGACAAGAAGGTCAAGACAACCCTGATCGTTACGCCGCTGGCTCTCCTGACGCAATGGAAAGCCGAAATCGAAACAAAGACGGCCGGTCCCTTGCGCGTCTTCATTCATCACGGTAACGGACGTTCCAAATCTCACAACGAGCTGCGCCAATACGATTTTGTTCTCACGACTTATGGCACCTTGTCCTCGGAACATGGCTCTGAGGTGTGTCCCCACTTTCTCCTCATCTAAGCTTGGGCTAATAAGTGTCTTAGACAAAGAAGAAGACGAAGAAGAGAGTGAGAAGAGCCCAGTCAATTGACAGCTTCGTGTCTGATGAGGAGGAGGAAGAGGTAGTGATCCGAAAGAAGGGTGAGTGGATTGCCGAAAATGCTTGTCATGCTCCTGACTATGCCTCTAGGACCTCTCTTTCGAGCGCGCTTCCTCCGTGTGGTCCTCGACGAGGCACATTTGATTCGGAACCGGAAGACGAAAGCAGCGAAAGCAGCGTGGGATCTTGACGCGGTCTTTCGCTGGTCCCTCACCGGGACACTCGTGGTTAACAGCCTGGACGACGTTTACAGCCATCTCCGATTTCTCTCCATCTCTCCTTCCGCGCATTGGGACGACTTCCGCATTCGCATCTCGACGGTCCAGAAGCGCAAGCCGAAGCTTGCTACTCAGCGTGTACAGGCGATTTTAAAAACTTGTTCTCTGCGCAGGCATAAGGAATCGATGCTGAATGGCAGACGGCTACTCGAACTTCCCCCAAAGGAGACTACCGTGGACGAGTTGGACTTTTCGGAGGAGGAAAGGGCCATCTACAGTGCGGTAGAACAGCGTGCGCAAGTACGCTTCAATCGCTTCCTAAAACGAGGGACGGTTCTTCGCAACTATTCCGTTGTGCTGGTCCTCCTCCTCCGCCTGCGGCAGTTGACCTGTGAGTATGAGTCTGTGTGTCCCATTCCTGATGCTTGCAGGCCATCCCTATCTGATACGTCGCAATCCCGGCGACGAAACACACCCGAATGACCTGCGTGTGTCAGACGAGGAGCTTTTCGGAGATCTTGCCGCTGCTGCGGATCACCCGCCCTCAGTGGACGACACCGAGGAGCTCGCTCGTGCTGTTGCCTCGTGCGGCCAAGCTTTCGTCGAAAAAGTCAAGAAGAGCTTCTTTGACCGCCAAATACTCCTTACCGAAGCGGTCAAGACCGACGACGAGGAGGCCAAACGTGAGGGCGAATGTCCTGTCTGCTTTGACCTGGACCTGTCCGACGAACGAGTCTGTGGTCCATGCGGACATTCGTTCTGTGCATCATGCATCGACAATCTGTTCAACTCACTCGCAGCGGACGCCACAGACCTAAGCGACGAACAGACACAACGAGGGGTTCGAAAATGCCCGTTGTGTAGGGGACCATGCGAGAGAGCCAAGACATTCCGGGCGTCCGCCTTTGAAGAACACGGACCTGAAGAAGGGAATCTAAATCTGGATGTGAAGGACGAAGACGAGGGAATATCAAGTGGTTGCTCGAAGTTGAATGGCAAGAAACGAGCTGTACGTGTTTCTCCGAGTGCGCTGCTTCGCTGATCTTTCAGATCGATGACGGAGATACCAAGCCCGACGTCAAGAAGGTCAAGCCTGACCTCAAAGGCAAGGGCAAAGCTATGCATTCAAGCGGGATCTTTGCGGTTGCCGACGATGATGCTTCCAATCCGACAGGGATCGAACATGTCCTCCCGTCGACGAAGATGAAGTTTATGGGGTGAGCACGTCATTACCGTTTTTGGCTCCCAAAGCGAACAGAGACGGGTAGCGGACTTGTCGACCTTTTCATCGAGCAGGACCCGACCAACAAGATCATCATCTTTTCTCAGTTTACGTCCTACATCGATCTCTGCAGTCTCTTCTTGAGGCGGCGGGAGGTTCCGCATGTCTGTTACGTTGGTTCAATGAGGCAGGCCGAACGAGAGGAAGAAGTGCAGTCTTTCACGGCGCCAATCAAGGATATCAACTCGCCTAGAGTGATGGTTATTTCCCTCAAATGCGGCGGAGGTGAGTAAATGCTCGAACTCGATTGTGAGATTGACATTCAGAAAGTCGGCTTAAACTTGACTGCGGCTTGTAAAGTCATCTGTCTCGATCTGGCATGGAACGCGGCAACTGGTGAGTCATTATCTACTGAACCGCAACCGTCTCTGAATTAACCGTCTTGAAACAGAGAACCAAGCCGTTGATCGAGCCCACCGGATCGGGCAGACTAAGCCCGTCGAAGTCCGTCGACTGGTGATCTGCAACTCGGTCGAGCAGCGTATACTTGATCTGTACGTCATCTGTCTCCAAGCTCCGCTGTGCTGACACCTGACCCTTGCAGTCAGAACTCCAAAGCCTCGCTTGCCGATGGCGCGATGGGCGAAGGCGAGGGCGGTCGTCTGGGCCGCCTTTCTGTCCGGGACTTGATTCGACTCTTCAACGTCGATGGATGACTCATAACCACGCGAAACGGTAACCTCGTCGTGATACCTCGAAAGCTATACCCTTCAACGTTCCTACTTTATACCCTTCAATTCACTAACATTCCGGCTGATGTCCCGATCGTCATTCACAACGATCGATGACGTACCCTGCATATAAAACAGCTCACTTCAATATCTTCAATTCGAGTAGGAATGGTGGAGATGGATCATGATATGTCTAAAGTACGCCCTCATTCACCATTTTGTCGACCTTCCGGTCGATAAAGGTGTAACTCTCCGACTAAACTGACACAAGACTCTCCAATGCGTATCTCCAACATTATGATCGTCAGGTACACGCGACCATCTTATCGCAGAACATCTTATCACACGCGGGACATAGCAGGCACAGGTCTCGGCTTGATGATCCTCTCAAATGCCGACCTAGTGATTGATCAGGTAAAGATTCCCATGGCTGAGGCTTACATGACTCCTCGAAGCCTCCCTTCTTGTCTAAGATGTAGAGACCAACCGGTTCTCCCGTGTCGAGCTGACCGAGTGGCACCGTCGCCTATAAACGTGTTGAATCAGTCCCTGGAAAGCTTCATTGCATTGGAAGAAGGACAGACGACGAGGAAAGGACAACATGACGCGACGACCGGCGCCCAAGTATAGTCGTCACCACCACCTGTAGGGGGGACGATGGCGTCGAGCTTGTTATCGTCGAGATAGGTCTCGACTTGGTAACCTAGGTTCTGCACTTTGGCCAGGCCATCTAGGTAAGCTGCGTCTGTCTTCCGTTGAGTGTGGAATGCCATGTCGAAGAAGTTCGGGGCATTGCTCGGTCCGGGATGAATAGCTTTGTCCTGCTAACGAGTCAGTCGCTAGGAGTCGGCAGTTGAGTGGAAGAGGATCGGAAAGGAGGAGCGGGAATAATGGACGCACGGAATGATCCTTGTTCCACTGCATCAGATCGTCGAGTGACTTGATGTTGCAATCCCTTAGACTGGAGAGGAACTCCCCGAAATGATTGTACGTCTCGGTAATAACAAGCAGATCCTCAGTCCGACCGATCCACTCGCCATCCACCCAGCCAGATTTCTCCTTATTCTCGAGTACGTCCGGCACGCACGGGATATCAGCTGTATCGAGCGTGGTCTTCAAGTCGAGGTGAGAGATTGCTTCCATCAATTCGCTCATCTCCTTATGTACCGCTGGAAAATGGGCGCGAGCGACACTAATTCGATATCTTCCGAAATGGTCGTGCGGTGTGGCCGCCCACCGGTAGCTTGAGTCCATACGCGGATACAGTCTGGCCGCCTCGAGGTGACCAGCCGTTATAGAGGTTCATCTCATACATGACCGACAGGTTGGATTTTCCCATGACTGCAGAAGCATGGTAAGTCTATGTACGGCTTCTGGCGATGACAAGAGCTTACTGATGAGACCAGAAAACATCAGGTTCTGGATCACCCTGCAGTTTCCCGATAACGGCTGAGAATGAGATACGCACGGAGCTCGGTCGGTGCTGTCTCTAGTACCGCTCGTAACCCTAGCCCATTGAGATTATCCTCATCGATACGAGCTTCACTGAGTCAGCATATACCTGACCACTCTCAGCGGGGATGAACTGACCGAGATATGACTTGACGAGGGTCTCGCTGGTTACCGCTCCGCTTTCGTAGCGCAGCGGCAATCTGGGCCAGAGTCGCTTCTAACAGATTGAGATTTGCTGACATGATTCCGCAAGATCTCGTCATTGGCTATGGGGTCTGATCGAATGAAATCGAGTATAATCATCTCTCCTCTGATGGTTGAGCAAGGCAGCAACGGACAAAGGTAGATTCGCCGTCGATCCCAACAGGGTACATGGTAAACGGGTCTGATCAGTTCCGCCTGAGCAACGATACATCGGCTGTCTTACCATACCAACAACGTCCTGCATAATGTACAACACAGCTTTCAACAAGTCCATCCTCTCCATTCGTCAAGCATCGCGGAGATTCTCCTCATTATCATCGTCATCCTCCTCACTCTCGACAACAGCTTTCCGTCGTCCACCTTCACACCACATCAGCTAGACTCTCGATACCAAGTTGAACCGACCCACCTCGTTTAGGTGCAGTCCTCTCAGCTGGTTTGACCGCTTTCTGCTTAGCAGCAGGTCCCGGCCGCTTTGCAGCTTTCCGCTTGGCCGCCTTTGTCTTTCGCAAAACATCCGCTTCTAAAGCCTGGTCTTCAAGACCTTTCGCCTGATGCTCTGCGAGAATCTAGTAGGGTCTGATAAGCTGTGCGGGAAGCAGAGCAGGAAGCGCCGTACCGCTTCAAACTCCTTCAGCTCCGTCTCTGGCTTATTTGAAGCCTTGTTAGCTCGAGCCTATCCGACATCAGCTCGTATTCTTGCTGAGAGTACGAAAGTAGGCGGACCTTTGCGAGAATCTCGGTGAACCGCCTAAACACAGTCTCCTCATGCAGCTTATCCTGATAGAACGGTAATCTGCTCAGCTCGTCAGTAACAGATGCCTACGAGTGCTGGTCAACATACCCTTCAATGAGCTTCTTCATCGATCGCTCGGACTTGAAAGGCAACAACGACAAGCAGAACGAGATATCCCTCCATTGTCGTTCCTCCGTAGCCAGTCTGAACCTCTGACAAAGCTTCTCAACGATCGATTCCGCTTGTTTCTCCTACAATACCTCATCAGCACTGAGTCCACCCTTCGAACCCGTAACAGATTTCGCAAGAGGAGAGGGACCCACCTTTTCAATGAAAGTGAAGATGAACCTCATTGTCCTCTCAAAACAATCCTCATCAACCGCATGACTCCCGATACTCAAGTGAGAGATCACGTCCTGCAAGTTGTTGTACAGTGCATTATCCTTTGTTGATAGTTCGGTGAAGAATAGTTTGGCAAGGTCGGAGATACGTTGATCGGGATCTTCGAGACATTTCGCCATTTCCCCTAGTTGTCCTTTGACTTTGATCATCCCGTTCAAGATCAAGTGGGTGAGGACCATGAGGGTGTTTTTCCTGACTACGAGGTCGGGATCGGCTAGACCCTGATAAAGTCTTTCGGAGTTCTGAAGAAAGGTATGTAAGCGCGGTTCGAGCCTTTGATAACCTGGACAAGAGGTGGAAGAGTCGGACGGAATTCACATCGTCTATCATGCTGCCAAAACACACGGCGATATCTCCAAGCGCAATGACGATGTTACTCCGCACCACCGCGTCCTTACTCGTCTCCAGTATCTTGAAGAGCAGGAGTAGATGCGACTCGCAGAACTGCGCGCTGACGCACATGAGCTTGGTGAGGGAGAGTGCCGCTGCTTGTCGTAATGAGGGAGACTGGTAGCCTGCATCAGCAACAAGAATTATCGGGTAACGCAGCTGACTCGCCCGGTATCGCTTCGGGCTCGCACAGATATGAGCAATCATCGGTCCATACATCGCCAGAAGACTTCGCTCGCCGTAGAGAAGCTCCTTCTCTCGGACACCAGCGATAAGCTCGCCAATGTCGTCCTCGACGTTGCCAGCCACAGCATCGAGGTCATTCGTATCCTTCTCCGCTGCTTTCGCTGCAGCTTTCTCTATGATACACCACGTTAGAACCGTCCGGGACCCAAAGCAGGTAGGCGAGGCTCACGTTTCACATTCTCATCCTTTCTCCGCTTGAACTCGCGCTCGACAAGCTCGAGGTAGACGATATGCTTGATCGCGACGTGTCCGACCACAAAGACCAGTTGAGCAAGAGCGAAGGCTCCAGCGGTATCATCCTTGGCTGAGGCGCTAGACGAAGCTCGCGATCGGCTGGTCTTGACTGGGCTCGCCGAGTCTTCCGTCACATCGCCAGGAGGTCTGTCGGTGTCGACTTCTTCTTGTGCTTCGGGTATCGATCCAGATTCAGGCTGATCAAATACCTTTGTCGTGAGGTTCTTGATCACGCTTCCGCAAAGCAGGTCAGGTTGTTCGCCTAGGAGGTATATGGTATTGATGGCCTGTTCCGCCATACCGAACCTGAGATCCAGTCATCAGCTGAATGATCGACCGAGCCGGGGCTCTGCGCTCACCATTGCGGCGAACGGGGAGCAAGCTCGACGATATCCTGCAGTTTTCCGAAGATCGGGCTGTCCATAGGTAATCGCGTCGTCTTGTCGCTGAGCGAGCCTGTCCTGATACCTCAGTAATTTTCATCCATGGTAAGCCGTTATACCTACCTTTGACCTTCTTGGCGCTCCCACCCAACCGTTGCAGCGCGATGCAGGTATACCTGGCGAGCACCAAATCTCCCTGGTAAATCGTCAGTCTGATTCGACTTGAAACGACAGCGAAGCACCATTCCCAACGGTCCCAGACCGATCTTGAGCAGCGCTTCCACCCTCTCCGTGACGACCTCCCTCCTCGCCAGCCCAAGCATACCAAGGATGATGATCGCCCCTTGTCGCTGAAGTTTCGGTATCTCCTGATCCGCACCTACATACATCAGCACAAGGTCACCCAGCGATTCGAGGGTATGAAAACTCACTGTACACCTGCCACAACTTGTTGACAACATCGTTATGAACCCCTCCATCAACCATCATCGTCCTCATCATTTCCTCCAGACTCGTCAATTCCGCCAGCGTCGCTCCGTAAGTCCGTCTATCCTCCATCAGCATTCAAACCTTTTCCGAACGCGCCTCGACTCACTCGATCATATTCTTTGCGATCCTATTGACCTGCTGCTTCGGAGCCAAATCGGGCACCACGTCGAAGTATAAGGACCTATAAACCTCGATCAAGCTCGCCCTCACCCCTTTCCCATCCATCCCTTCCTCACTACTCGTCGAGTTGTTATCCTTCGTCCAGATGAGATGCAACATCGTCTTGATCCCCTTCTCGGCGCTGAGGATATCATATTCGTAAGCAGTCCGGAAAAATCGCATTGCTTCGAGGACTTCAGTTTTCGTGGTTGAGACGAGGAGTTGACAAAGGATCGGGATGGCGGATTCGATCTGGTTGATGAAGCGAAGGGCGTCGGAGTAGTACTTCTTGGTCAGGCGGAGTTTGGTGATCAGGGCTGGGTCGAGGGTGGATTGTTCGTTCGCGACGGCTGCGAGGTCGGTGCTGGAGATACGGGGCTTCCGAGAGGGCTTCTCTTTCTTGACCTTGGGTGAGCTAGCTTTCTCGCTTGCCTCTTCGTCCTCTTCGCCTCCTTGGTCGTCTCCTTTTTCTCTATCATCCTGCTCTTCCTCGACATCCTGAGCCTCCCCATCCTCTTCCTCCTCATCTTCAGCCAGTCCGTCATTCAGCCGAGCCTTCTCCATCTCAATCGTATCGACCTTGGCAAGCTCCTCCGTGACTTTGTCGTACCTCTCCTGCCATTCGTTGAGATTGAGCGTACCGCCGTGCAGCGCTCCGAATGGATGGGTCTCCAACAGTTTGCAGAGGAGCTGGATGGAGTATCGCCGAGCTGATGAGGTCTTGTCCTCGAGTGTACGGATGGTAAGGTCGGTGATCTGGGCTCGCTGTTTCGGAAACTTCGTTGGAAGGCTGTTCGAAGCTTAAGCTGTCCGACCACACCCAGAGAAGAAGCGATACGAAACGTACTCGCACAGCTTGATCAAGGTGGTGAGCACCTTACTCCGAACCCAAGAGTTGAGATCGAGGAACCTTTCCATCAGAAGCTCAAAGTACCGTTTGATCTGTTTCTTCTTCTGCTCCTCGTCGCCCTCATCCGAAGACGATATATCCTTAATGAGCAATCCGATGATCTCGATGATAGCCATGCGCATCGGGTGGGCCTGTCACGATCAGGTACACGGTCTTCCCGCAGCAATGGAGATAACCCACCTCGCTGTCCAGATGTGCTAACAACAGAGCCATCTGCTTCATCGCGACCCTCGGACACAACTCGGCAAACCTCACCAAGAACCTTGAAAAACTCCTCGGTCCCTTGACATCATTATGAGCGAAATTCTTCCCGGCCACATCTCTCAATACCTCCTCCGCCAGTTGAGGATAATCAAACTCCTTCTCCAAGATCACCAGTAGCTCTGCCATAGGTTCGGAGAGGTGTTCGAAGTATGTAAGGTTCTGGAGGATGGAAGTCTGAGCTCCAAAGGCGTGTGAATGGAACTTGACGGCCAGACAGATGGTTTTATAGACGCCTAATCTGATTTCTTGGGATTTGAGGTGTGACTCGGATTCGCACAGCTGGTAAGCGGGTTTGACGAAACATGATATGAATGTCTCGCGCTCGGAAGTTGTTCGCCATATCCGGGAAGTGGGTAGGCGGAGAGCGCGATGCATTGCTGTGAGGACTAAGGGGAGATGATCGGACCAGGTGAATGCTAATTTCGGTTGATTGGCCTTCTTCTTCCCTCCTTTGCCTTTTGACGGCGCCTCGGTAATTGATGATGATCGACCGGCACCTCGCTCGGCGATGATGACGAACCATTGAAGGAGGAAAGCCCATATCTCAAGCGGAGTCTTGTGCACCATAGGAGCGTCCACATCCTCCTCCGCCAATCCTCCATTCGTCATGACTAACACCGCATTGGTATGATGACCCAAACTACTGACGATCGCATCGAGGGTCTTGGTGAGGACCGCTCCGCCGACCGAGGGGGAGGAGGGATGTTTGAGGATGGAGCGGAAGATGTCGAATGTTATCGCTGAGGAATGGACGACTGAATCGGGATCTAAGACGACAGAATCAATCGCTGAGGAGAGGTGGGCATCGAGGTTGGACTCGGAGAGGGAGGTGGGGTCGAGCTCGTTTGGGATGTGATAGAGCGAAGGGTCGGAGTTGAGGGATAGGAGCTCTTCTTGTAAGTTGAACTCGTCGGACATGGCGGATGCGATCTCTGATCGAAGGGTCTCAACAGGGTATTTGGAGACCAACGAGACAGCCGAGTGGGATAGAGCACGGATATCACGAGCCCAATTGATGATGATGCTCATCAACCAAAACAAAAACCGGTTTGTTGTGACGCGTCTCATCAACAAACCCATCGGAAGTTGCTTCTTTGAGAGAGATCAACCTTTAGATCTTCCCCTCACTTAAGTTCCCCGGTCCAGAGATCAGACATCAGTCGCGACTCTCCTGCTTCTGCTTCTCTGTCCTGTTTCTCTCAGCTTCATCTATTGCGTTTCACAATCTTATCTTGTGCACTTCCATTCTAGCAATAAACCATCTCGTAGTAGCAATCCGTCCAAATGAGCGCTCCTGGCGAGAAGCAGTTCTTCGAGACCATCACAAAGGTACGTCTTTGTCCTTATCGCAGCTGCCTCTTCAGCGCTGTGCAGGTGAGAATATGGTGCTACCAGATCGTCTTTACGGCACTCTTTAACTCCTCCTACTCGCCATTCCAATCAGTGAAGAGCTAAATGAAAGCAGTCCTATGTAGACGTCTCAATCACCGAAGCAGGCGTTGACACGGCAGACTTCTGCGAGGCGAGCGAGAACCTCGTCAAAATCTTCGGTGAGCGGATCTCCTCTGATGCTGTAGTCCTTTCCGATTGCTCCCTTCCATGTTGATAAAGAGGATCTGCTGACAACATATGACTTAGGATTATTTGGCAACCCCGCCTTTGTGGTTGTTCAGAATGATCTGACAGGGAACATTGCGGTGAGTTGGCTTCGGAGCTTCCTGTATACGGCTGACAGTGCGTCTTCGTGTTGTTCTGCCCCTGGTCGTCTGAATCTGCTTATTCCCTCCTTGCGGTACGACCGGTCGAACGAATCATACTCGCTTCGCTCGCTAGAAAGTCCGCGCCTACTTAGCCGCCAACCCCGCCTCCGCCAAAACTCTCGAATCCCTCCTCGCCCACGATGAGACTTCTCACTCAAACCCCAAAGACCGAACGACGACTAACGGGCTCATGTGGCTTCTTCGAGGACTCAAGTTTACCGCTCTTGGACTTCGGATCAATCTGACCAACAAGGATGAGGAATTGAGTACGAGCTTCACGAAGGGCTATGATGGGAGTTTGAAGAAGTGGCATGGGATGATGGTCAGGCCGATCTTCTACGTAAGTCTTGCTACTCCAGCACAAAACTGTTAAGCTTAACATAGAATGATCCGTTCGTTTTACAATTCTTGTGATTGAACATGCTCCATCTCCGTCGATCTGCTTTTGATGCCTTCAGCTCGCTATGAGAGCATGTCCTTACCGAGCGACTTTTTATCCTAAACTCGGTCAACCCGCAGAAGTGGTCATGCCCAAACTCGAGGAATGGCTCTCCGCCTTGGAGAAGATCGTGAAGAAGGAGGAGGGGGTGTTCAGGGCTGGTGGATATGGGGAGATATAGGGATGGACATTGTGCGTAGCGTAGCATGTATACATGTATAATACTTGATGCTATATCTGTACATCACCTATCGCTGCGAAAATGACTGATGTCCACGTGGCAAACATGCTTGAACAAATCGCCTCCGCGTCGTGTACTCGAAGACTCATTCATTCATCAGTTCCATTGTCAATACGATAATATTCTTAAAACAGCTACTCAAAGCGCCCCTTCTAGGATGAATCATGTAAGTCACCGCTGACCATAAGCTCCATCTGAGCGAGCAAATCCTCTCGCTGCCGTGTTGAGCCTCACCAGGTCAATGCTAACTTGTAACTAGTACCCCATGACGTGGGGTCAACCCCTCCCTTCCTCCCATTCGTTCGACTCCCACTTCGCCTTCCCTCTCCCTACCGGTGCACGACCTGCCACCCATTCCTCGCCAGTCTCACACACCCAGTTTGTCGCTCTGAGATACTTTTCAATCGGAGACTGACGAGAGTACAGGCAGCCTCTCGTGACGGGTACATCGGTCCTTGGGTTGAAGTACAAGGATGGTGTCATGCTCGCAGCCGATAATCTTGGTATGTCTTTGTGGCTCTACACTGTAGTGTGGTATACTGAAGCGGGACATTCCAGCATCATACGGCTCTCTCGCTCGATTCCGCGATATCCAGCGTCTCCATCCTTTAGGCAATCATACAGTCCTAGCAGTAGCGGGCGACGTGAGCGACTTCCAGTACCTCAAACGAGAGCTCGATTCGATCCTGTGAGCCTGTCGTTTCCCTTGGTCGGAAGTAACAGTGGCTGACCGGGATGGTGATTAGACGGGAAGAGGAGACTTTAGCTTCGAACGACACACATCCCCCTCTCTCGCCATCGAACGTCTACGATTACCTCGCCAACCTGTTCTATGCGAGACGGAGCAAGATTAACCCGCTTTGGAATGCTGTGCTTGTCGGTGGATGGGATCCGTCGAAGAAGGAGAGGTGGGTTGATGTGTTGCAGATTGACGGCAGTGCTGACCGTGACACCGCTCCTCTCCTGTTATTCAACCCTGGTCGACTCCCGATGCTATGCGACGCACCAACTCATTCGGTTGATCCCGTCGGCAGCTTCCTCGGCTATGTCGATCTCCTTGGTACTACCTACTCCGCACCGACCCTTGCAACCGGCTTCGGTGCTGCAATGGCTCAACCCCTCTTGCGCGAGGCATACGAAGCGAAAGCAGGGATTGATGGGACGGGCGAACTCTTGACCGCTGACGAGGCAGAGAAGCTCCTGGACGAGTGTATGAAGGTGCTGTTGTACCGGGATGCACGGAGTTTAAACAAGGCGAGTCCCTTCCCATCTGGGTTGTTCGCTCTGGGCCGTTTGTAAGCGGGATCATGTGCTGACGGCGATCAGTACCAAATCGCGAGGATCACCGAGGACGGAGTGGTGATTGGAGATAGCAAGTCGTCGGAGACGACTTGGAGGTTCGCAGAGGGTTTGAGGGGTTATGGCGCGCAGGTGCAGTAGAGAAGACCGAAGTCATGCATCATCATTGGAACTACCTTCCTGATCAGATCTGTGTTTGCTCGAGTTCGGCCGCAGGGTTGCGTGGACTGGGTCGACTTGTAAAGCCACGCTGTTGTAACATTCGGGAGAAAATCCAGAGCTTGCAAGAGGATCCCGTCCAGCGCAAGAACACGGCCATTGGAAGAAGCGAACGGAGCAGACTTGTCGACTCCTTTGACATCCGTCTCCACAAAGGACGAGAAACGAAAAGAGCTCCGAGAAACGGACGGCGCAAGTCAGGATGATCTTGAGCATCATCCATCACCAGATAATGCAAGCTTTCAGCGGGCTTGATGAAAGCGCCAAGCCAGCCCAGATGGATCCTATCGCTGCGAGCGTGAAAGATGTGGTGGATGCGCTTGATAGCGGAAAGATGACGAGCCAGGAGCTGGTGGAAGATTACCTTGGTATGTTTCACATAGCGGCTTGCTTTCTCTACTTTTGTGCTGATATGTATGGCAGCAAACACCAAGAAGAACGATGTTGAGGGTCGCAGGGCTCAGACCTGTAACGCAGTTGGCACCAGAAGACAAGGGCTAGCTGACTCTCCCTCCTCAAAAGCACGTCAAAGTGTCATGCAAAATTACATGACCACTGGTAATATCATAAAACAAGATCACTTCCTTCCACGCTAAGCAAAAGGCATCAATGACCGGAGCTATCTGGCTCCCGGCTATGTGTGTCATGACTCCTAAATAACCAAAGACTGCTAATACCAGGATTGATGATAGTCAGGAAGGCTGCGCAAAGATTTGATGAAGAGGGGCAAGGTGAGGAGCAGGCTTCATGGAGTTCCCATTCTTGTTAAGTGAGACATACTTCCCTTATCAGGAAGAGCCCGCTAATATTTTTTACTTAGGGATAATTTGCAACTGACCCAAAGATGTATGGAGACTACAGGAGGGACCATTGCACTGAGTACGTCTCTAATGCCTTTGTCCTGCCAAGCTGAGCTGACCTAGTATATGTCACGCCTCACATTGTCGCACGCCTATATAAATAGGATTGGAATCATTACTCAAGCTCCCAATGCTTGCTACCTTTTGCTTGAAGGGTTAGGGCGTATTGTGAGACCTGAGGAACAGACTAAATTGACTGGATGCAATATCAGTCCGTGACAGTATACACCATACTCTATCATCTCCAGCTTAGTGCAGTCCAGCGTCCTTGGCCTTGGGCTAGTCCCATCCAGCTTGGAGCATTTCATATCTAAGATACCTAATGGTACGTCCTAGCCGAGGTGTACACCAGCTGGACACCATATGGATAGGCAGTAACTTCGGCAAAGACCCACAAAAAGATCTATAAGGAATTACTTTTCTCTTGACTTTGTTCTTTTCTCTAGCTCTTGATCATATGTACACAGTTGGTTCGAACCCAACCTATCTAGTCCTGTCCTTGTTGGGTCACAGCCCCAGCAGTCTACCAAGAAGCCAGAGACATTCTAGGCCGTGTTCTATCAGTGACAACCCCCATACCCCTGATTCCTGACAATAGGCTTATTGTAAAATAGGAAGTCCGGTAACCCACATTGAGGCACATCTATATAACCGGGATTAGGGGCCTTAGTCAAGCTCCTAGTCATTGCTACCTTTTGCTAGAAGGGTTAGGCGCGCTTTAAGACCTAAGGATTACCTAAATTGGCCGGTTACCATTTAGTGTTATGACACTTATGACCCGTAAAAAGGTGGTTCTTACCTGATGGTCCTGATTTAAAGCTGAGCAGCTTTTGCCACAGTACCTAAAGTTTAGAGGTGAGACATCTTATAAGGCTAGAAGGGGCCCCCTTCTTCGTTGCGAAAGGATGAGAGTGTGTCAAGGATGTGGCAAATGGAACGGCTTAGCAAAGGATGCTTTTGGACTGTTTGGTCAGCAAGTCTCTGTCTGATGCAAACCAAAAGCCTCTTTCTTAGCCTTTTACCACCTCCCAGCTTCATCCTGAGAGCATTTCATCATCATGGTTGACTTGGTATCTGCAACCCTTCAGGAAGTCATTGATCATCTTGACTCTTTAAACGTCACAAGCCTTTACCTTGTCAGGCAGTACTTAGGTAAATGTATTCCCCAGAGCTTTACAAACGCTTACAGTACCCCTTGCAGTCCAGATTGACAGTCACAACCACAGAGGTCTCCAGCTCCATGCCGTGCTTCAGACAGCTCCCAAAGGCAAATGTACTACAACTTTAGCTGTCGCTTCAAGCAGCAGTTTAAAAGCTCACTATATTCGAACAGTACTTGATGTAGCAACAAAACTTGATCAAGAGCGCAAGGATGGCATGGTGAGGAGCAAGCTGCATGGTGTACCTGTCCTACTGAAGTCGGTGGCTGAAAAATGTGATGCGTCTCATGCTGACAGAAGCCTATTAGAGACTCAATCTCCACCAAGCCCTCAATGGGGATGGAAACGACGGCTGGCACCCTTGCACTAGGTGAGCAAGACAGTGTAGCATTGTACTGCAGAACTGAGTGGAAGGGACCCCTGAAGTTGGCTCAAGACCAGCATCCAACGCTGCTATTGTGGACAATCTCATTGCTGCAGGTTGCATCAGTAAGGGTATTTGGCTCTAATATCTCACTCGGGATAACTTGCATAGTTCTTGGCAAAACTAATATGACTATTCTCAACAGTCTTTATGGAAGAAAGGGAGCAGAGACACCATCCAACTGGTCCCCAAGAGGAGGCTACACCAGGTCTGCATATGGAAGGCATCTCCCCCCTTATGGCAGTTCCACAGGGGCTGGTGTAGCACTTACTGCTGGATTTTGTGCGGCCTCAGTTGGATGTGAGACAGATGGTAGCTTGGTAAGCTTGTTCTTGTGCCAAACGAAACCCTCCAAATGCCTACCACTGATACATTGCTTGTTATATCAGATCAATCCTGCAAAGGCAGCTGGCCTTTACGCACTGAAACCCACGCCTGGAACTGTCCCTGGTAATGGTATCATCAGTGTTAGGTCAGTTGAAGTATATACATAATTTCCAAATCATGACAAACTGGCAGTTTTAGGCAGGATTCTGTAGGACCTATGGGGAAGTCCCCTTGGGATGTTGCCGCTCTCCTCACAGCAATGGTAGGTGGCACAATCAACTACACCTACTGTCTCGCCCCACCACACCCCATGGCTATTGGGGTTGTACGTAGTCCATTTGCAGAAGGAAATGATGAAGCATCAAGAATGTTTGATTCTACAGTTCAAGCTTTAGGAGAGATGGTCAAAACTGATCCGACAGATATACCAGGTGTAGAAGAGCTCTTTGTTGGGTGTGGAACACAAGGGTGGAAGGGTGGTCATTGGATTGGCACAAAGGGGGATTTACTGCTTGTGAGCGATGCTCATGAGGCACTGAATAATCACCTATCTGGTGTGACCAACTGCAACATCAGCTCAGTTGAGGATCTGGTAGCCTGGAACAGGGATAATCCGGTGAGTTGGAAATTGTGCCTTAAGCTAACCACCAGCTCCTTGCTTTCCATGAGATACCAAAAGTTCACTCCCAAGGATGGCTTGAGCTGATTGTCCAGTCTCAAGGGAGGAAGAATCAAGCCTATTATGAAGCACTAGCTTGCATCAAGAAGGTCACCAACAATGTTGAAAACTTCCTTGACGACAATGAGCTTGATGTACTGGTTGGTCCTGGTAAAACCAAGGGAAAAGCTACCTTTTCAACCCTTGCTGCTGGTGGAGGTCTACCATTTGTAGGTCATCCAGTAAACCTGAACATGCTGGGTGAGTGATGACGGTATTAGGCTACAGTACCCATTGGTATGCTGAGTGATGGAGAACCATATGGCTTGGTTATGCTTGCCAAGAAGGGGGCAGAACCTAACTTGCTAGGATTCATGTGAGTTCTACACTGAGAGTCTAGAGAGCTGTCTGATCTCTCTGCTAGGGCCCAATGTGAGAAGTTGTTCCCCAAGAGACCAATACCTTCCATATGAAATCCCTAGATATCAATACAAACTAGACAATAGTTTGCTCCTACGTTTGGAAGATGTATACTGTTCTTTGTGATGTACAAGCCTTGTACGTGCATGCGCTTCTTGTATCAAGTCAAGAACATCCAAAGTATTTCTGGATATCCTGCAAGGCAGTCCAATTGGAAAGTCATCACTGATAGATTACTCTTACCAGGGCTGCCTCAAGTCCCAATTACCTTGCTGATATCGATGCACACCCCATCTCAAGGAGTTGATGGCGGCATTTCTGCTGGTTTGACAAACTGGCTCGTCACAGAACCAATTTCCAAACCCACTGGACAGGCGTGTGTGTCCTCACATTCCCCGCTTAATGATGTTTTATCTAGGTGAAAAGGTTCTGTGAGCCATCGGCATGAGAGCATTTCGACTATTGCTGACCAATAATGTGAATACAGGCTACAGCCTCCTATGACGCTCTGAACAACGAAGAAACATATGGCCTGCTAGATTTTGCAAAGCAAGGTCAAGAAGCAAATCTATTCGGCGTAATATGGAATGATTTACAAGTGACCCATGGAAGTTAGAAGCGGACTTTGAGGTTCTACTCGGATCCGCCTTTTCCTTCCGTTGGGTCAGCGTGATAAGATTCGGGCCGCCCCAAATTCTGTCATCGATTTCCTCGCTGGTATGACGGAATAATCTTTGCTTGTTTTTGTGATGTCACTGTTTGAGCTCGATCTCCTGTCAGCGACGTTGCGTGATGTGGTCATCGCGCTCGAGGATCGGAAATTTTCCAGCGAGGAGTTGGTACTGGCCTATCTCGGTGAGACCTGACGGAAGACTGCAGCTGCGTTCACCTTAGCTGACTTCCGCTGTAGAGCGGATCGAGAGAGATAATATCGATGGTCTGGGATTGAGAGCGTTAATCGAGACTGCACCTCGAGAAAAGCGTTCGTGCGCCGATAACTTCCCCTACGTGGTGTGATCGATCTGACAATTAATCAGTGCTAGCGGAGTGCAAACGCTTGGACGATGAGCGAGCCCAGGGTCCTCTCCGGAGTAGACTACATGGTGTACCCATACTCATCAAGTCAGTCGGACGTCAGAGCTTCTGCTGGGCCTGATGGGGAACAGGGATACCATAGCGACTCATCCGGACATGGGAATGGAGACTACAGGCGGGACGATCGCTCTTCGTCGGTCCAGCCCTTTGCTTTCTTCGTCTGAGCTATCCTGACCTTTGTGACAGGCGGGTCTAAAGTCCCGGCGAACGCAGAGCTAGTCGATCTGCTACTTGCCTCCGGAATCATCAGTACGTCTAGCTGAAGCAAGCCAAGTCCCGTTGGCTCACACCACCGTCAGTCCTGGGTAAAGCGAACCTCACTGTTCTTGGAAATTGCTACGGCCTCGACACACCGAACGGATGGAGCCCTACTGGTGGACAGACGAAATCAGCCTACGGACCGGGGAGGTTCGATCCGAGCGGGAGTTCAAGTGGGAGCGCTGTGGCTGTATCTGCTGGGTTCTGTGCTGCGAGTGTAGGAGGGGAAACGGATGGTAGTATCGTATGTTCCCAGCTATGCGTTGTTGTCCCAGACTTCTAAGCTGATTACGGTGTCTTGTTATGTGCAGATGTGCCCTGCGAAGGCAGCGGGGCTGTACGCTCTCAAACCGACAGTCGGTTTAGTACCAGGGAAAGGTGTCATATCGATCTCGTATGTCCGGCTGTAGATCCTGAAACATTGAGCGAGCTGATCTGGCCCAGGTACCGACAGGATTGTCTCGGACCCCTCGGCAAGTCTGCATGGGACGTCGCAGCGCTTCTCGAAACGATGGTACCCAGACCCTCTTCCTACGCTCATTACACTGGTCCCCCCTTCGAAGACATCTCTCGGTACAAGCTCGGAATCGTCCGACAAGGGTTCCCTGCGGAGGGCAGCGGCCCCAAGAGCCCAGGGCTAGGCCAGGACGCGAAAGATCTCTTCGAGCGGAGTCTAAAGCTTTTAGAGAAGGCTAAGATCGTCGATCCCGCCAACATTCTAGATATCGAGGAACTATGGGCAGAGACGGGGTCCGACGGACATCCGACAGGAGCTGGGAAGAGTTGGATGAAATCCAAGGCAGGTCTACTACTCGTCACCGACCTATATGGAGCCATCAACGATCATCTCGAATGGGTGTCGGATTGCGAGCTCAAGACTATCGAGGATCTAGTGGAGTGGAACGAGGCTCATCCGGTACGTTTCGAAAACGGGTCCCAAGCTGAATGAACAGGATCAAGCATTCGTCGACCCAAAGTCTCCAGAACGACAAGAACACCTCAGACGAGCACTCGAGACGAAGGGCGACAAGTCGGGCTTGTACGCTACCGAGCTCGCAGAGGTCGAGCGATTGTCAAGGAATGTCGACCTAGCATTTGAAGAGCATGACGTCGACGTACTGGTGTTCCCTGGTCGAGGTACGAGAGCGACGACTGTAGCCGCCAGTCGAGGTTATCCCATCGTACGCCTTGATCCGCTCCTGACAAAACAGCTAAGCTGACGATACGATCATCAGGCCACGGTCCCGCTGGGTATGTTGGGCAATTTCGAGCCGTGGGGAATGTACCTGCTTGGACGTATGGGAGCGGAAGTGACATTGCTTGGACTCATGTGAGCAGTCAATTAGGCGCTGAACCTCAAGCTGATTTGATCGTTCAGGGCGGCCTGCGAGAAGATCTTCTCGCCGAGACCGGTCCCGCATCTTCGCCAGCGAGATATATGAACAGGGATCTAGTATCGCTTGCCTGGTAGCGATAACGGCTGTACAAGAGAGCGAAATTAAACGTATCGACTGCCTCTCCGGTGACTATGAATATCTGCAACTTCACTGCGTCTTTTCCTGGGCTATCTGAATGATTTCACGCATTGACGTGGAGGATGATATCGTCCTTTGACGGTTGCTGTACAATGGATTGAAAGCTTCAGCCACTTATGTCAAGGAAAGGCTTCTCACATCTAGATGTCAAGCGCGCTGAACGGTCCTCTTTGTCTGGCTTCCTAACCAACCGGATTTAGGCTACACCTCTCACTTGAAAGAGACTATTAGCGCTTCAAGAAACACCAAAAGCAATCATGGCTGATTAAGCACGATTGTATCATCAATCTTTCATTGCATCTCCAAGCGTTCTCATTCACTTTTATTCGTAACACATGGAGACCTTTTTTCCTGATCTGTAATCTCCCTTTTCATGTGAAAAGGACTCCGCTTCCTCATGTTGTGACTTTCAGCTAAGCCCTCTTGCAGATTTACCTTATGACAGAAGCGCTCAATTTTTGGCTATCACCGGTAAGTTTCATCTGGATAATGATACATTCAATCCATCCAGAGGTGGACATCTCATCGTGACTTTGATCTGACACCTCCACACCTTTTGAAAGTGTCAGTCCCCGCTTTTATGGCTCTCATCACTAAGTGCCCTGGACTCTTGGTGCTTCTTTCTTTAACTCAAGCTTGCCAAAGGATTCTGACATGAATCTGGAATGTCCTGCTTGGCCTCCATCATTGCAGTCTCACATGACTGCTGTAATTGTCTAGTCCTCGGGCCACCATCGACCACTCATTTGGCAGAAAACGATTGGTGCCTCGCTTTTCATTTGCCAATTTAGTCATGGTTTTGGAATGTGGCGTATTGTCATGTCGGCCACCTCCACACACCGGCACCACGACTCATCGTAGCACCTTGACGATCTCGACATCACGTCCATGTACTCCCTCATCCCATACCGAGTCGACAATCCACCTATCCACGACAATTCCAAATCGTTTCGACTACATGTCGGCCGTGTCTCGCGGGAGCTCGACTT
>JAABUH010000459.1_pt1 | contig 59952 bp, 59 predicted proteins | sample 5559121 | NCBI WGS metagenome assembly JAABUH01 (sample SAMN10711871, study PRJNA513364) | rock metagenome | isolation source: Antarctica rocks | place: Antarctica: Victoria Land, Battleship Promontory nord | collected 2015-12-28 | reverse complement strand
AACCTCCGCTCCCAAAACCTCCGCCCCCAAAACCTCCGCTCCCAAAGCCGCCCCCACCCCCGCCGCCGCGCGCCCAAGCGTGAGCCGTCGGCAGCAGGAGGATCAGCGCCGCCGCCAGCCTTCCTCCAAAGCGTCTCATTGCCATCCTCCCAACGGCAGGAAGCCGTCTATGGACTGAGACACGGGGCCGCCGATTTGGTTGCAGGCATCACCTCACCGCACCGGCCCCGGCCAGGGCTTGCCGGTCAGATCGGCGAGATACGACCCCTCGCCGTGCAGCGACCGCTCCAGGCCGTAGTTGACGGCGCTCTCCTGGCGCACCGTCCACAGGGTCAGGCCGCCGTAAAGGATAGCGAGGGCGCAGAACAGGGGCGGCGTCCAGGCACGGAAGCCTTCCATCAGGCCGACCGAGGCCGGGACACGCCGGACACGGGCGGCGATACCGAGAATGATCGCCAGCAGGAGGGGCAGGGCTGTTCCGAACGCGATCCCCAGGAGAAGCTGCGCCTGCGCGGTGGGCTGGACATTGGGCGTGCCGTCGCTCCCGGACAGGGAAAGGGTCTGGCTGAAGATCGTCGCGAGCGTGTCCGCACCGTGCGTTTCCCAGGCGGCCAGGCCGGCAAGGACGCCCAGAGCGGCGAGCGTGACAAGGCCGGCCAGCACGGCCTGTCCGAAAGGCTGGCGAAAGGCGGGCCGTAGCACGGCGCCGATGGTGAAGAACGCGAGGGGAACAAGCAGGAAGACGGCCACCGTGAGGACAACGCCCCCCGCGTCCTCCGGCCGTGTGTCGTGGAAGAGAGCCAGCCCGGTCAGGCTCAGGAGCAGGACGGCCCAAACCCCGACGCTCGCCCCGGCGGGCAGGGGCCGACGCGCGCGTATCCGCGGCAGGCGGCCCAGCCCCCAGGCGGCCCAGCCCAGTAGCAGGAGCAGGAGGAGGTTGGCAGCGAGGACCCAGCTTACGAAGAGCGCGATTGCCAGGCGTGTCATGCTGCTGAGGCGGCTGCCGAACGCAAAGGTGGCAAAGGAGAGATGCCGCGCCTGCTCCCCTGCCCCCGCCTGCGCCCGCGCCTCCCGCACGGCTTCGGGGTGGCCCAGCCGTGTGACATACCCGCAGTAGGCATCCAGGCGACGCCGCGCCAGCCGATCATTGCTGTCCAGGGACGTGGGGGCGCCCGGCTCCGCCGTGATCGGGCTGGCCCCGCCGGGCCGAGACCGGGAAACGGCGGAAATCGCGATGCCGACCAGGGTGCCGATGTAGGAGTTCGACTCGGCGCGCATCAGGTCGCCGCAGCGGGCGAGCGACCGGCGCAGGGCCAATCCATCCTCCGCCCGCCCCGCCTGCTCTTCCTCCACCGCCTTGACCGTTGCCAGGCGGGCGGCGGCGCGCAAGACTTGGTAGTGAGGGAACAGCAGGCCGGCCGCGACCGCCGAACTCGCCACCGCCTCTCGCCCCCCATAAATGCCGGCTTGGATGCGCCAGCGGCCCTCGACCTCGTCCTCGTAATACTCCCGCCAGGCCGTCTTGGTCCCGGCCCGCCGGACGGCGGCCAGCCCTTCGGCATCCCGATGCGCGGCGAACAGGCCGACTGAGCGCATGAACGGGAAGTAGGCGTTGTCCGGGTCCAGCCGCTCCCCCGCCGCCGCGTCGGCGTCGAACGCGGCGAGCTGGGCGGGGGTCGGCGGCGGGCCGTCCCGGCGTGGGTCGGGCGGCGGGTCCGGCTTTCCCGACAGCAGGTTGCCGCTGCTGTCAGGGCGGTTCAGGTGAAGCTCCTGCGTCGCATAGCGCAGGAGGTTGGCACGCAGAGAGGGGTTGTCGGGAAAGCGCGAGACGAGGCTGCGCGCGGCTCGAAGCTGGCCGGCATACGACGAGTCAGCCGGGGTCTGTGACACGGGATCAATCGTCGGCCCGCCGAGCTGCACTGGATAGTCATTCGGGTGGTCACGGACAAACTGACGACGGCTTTGGGCGTCGCTGATCAGGCTGGGTGCGAGTTGTGGCCGCACCAGCCAGCGCGTTTGCGGGGCGAGAAGGAGAGCGAACAGGACGCCGAGGGCGAGGCCCACCAGGGCCAGGCGATGTTGGGAGTTCATGGGGTTTCCTTTCGGTTTCGGGCGAGAACCCACCCCGGCTCGTTCCTCTGCACTGGCAGACCGCCCCAATAACCGATTGGAACAAATCGGAACGAAAGACGCGGAGGGCGCCACCCCAAGCACTGGCGCCCCGGAGGGTCCCCAAAGGGGAGGGGCAAGAGTTTAGGTCATCTCCATGTGGTGTTTTGCTCCTCGTCCTCCCCTTTGGGGAGGACCCCTGGGACCGAGGAACGAGGGAGCAACGGGGTGGGTTCCTTCATCCTCAAACAATGAGATCAGGACGGCGCCCGGCCTGCGCGTGGCGCGGAGGCTCGGGGCGGCGGTCCGGCGGCGGGTCCGGCGGGGGCGCGGTCCAGGCGGCAGCCAGCGACCCGGCACGGAGGTCGGGGCGGTCGAGCAGAGTGTCCAGCGAGGGCGCGCGACCCGGCGCAGCAGCCAGGGCATCCGGCGCGGCGCGTGAGAACGGGGCCGCAGTGGGGGCGGACAGTGTCCAGTACAGCAAAATGAGCGTGACGAGAAGCGAGCAGGACGCGCCGAGCAGCAGGGGGCGGGCAGGCTCCCACAAATGCCGCCACCAGGGGAGGGGCGCGCGCAGGGCGAGGAGGACGCGGGCGTCGAAGTCCGGGGCGGCGGGGGGCACGGGCAGGGCACGAAGTCCGTCGCGCAGGGCTTGATGGAGGGAGAGGTCGTCGGGGTCACGCATGATTGTCTTCCTCCTGGGCTGCTGTCCACAAGGCGCGGAACTGGGCGCGGGCGGCATGGAGGCGTGAGCGGACAGTGCCGACAGGGATGCCCAAAGTGGCGGCGACCTCGTCGTAGTCCAGACCTTCCATCTCACGCAGGATCAGGGCGGCGCGCATCGGTGGGGAAAGGCGGTCGAGCAAGGCTTCCACCAGGAGGCGTGTGTCGGGATTATCAGCGGAGGAAGACGGGGGCGCAATGGCGTCGGCGGGCACCTCGCGCGCCCAGCGGGCCGACCGGCGGCGGTCCAGGCACAGGCGGACGACGATGCCGAAGAGCCAGGCCGAGAAGCGGCCCTCGCCCCGGAAGTCGGGCAGGCGGCGGAAAGCGCGCAGGAACGCCTCCTGGGCGACGTCCTCGGCCTCGCCGTCGCGCCGCAGGACATGCGCGGCCAGGCGAACGACGCGCGCCCGGTAGCGGTGGAGCAGCCAGCGGTAGGCGGCCTCGTCACCAGCCCGTGCCCGGCCGAGCCAGACCGCCTCTTCGCGGTCCTCGCAGGGCAGGCAGTCCCCCGCCGCCAGCGCCCGCCCCTCTCGCCTTAATTCACCGATCATGGTCCGTGTCCTCGTATAGAGAAAGACGCGGCGGGTGGGGCGAAAGGTTCGGAGGGAAACGAACAGAGGAAAAAGCGGAAGAAAAGGTGGAGACACGGACGTCAACTGTGCTGGGGAGCACTCAGCGGCATAACCCGTGTCTTGAAACTATTATAGAACAAATAGCGGGGAGGCGCAATATCCTAAAAGGGTAAAAATACCGGGTAAAATAGGAGCGATCACGTTTCGGACGCAGAGGAGGCATCGCGTGTACCTGGCCTACCGCTCTCTGGAAGCCGCCGACATCGAACCCTGTCTCAGCCTGGTGGGGGACGATTACGCCGAAAACCCGGATATTCACCCACGCGCCTCGCAAGTCTGGCGGCGGCTGCTGGCGATGGGGGCGCTCAACGGCATGGTCCTGGAGGACCTGACACGGGCACCCGGCGACCGCTTGGCCGCGTTCGGGATGAGCGTTTTCGTCTCGCCCGAATTCATGGCTGAAGCGCGGCGCGGCGAGACGCCGGGGCTGGCCGCTCTCGTGGCGCGGCAGGTGCTGGCGGGCGGCTCGCCCGTTCTCGGGCCGGACGCGGTCCGCCGGGCCAACTCGGGGCCGGGGTTGAACCTGCTCGTGCTGCACTACGCGGAAGCGCCGCCGGACCCGACCCCGGAGCGTTTCCAGCGCGTCCAGGACAAGCAAGTGGAAACGTTTTTCTTTGTCCACGGCGGCTACCGATACGCCGAAATGCTGGTGGAGCATCGTTCCGAGCACTTGCGCCGGTTCGCGCTCGAAGGCGGCTTCCGCATCCGCTCCGAGTATGGCGCGTACTTCCGCCGCCACGCGAGGCCGCCGGGCGAATGCCCGACGCTGCTGGGCATCGCGCGCGAGGAGACGCTGCCGCACCCCGGCCTCCATGTCGCCCGGCTCTTCCTGTACGCCCCACCTCGATTCTACTTCAAGCCCCGCGAGCAGGCGCTGCTGTGGCACGCGCTGCTGGACAAAACCGATGAGGAGATGGCGGCGGCCCTGGATATCACCGTGGCCGCCGTCAAAAAGCGCTGGGCGGGCATCTATGACCGCGTCGCCGACATCATGCCGGTCCTGTTCCCTGATTTGCCGGAGGCCGGCCCTGCGCGCCGGGGGCAGGAGAAGCGGCGTCACCTGCTGCGTTACCTGCGCCTCCACCCCGAAGAGCTGAGGCCGGTGGAGTCTCCCCGCCCCCAATAATGGGGGCGGGGGCCTAATACCCCAATGCCAGCCCATCGGCGCGGGGGTCGGAGCCGCCGAAAAGCGCGCCGGTTTCGGGGTCCAGGGCGATGATCTGGGAGGAGCATGACCCCGACCAGGGGCCGCCGACCGTCAGGCGGTGGCCCCGGCGGCGCAGCTCGTAGCAGGTGTCCAGCGGCAGGCGGTCCTCCACTACGAGTTCCGCGCCGTCCGGCGGGACATGCCATTTGGGGCTTTCGATAGCCTCCTGCGGACTGCGGCCCCAGTCGGTCATCTGCGTGATCGTCTGCAAGTTCGTCTGCACCTGCACGTCCGCGCCGGGCGTCCCGCCGACCGCCCAGAGTTCGTCGCCTTTGAACGCCATCCAGGTGTTGAGCGTGTGCATGGTCTTCTTGCCCGGCGCCAGGACATTCGGGCTTTTCGGGTCCAGGCTGAAGCCGGTCATGCGGTTGTTCAGAAGGACGCCCGTGCCCGGCACGACCACGCCGCTGCCGTAGCCGTGGAAGACGCTCTGTATCCAGGAGACGGCGTTGCCGCGCGCGTCCATGACGCACAGGTAGGTCGTGTCCGAACCGCCATTGACGGCGGGCAGACGGCCCGGCGAGTAGCGGGCAGCGGCCTCGGCCCCGATGCGTTTCCGCTGCTGCGCGGCGTAGTCTTTGGACAGCAATGTCGCGAGCGGCGTGTCCGGCACGTCGCCCAGATACGCCAGCCGGTCCGCGAAGGCCAGCTTCTTCGCTTCCGCCATCAGATGCACCGCGTCCGGCCCTTCGGGGTCCAAAGCGCCCAGGTCGAAGCCTTCCAGGATGTTCAGCATTTGCAGGAGCAGGCAGCCCTGCGAGACCGGCGGCTGCTCCGTCACCGTCACATTGCGGTAGATCGTGCGAATGGGGTCGAGAACCTGCGACCGATGCGCGGCCAGATCTGCGCGCGTGAAGAACCCGCCGTTCGCCTCGGAATAGGCAATCATCTTCTCGGCGAACTCGCCCTCGTAGAAGGCCGCGCGCCCACCCTCGGCGATTTGGCGCAGGGTCCGGGCCAGGACCGGCTGGTAGATGGTGACGCCTGGCCGAAGGCCATCGGGGACCAGGGCCGCCCCCGATTCGGGGTACTCTTCCCATAGGTCGTCATGCGCGCGAAGAAGCGTGGCCTGCCACGCGGGCAGGGCATAGCCGTCCTCAGCCAGCGCGATGGCGGGGGCTAGGACTTCGGAGGCCGTCATCGTCCCCCACGTTTCCAGGGCGGTCAGCCAGGCGTCCACCGCGCCCGGAACCGAGGCCGCCCGGATGCCGTGCAGGGGAATTTCGCCGCCCATCGCCTCTAGAGTCGCCCCCGCCGGGGCCACCCCGCTGCCGTTCAGGGCAGACAATTTATGGGCGGGCGCGTCCCAAATCTGGGCGAACGCATCCCCGCCGACATGGGAAAGGTGCGGCTCCATCACGGCCAGCGCAGCCCCCATCGCCACGGCGGCATCGGCGGCGTTGCCCCCCGCCCGCAGGATTTCGACGCCGATCAGCGAGGCCAATGGGTTCGCCGCCGCCACCATGCCCGTGCGGGCCGTTCTTAGTGGTGTCCGGGTGATGCTTCTCATGCGCGTGCCGCCCTCGTTTCAGCAAACTTTATACGGTAACACCGTATAAAACGAAAACTTTGTGGTATACTGCAAGCAGCAGACGGGAGGGCGCTGTTAGCGCAACGCCCTCCCGCCGTCATGCTACTTCTTCAGTAGCTGATGAATCGCAGCAAAAGCCGACGCGATTGCCGCGATGATCTGCACAGCCACTCTGAACTTCAGAGCGGTCCGCAGGGTTACTCGCTTCAAAGAGCATCACCTCCTTTCGGCGAGATTGAGAAGGCCGCTTCCCACAGCGGCCTTTTCGTTTTCATTATAGCAGACACGCGGCAGCTTGTCACCCGCGCCGCAGCCTCGCCCCTCTAGTCTCCTCCCCGCCCTGCCGATAATCACCCCAACGCACGTTTAACGTCGGAAGAGTCAGGGTCGGAGAGTCGGTATGTCCACCACCAAGCAATCAACACCCCAAGAGCAGGTCGTCCAGCAGATGCCGCTGGAACTGATCGTCACCAACGAGAACCAGCCGCGCAAGTCGTTTTATCAGGACACGCTGGAAGAACTGGCCGCCTCCATCAAGGAGCGCGGCGTCCTGGAGCCGATCGTCGTCCGCCCCTTCCCGGACAAAAGCAGCGGCAAGTTCCAGATCGTCATGGGCGAGCGCCGCTACCGCGCCTCGAAGATCGCCGGGATGGCGACCATGCCGGTCATCGTCAGGGAGATGAGCGACGAGGACGCCCACGCCGACGCGCTGCTGGAGAATTTCCAGCGCGAGGACATGAATCCCATCGAGAAGGCGCGGGCCATCCAAGGGCTGCTGACCTTTATGTCCTGGGAGAAGTGCGGCAAGACCCTGGGCGTGTCTGAGACCACTCTGCGCCGCTCGCTGGAACTGCTGGAGCTGCCGCCGTTCGTCCAGCATGAGCTGACCCTGCGCGCTCCCTTGCCGGGCCAGATTCTCTTGACTGAGGGCCACGCCCGCGCGCTGGCCGCCCTGGCGCACGACCCCGGCACGCAGAAGCGCATGGTCGAGAAGATCAAGGGCGAGAAGCTGAACATCGGCGATGCCGAGCGCATCATGGGCGCGGTCATCAAGTACCCGGAGAAGAAGGAGGCGTTCCTGCGCGTCCCGCTCGCCATCACCGAGCAGCTCCTAAAGACGCTGGGCGCGCGGGCCGAGAAGGCCAAGCCCTACCGCCCCGCGACGGCGGAGCAGCACATGAAGGCGATTGACAAGGTCGGCCAGCAGCTTGGGGAACTACTGGACGGGCGGGTCATCGAGTACCTGAGCGCCGTCCAGATGAACCAGCTTCTCGCCACCTGCGCCGAACTGGGGCGCGGCCTGGACGAGTTCAACCGCAAGGTGCGCCTGGCCCTGAAGTCCAAGGAATACGGCTTCCAGGAGACCTACATCCACTGCCCGCTGTGCGGCCGGGTCGAACTGGTCGGGAGTATGCGCTGCTCGGTCTGCTGGACCATCCTGCGCCGCTGCTATGACTGCGGCAACTACGACCGGGTGCATGAGAAGTGCGGCGTCAACTCCGCCCAGATATACGTCGCCGAGGCCGAGAACCCCAAGGAATACTCCAAGAGCTACAAGTGCCCCGACTACAAGCCCAAGTATGAAGCCCAGGCCGCGAAAAGCTTGAAAATGGCTGCATAGGCTGGACAACCACAGAAGGGCCGGGCGCAACGCGCCCGGCCCTTTTTCATTTGTCCACAAACAAAGTGAGGGGGAAGCACCGATTCTTCTTCCCGGTCGCAGACCCGGTGAGACTGATACTAAGCCCCGCCGTGAACGGCAGGTCTGGGGGGCGAAGACGCCGACCGCCCTGCGGGCGGGAGGAGGTCAGGAGTGAGGCTGATATTCTTCGTCCGTTTCTTCCCATCGGATGTGAAGGTTGTTTTCGGCATGGTGGCGCTTCTGGTCTTCAATGTAGGCGAGAACGCGGCTGACCTGATCGGGACCGACGCTGAACACCCCGTAGCCTTCCTGCCATCGGAAGGGCAGATCGCCCGGAAGTTGATCGTGAACAAAATGCGACGAGACACCTTTAACATGGTTCGCCATCTTGGCAACCGCCAGCGAGGTTGGAAGCTTAACGCACAGATGCACATGATCCGCTGTCCCGCCAATCGCGAGTACCTCACACCTCATGCGTCTCGCTTCCTTCTCAATGCAGCGGTAGACCGACCGCTCGATCTCAGCGGTCACAAACGGCTCCCGGCCCAGCGTCGCCCATACCAAATGCAGATAAACTTCGGCCCTACTCTGCCTCATACCGATACCTCCATGCTCTGAACGTGCTTCCCTGCTCCCTTCATGCTCTCTCCCCGCCCGCAGGGCGGTTGGCGCTCCGCCCCCCAGACCTGCCGTTCACGGCGGGGCTTCGCGGCGGGGCATCCCGCCCGGAACCTACGCCCCCACACGGCTCTCCAGCAGGATGTCGAGCAATTGGCGGTCCACTTTGTAGCCGTGCATCTCTTCGTAGACCGCGCCGGGGCGGCCGTGTTCCACGATGCCGAAGTCGCCGGCGAAGTTCCACAGGGCGTAGCCCCAGCCGAACTCTTTGTAAAGTCCGAACAGATCGGTGAACCAGCGCAGGGCGATGTCGTTGGGGGTCTTGTTGTAGCAGCCGCACTCGCCGATATGCACCCGCGCGCCGCCCGCCTCGACATCCCGCCAGGGCTGGTAGAAGTCGCGCAGCGTGTCGCGGTTCCAGACGCGGCCTTCCCAAACCTGGCCGGGGTATTGGGGTGCGGGGGCCGTCGCGTGGCCGTCCCACCAGCCCGCTTTGTAGTGGCTGACCGGCATGGGCTGGTAGCCGCGCCCGCTGTGGACCACGCCCAGGTCGGCGAGTTCCGGCAGGGCGAGGTGGCCGCCGCCCAGGCCGTCAATGACGATCTCGCGGTCGGGGTCAATCGCCCGGATGGCGGCGACAACCCGGCGGATCAGGGCGGCGTGGTTCGCGCGGGTCAGGCCGTACTGGCCCACGGAGGGCGGCTCGTTCACCAGATCAAAGGAGAGGGACTGGCTGGGGACGCCCCGAAAACGGCGCGCGAATGTCTCCCACTGGAAGACGAACCCATCTTGGGCGACCGGGTCGAGCCAGAGGTTGTCTCGCTCCAGGTCGTTGTTGTTGATGCAGTAGCCGGGCGCGCGGTGCAGGTTCAGGCTCAGGTGCAGGCCCCGCTGTCGGCAGGCGTCCAGGTAGCGGTCAAAGTGGGTGAACACGGCCTCATCGGGATGGAAATAGTCGAAGTCCTTGATCCACGAGCGGTAGTTGGTCGGGACGCGCACGAAGTTGAAGCCGGTCTGGGCCACGAAGTCCAGCGCGTGCTCGTCCGGCGGCTGGGGTGTCTCGCCGTCGGAGACATACATCCAGAGGAAATTGAAACCGTAATAGGGCATGGGGTACTCCTTGCGCCTTTGTTCCCAGCGGCAGGACCAGTTTCCTCCCTGCCGCACCTATTGGGGCAAGCGCTAGGCGCGGGCCTTTTTCCGCCGCGCCGCAACAATCATGCCGCCCAGGCCCAGAGCGAGCAGGAGGCCGAAGGAAACGGCGGGGGAGGCTTCGGGGACTGGGGCAGCCGCCAGCTGCCGGGCGATGACCGCATAGCCCGCCGCCGTCGGATGGTCGTTCGGGAGCAGACCGAACGGGGTATTCAGCAGCTCGCCGTTCAGGAGCAGGGCCGCTTCGTTGCCGTGGAAGGGCGTGTACAGGTCCACATACTGCGCGCCGAACTTGGCGGATTCGCCTTTGAGGACCGTGTTGAGGCTCAGTGTGAGGGGATCGGAGATGCCGTGGAGGTAGCCGCTGGCAGGATCGGTGACGGGGAGACCGGAATACGGGCTGTAATAGCCCAGGACCTGCACACGCGCGCCGGGCGCCAGCGCACTGACCCGCGTGAGCAGGGTGTCATAGTTGCTCGCCACGATTGCCAGCGTCCCATTCAACAGCCTCTGCTCATCGGCGGCATCGCCCGTCAGCGCGGCCTTCTGGACGGCTTGCTGAAACGCAGTCGTCTGGGCCAGGGCAAGGAGATCGTTGGCGCCGACCTGGACGGTGATGTTGCTGACATTGCTGCTCAGATAGGTTGAAAGCAGATCGTACTGCGACGTCGTCTCGCTGTAGTGGCTGTTCAGGTCGTCGTTCTCCCCGGAGTTGTTCAGCAGTGAGGTGGTGGTTTCGCCGACGATGCCTAGGTTGACGGGGGTGACGTTTGTCCCGAGGAAAGCGGCGTAGGGCTGGACGTAGCCGGGGAAGCCCGCCGTCCCAAGCGGAGTGGACGTCAGATTCATGAAACCATAGGCGACGCTGTCGCCGAGGGCGACATAGGTTTTGGCCTGGGCCGCCGCCGGGGGCGGGCCGACCGTTAGAAGTAAGACCGAAAGCAGCGCCAGGAAGGCGGCACGAGAACCTGCCGAGATGTTTTGGAAAATACGCATGGGACTGATCCTTTTTCGCCTCTATTTTCGCGGCAGAGAGCCGGTACAAATACCTACTGCATAAACCATGCCAAGTGGCGCGGCGGGCCAATGACGCAGCAGGCAGTCCGAATTGCTCCTTGACTCTGCTTCCAGTGTGTGCTATGATACATACCTCATGTGGACTCTTTTCGCGCTCCCGCGCCGCCCGTAGGAAAGGCGGCAGAACAGGATACGGCTATGGCACGGCTGACTGACAATAACGGTGTGCTCCTGGGCGGTCTCGAAACGCCTCTTTCTTACTTGCTGTCCCCACTGAACGAGACAGGGGCGGCGGCGATCACGGCTCCCGCCGAGCCGCCTCTGCCCCCGACGTATGGGCCGGGCGAGATCGTCTTCGCGCTGCACTGCGCGTATGGCTCTCTGCCTACCCTGGGCTACTCCGCCGCCCCATCGCCCCGGCGTCGGGGCTGCGACACGCTCATCGAGGAGCCGGAAGAGCGGCACTTCTGCCCGGCCTGCGGCGGCTATTACTGCCTCCTCCATGCCGAGCCGACGGCGCACGAGTGCCGCTCCGTCCGACGAACAAAATGACGCGATAAATGACGCGATATGGGAAACGCCCGGCCTTCCTGAGATGGAAGGCCGGGCGTTTGGATGTCCAGCGTCCCCCGCAGATCGGTGAGTATGCCCTTGACACTCCCCCATGCCCCCTGCTACACTCTGGACATGAAACCCTGCCTATCGCTGGCGCTTCTACTCCTGCTTGCCCTGCCCGGATCGGCACAGAGCCGGGGGACGCCCCCGCCTGCGCCGCCTGCCGACGTGACACCGGCCGGGACGCTCCAGATGGACCCGGACGAGCGCCGTTTCTTCGCGCTCGGTCTGACTCTGTCGCGGGGCGCGTTTGCCTATGCCGAGCTGGCAAAGGCGGCGACCGAGGTGGCGCGGACGCGCAGCCGGCTGGCGCAGGTGGGGAAGATGGGAAAGCTGGCGGCGCGGGCGGAGCGGAACCGGAGGACGGCGGGGGAGGAGGTCGCGCGGGCGCTGGCCCTGATGCGCGCCCTGGACGCGCCGCCCGCCGCGCTGGCCCCGGTCGCGAAGGCGGCGGCCCGCCTGACCGCCCCGCTGCCGATCACGGAGGACGCGAAGCCTCTGCTGCTGTTCAACCGGGACGCCGCACGCGCCCTGTCGTCCCTGAACGAGTTCGAGACGCTGTCGTCGCTGCCGGAAGACCCCGCCCTGCGGGCCTGGCTGGATGCGCCCGACGTCGCCCGGTCGGCGTCCGTTTGGTACGGCGAGGGCGAGATCGCCGCCCTGGCGCAGATCGCCGCCGCGCACGGGATGCCGGACCTGCTGCCACCTGCCCAGCAGGTCGCGACGGACCTGCGCGGCCTGCGCGACTGGCTGGCGGGGCGTCTGCCGGACGCTCTCACCCCGGAGCAGGCCGCCCTGCGCGATGCGCTGGCCTCGTTCCTGCGCGACACCTCGCTGGCTCATCCTGGGGTCAAGTCCCGCCAGCCGCTGACACTCGCGCAGCTTCAAGGCCTGAGCGCCATCAGCCGCCAGTTGCAGGCGCAGGCGCTAGGGTCTGATCCTATCCCCGCATATCCATCCCTCCATCTACGGTCATCGTCGTCCCCGTGATGAAGGCGGCCAGGTCACTCAGGAGGAAGCAGGTCGCGCCGGCCACGTCCTCGGGCAGCCCGATGCGGCCCAGGGGGAAGTTCGCCGCCACCTCGTCCCGGCCCAGGGCGTCCAGGCTGGGCGCGGCCATGTCCGTCTCGGTCCAGGCCGGGGCGATGCAGTTGACCCGGATTCTGTCCCCGGCCAGCTCTTTCGCCATCGAGCGCATGAAGGTGATCTGCGCGCCTTTGGAGGTCGCATAGGCCGAGTAATCAGCGCTGCCGCGCTGGCCCGCCGTGCTGGTGTAGATGACGATGCTCCCCCCATTCCCGGTTTGGCGCAGATGCCGGGCGGCGGCGCGGACGGCCAGGAACGTCCCGCGCAGGTTGATCGCCATCGTCCGGTCCCAGAACTCCGCCGTCATGTCCTGGAGCGAGGCCCCCTCGAAGATGCCCGCCGAAACGACCAGGCCGTGCAGCGGCCCCAGACGCAGGGCGGCGGCGTCCACGGCCCGGTCCAGCGCACCGTCCTCAGCCACATCGGCGGCAACGGCAAAGCCCCTGCCGCCCGCCGTCTCGATGTCCGCGACCACCTTGTCCGCCGCCTCCCCGCTGCGCCCGTAGCAGATCGAGACGGACGCGCCCGCCGACGCGGCCATGCGGGCCGACGCCGCCCCAATGCCCCGGCTGCCGCCGGCGATGAAGATGTGCTTGCCGCTGAGATCAATCATTAATTTCTTGGTAGTGGTCTTATGACGGTTGTTGTTTAGCAAGACAGCTCTCTGTAGTTTTGGCTTTGGCAGTGAGGGCTGAACACTACACTCAAAATCTACCCACCGAGACCAACAACCGTTATAAGACCACTACCAATTTCTTTCGCGCTTTCCATACTAAACTATTCAGCCATGTTGATAGGAATAAACCGCAGCCCTTCGAGCGGGTTCGCCTCAACGCAGTTCTTGAAGTGTTCAGAAACAAGAACCTCTAGGCCACTCGTCTCCGCTAACAGGAACATATGGAGACCGTCTAGACATCCGGTTTTAAAGCAGTATGTCACTACTTTTTGTATGCTCCCATCTGGGTAGTGAGTTACTTCGGCGCATGACAAGTCAAGGCATTCTACTATCCGAAAAACATTGATGGCAAAGTAGCTGCCGTTTGGGCCAATCAAAGGGAGTGCTTCCGCATCATTCTCGATGAGAGGACCAAGAGTATTCCACGCCTTTTCACTGAAGACTGGAATACTAAGATGAGGTTTAGGGAAATCACCCACCTTACCTTTGGGTGTGACTGCTCTGAACTCTACCGGGTGCCATGAGCTGGCGAGAAGCTGGCCTTGATTGAATTGGCTGCTGATTACCCACTCCCCGTCAGAGTAATCTTCAACCAACTCAATGGCATAGTTATCGGGATCAGTTTTATAACGATATATGTTCATCGTGTGTTATTAGCCGTAACCCGGCCTGAAGGCCGAGTACGCTTCTTCGTTGCGGGCTTTTTGACGGGGCCGGCATTGCCGAACAGGGTGCGGTACAGCGCGGCGGACTTGGGGAACGTGGTCCCGTGCCGCCAGGCCGCGTTTTTCCCACCGGGCCAAAGCTGCGAAACGCCGTCCGAGGGGGTCTCGAAGTAGACTTCCAGATAGACGTGGTTCTTGGGGTCGGCCATCCAGTCGTGCATCCGCCGGATGTACGAGGGGTTGTCGCCCCCGCTGGGGTGACTCTTGTCGTTGAGCTGCCACAGGCCCCACTCGCCCACGATAATTGGTTTGTTGCCGTGCGCCCGCGACAGGTCGGCGAATCGGTTGATCCGGGGCAGTTCCATGTGCTCCCAGGCGGCATCCTGCTGGGCCTGAGTAGGCTGCGCCGCGCTCACCTTGTAGTCGCCGTTGTAGCCGAAATCGTACTCGTCGAATCCGATATAGTCCACCCAGTCGTCGCCGGGATAGTAGGCGAACTGGTCAATCTGAACATTGCCGTCCGTGGGGTTCCAGCAGAAGCCCTTGATGACGTGCTCGGGGTCGTTGGCCCGCATGGTCTTGACGATGTTGCGCCACGCCTGGATGTAGTTCCCCGGCATTTTGCTCATCACGTTGAGGTTGCCGAACGGGTTCCACCCGCCGTCGAACTCATAGCCCAGGCGGATGATGACGCTTTGGAAGCCCTCGAAGCCGCCCGAACCCTTGTCGAGTTCCTGGGCATAGGTGGCGAAGTAGGCCATGATCTCGGGATCATTGTCGGCCTCACGCTGCCAGGTCTTGTTTTCCCACGCCAGCTTCTGCTCCCAGGTGTCATTGCCGTTGGGGTCCGAGGGCATCTGGCCGATGCCGAGCAGGACGACCGGAAGCGCCCGCCCCTGCCGCCCCTGCATGGTTCCCCATGGGGCGTTCCAGTTGACGTGCTGGGAGCTGTCGTACCAGTCGCCGGGTCCCCAGCCCGCGTCGGACTCGACGGCCAGGGCGGGGACGCCGAGCCACGACTTGTAAGCGCTCCAGTCTCCAGTCCCGCCGCCCGCCGACCCTTTGAGGTCCCCGTCATAAGCCTGGGTCCAGAGGTAGGCGCCGGGGATGAACGAGTCCGCCGCCCGCCCTGGCTTGACGCAGGCACAGAGGCAGAAGGCGACCAGCAAGGCGACTATGATGCCGCGAAGGTTCATTTTCCAGTCTCCAATGAAAGTCCCGGCCCTGAAGGGCCGGGGCTTGTATCTCAGCCGTAGCTCGATTCGGGGTGCTTGCCCAGCAGGCGTAGCTGACGCTCGTTGGCGACGGCCAGAGTTTCCGGGTTGTATTGGAACGGCCACGGCGAGAACTTTTGGCTGATAAAGCGGTGCGAATAATGCACTTGCAGAAGGTAGCGCGTCGTGTCTGAGGCGTTCTTGCTGCCTGAATGCCAGATCTCGCTGCGGAAGAACAGCACGTCGCCCGCCTTCACCAAGACCGGCTCCAAAGACCTGCCGTGCCAGGTCGGGTTGGGGTCCGCGCCCCACCCGATGCCGCGCCCCGACTTGTGACTGCCGGGGATAACGTAAGTCGGGCTGTACGCCTCGGTGGGAATGTCGCTGAGGTAGTAATGGGCGGTGCAGACGTAAATAGGCAGTTGAAACTGGGGATCACCGAAGTTCGACTCGGGGACGGTGATCCAGACCTGGTCGGCGTGGGGCGCCCAGCCATCGTGACCGGGGCGCGACCGCCAGGCGGTCTCGCCGATGATGTGGCACTGCTCGCCCATTGTCCTTTCCGCTAGGTCCACAATTCCGGGCCGATCAATCTGATCCAGAAAGACGCGGTCCCGGTTGAAAACGCATTTGTAATGGTCGCCGGCCGGATTGCTGTGGTCCAGCCCAAAGGGCCGGAGCCGGTCGGTCGCCTCGCGCAGCGCGGCCACTTCATCGGGGGACAGGACGCCGGGGACGAGCGCGAAGCCGTCCTCGTGCATGGCCTCGGTCATCTCGTCCACCTGGTCGAGCGTGAAGGTCTTTTGCCGATAAGGGAAAGGTTTGTCTTGTGTAATCATAGGTTGGCCCTTCTTCGGTGGCAGTCCTATCCCCGGCACAAGTGCCGACCCTTCCCTCGGAGGGAAGGGTGGGTGAAAGGGCGTTTTGCTGGTCTTGCCGAGGGCCTTTCCGGGTACGGTAAGGCTAATGGCAAGAAGCGCCCGGCCCCCAAGTTACCCACCCTTCCCTCCGAGGGAAGGGTCGGCACTTGTGCCGGGGATAGGACGGCTCATCTTCCCGCCTTCCATCACCGTTGGGAAGTGATCGCCGGTCAGGGTCTCGCCCGGCGGAACATGGATATGGTGCTCGACCATGTGCGAGCGGTCCGACGGCTCGTAGCGGGTCCAGCCGGGCATGTAGTGGACGGCGATGGCCGGACGGGGTTTGTCGGAGTGGTTGGCGGGGGCGCCGTGCCATGTCCGGCAGTGATGGAAGACGACGCCGCCGGCGGGCACTTCGCAGGGGACCACTTCGACCGTCTCGCCTTCGGGCAGGAAGGCGGGGTCGTGGGCAGGGGAATAGTCGGCATTGATGCCCACCGTGCCGCCGTCGTACTGCCCCCACAGGTGGCTGCGGCGGACCATGCTCATTGCGCCGTTCTCGATGGTGGCGTCTTCGAGGGCAACCCAGGCGCTCACCAGGTCGGCGGGCTGGATGACCGGCCAGTAGGGATGGTCTTGGTGCCAGACCGTCGGCCCGCCGACGCGCGCGGGCTTGAGCTGCATCTGGTCATGCCAGACGCGCACGGTGTCGGTCCCCATGAGCTGCGCGGCCATCGGCACGATGGCGCTGTTGTAGAGGTGTTCGCGAAACGCCGACTCTGCCTCCCACATGTTCACGACCTGCGTGATCACGGAGTTCTCCCCGCCGCCAATGTTTCGCATCGCTTCGGGCGACGCGGCGCTCTCGCCGGACAGGACGCGGCCCAGCGACTCGCGCAGTGCCTGGAGCTGCGCGTCGCTCAGGACGCGCCCATAATTGAGGAAGCCGTTCTCGCGGAACGACTGAACCTGTTCGTCGGTCAGCATGACAGCACACTCCTTGGGTTGACTGCTTGGGGTTGTACGGTATCAGTGTATCATAATCGCGACAGGGCTGTCTAGGGCAAAGGCGGCGACTTCTTGCACTTTTCCGGTGCCCGGAATGAATTCGGCCCTGCCGGGGCGAACCTTCCCGGCAGCATGGAAACCCCGCACGCACAGCCGCCCCTCCGCCTGCACCGCTTCGCCGAACTCCGCGCCGTCTGGCCTCGCACGGCCGCCAAGTCCCTGCCGCTGGTCGTCTACCATGATGAGATTGATGCAGGACAGCAGGCCATTTCCAACCGGCACGAAGACTTCTTCTCGCTGTACTTCGTCCGGCAGGGGCGCGGGACGCACTGGATTGACGGCGTCCCCTATGGCGTGGCGCGGGGGGACGTGTACGCGATGGGGCTGGGGATGACGCACTGGTTCGCGGACTGCGAGAACCTGGTGACGGACACCCTGCACTTCGCGCCAGACATCTTCGACGCGCCTACGCGCGACGCGCTGGCCGAGACGCCGGGCTTCCAGTCGCTCTTTGTCGAGGAGCCTCTGCGCCGGGCGGCGGCGCACGGGGAAGGCGGGCGCTGGCTGCACCTGACGCCGGACGCCTACGCGCCCGTGGCCGAGATGATTGGGGAACTGCGGCGCGAGTGGGCGGCGGGGACTCCCGACGGGACTCTGCTGGCGCGCGGCCTGTTTCCGCGCCTGCTGGTCCACCTCGCCCGCCGCTACGCCGAGGCCCATGCTTCGGGTGGGGACAGGATGCCGCCCGCCGCCCGCGAGGCGAGTTCCGCGCAGGAGGCGACTGTGGCCGCCGCCGTGCGCTTTCTGGACGCCCATTTCGCGGAGCCGCTGCGGGTGGAGCAGGTGGCCGCGTCCGTCTTCCTGTCCCCGGACCGCTTCACCGAGGTCTTCGCCCGGACGATGGGACGGACGCCGCGCGACTACATCCGCCACCTGCGCGTCGAGCGCGCCCGGCTCCTGCTGGCGACGACCGCCCTGTCCGTCTCGGAAGTGGGGCAGGCGGCGGGCTTCGGCGAGGCTGCCTACTTTACTCGCGTCTTCCGCGCCGCCACCGGCACCACCCCACGCGAGTTTCGGCGGCGGAAGTAGCGTGACGCGCAGGAAAAGGGTGGCGGACAGGCGAACTTAGCGGCATCATGCTGTCGAAAGGAACGTCCCGCCCATGACCGAGAGGCCCATCGTCATCCGCCCGTTCGGCATCGCCGGCGCCAGTGAGCATGAGTACGCCGCGCTGAACCGCCATTTCAACCGGGCCAGGGCGGCGATGCTGGGCATCGACAATGCCTTGGGGTTTGAGCCTTACCTTTCCCGCTGCGTCTGGCAGCTTGAAACGGACAAAGCGCGGGCGTATCTGGCACGGACGGCTCCGAACGATAGGCGGCTCATTGAGCCACTGCCGAGAACATAAAGAGGAAGCGGAAATGCGAAAACTTTTTGGCCGGCCATCGTGGAAAGGAAATACCCTGATCGCATCCCTGCTGATCTTTGGGGGCGGCGTTTTTGGGGGCGGCGCTTCGGGCGGGGCGGCGCCGGCGCCGTCGGATATGTCTCCGATCTCCGCCCGCCTTTCTGTTGACTGGAAAACGGTCGTGGGCGCCACAACCCCGGCGACGTTTGGCGCCAACGACGAGATGTGTACGAGCCAGGCCAAGGGGTCGGGGAACAGCGCCTACGCCCAAAACCTGTCCAGTATCGGCGTCCGGTTCTTTCGGCTCCACTGCGGAAGCCTCACGGATGATTGGTCGTCCCCTTCAACGCACCAGTGGAACATAAAGGCGATCACGGCCGAGTATAACGCGCCCTATCTGCGGGGCGCGACCATCATTCAAAACATCCCGGCTCCCCCGAGCTGGCTCCGAAACAGCGACGGAACCGTGTCGGACGTGGCCGGCTATGCGGCCTATTGCGCCCAGCTTGTCAACATCATCAACAACCAGCTAAAAAAGCGCGTTGTCTACTGGGAACCGATGAATGAGTGGGAAGACAGGTACAAAGGCCATTGGACACAGGCTTGCGAAATCTACAACCAGTGCGCCCAGGCAATGAAGCGGCAAGACCCCGGCATCAAAGTCGGACCGGCATTAGAGTGGCCCAATCAGGGGGGAATTATCCAGCCGCTCCTGCGGCAGTGCTCTGGAAACGTTGACTTCATCGCGTACCATTCCTACTACAGCAGCGGCCCGACCGACTCCAACGACACCTTGATGAGCAAGGCAAGCGCCATGGATCACGACGTCACCAACACACGGGACTCGATCAATCACTATGGACAGGGCCGCGCCATTCCGATCATGCTCGACGAATATAACCTAGACGGCAATTGGAACGACTCAGAAACCCGTCAGTATACGAACATCGGGGCGGTGTATTTTGCGACCACCATCAAACACGATGCGTATGCCGGCGCCTATGCCTGCGCGATCTGGAGCGCCAAGGAAGGCACTTACGGCATCACCGATATGAGCGATCACCTGCGGATTCCGGCCTATCTGTTCCAGTGGGCCAACCATAACCTGATCGGCTCACTCGTCAAGACCGCGTCAAGCAGTCCGATGGTAGAAGCCATGGCGGTGCGGCAGAACGGCACGCCGGCGATCATGGTGATCAACAAGGCTTCGGGACCCGCAGCCATCAATCTTACTGCGAACATGGCAAGCCGGACCGTAAAATACTACACGCTCACGGCGAGTGGGATGAGCGCAGGGCGGACGATGGCGACTTCGGGATTGTCCTCCTTCGTTATGCCGCCTTGTTCTCTCCTGTTCATCAGTTCTTTGGAACCGCGTCCCCTGCCAAGCGGCGCAGGTCGGCGGAGACGTTCAGCAAGGCCCGGCCCTGGTGGTAGGCTTCTGTCCAGCCATCGCTCTTGACGCGGCCTGGGATGGCCGTCCCTTCGCGCGTGACGGTCGCGTACCAGCCGCCATGCACCAGGTCTACCTGGTGCGCCTGGATGAACGCCCATTGCCGATTGAATGCCGCCCAGTAGCACGGCGTTTCCCTGCCGTAGCGGGCGTGCATCAGCAGCAGCGCGTTCAGACCCTCGGCCTGCACCCACCAGATCTTGTCCGTCGTGTATGGGGTCGCGCTGAAAACCGAGCCGGAGTCATAAAAGCCGCCGTTATCTCCATCAAAGCCGAAGTCCAGGGCGTGGTCCACGATGCGCCGCGCCAGCCGCCACGTCCGGGCGTCTTCAGGCCGCCCCAGGACGGCGGAGGCTTCCGTCAGGAGATAGGCTGTCTCGACATCGTGGCCGAATGAGTCGTGGTCCGGCAACGGCTTCCAGTCCGGCGTGAACTGGTAGTTCAGGCAGCCGACGGACTCGACGGCAACCTTATCTCGGACGAGGGCGAACATCTCCTCCAGCCGCGCTCGCAGGGACGGGTCGGGCCAGACGGCGTAAAGCGCAGACAGCGACTCCAGCAGGTGGATGTGTGTGTTCATCGTCTTGAAGCCGTAGCGCGTCCCGATCTCGTCATTGGGCTGCGCGGCATCCGTCACTGTCAGGATCGGCTTCCCCTGCCGCGTCAGCGCCTCATAATAGCCGCCGTTCTTGGCGTCGTGCGCGTGCGCGTCCAGCCAGAGGTAGGCGCGCTTGGCAAAATCGAGCGCCCTGGCGTCGTGCGTGGCCCGGTATTCGCCGCAGGCGGCATAGATGGCGAACGAGATGCCGTAAGCGTGCTTCTCGCCGCCCCGGACGGGCACGCCCTTGTCGTCCAATCCCCAGTAAAGCCCGCCGTCCCGCTTGTCCGTCATCTGGTTCGCCAAAAAGTCCAGCCCGTGGCGGGCATCGGCTTGGTAGGCGCCCGCCTGGGCCGGGTCGCGCATCGCCGCCTGGGCGGCCACCCATATCAGACGCGATTGATAAACAATGGCCTTGTCATTCGTGGCCCCGCGCGTCCAGTCCTCGCCGTAGTTCTGGTAAAATCCGCCGGACGGGTCCAGAGCACGCGGAAACCACTGCGCCAGCACCTGCGTTTGGAGGTTGGTTTCGACCTCGCCCGCCAGTCTACGGTAAGTGGCCGTATCGGCAGGGGGCGGCGCGGGAACGGGCGGTGCGTCGGCGGCACGGGCGACACTGAGGACAGCGGCGAAGACGAGGGAGCAGACACAGAGGCGCAGCAGCGCGCGGAGAGTAAGGTTCATACGGGGATTATACCCCTCGGTTCAGGCATCCGGCGCGGTCTCCCTCCCCGCTTCCTGATGCCAATTTCCCCTCGGCGGCACCCCGGCATCCAGGGCCATTTGTCTTAGATCGTGAAGCATCGCCTTCAGATAGGGGCAGTGGTTGACAATCGTTTCCGTATCCAAACGCGGGAAGAAGTTCCGGGCGTTTGTCGTCTTGCTGTAGCGCCGCTTCAGCTTCTGTAGGTACTGTTGCTCCAACAGTTTGCCGGGGGGCGCTTGGAAGTTGACCGCCTCGGGCGCTTTTGGCTGCTTTTCTAGGACCTGGCGGATTTGATCCGGGAACAATGCAGGCTGCGCCAGGAACCATGCCTCCGTCTCGTGGACGGCGAAGAAGTGCCGGTATCTCAGCGCGAGATCGTCAGGCAGCCCCCGGCCTCGGAAGCGCTGCCGGACGTGATCCTCCATGTACTCGACACCCCAGGCGTATCTTTCGCTCACGCTGGCCTTGTCGGCAGGGTAGAAGGTAGGGCCGTACAGGTCGAGCAGAGAAATGACGGCAATGACCTCCGAAGAGCGGGCGTCGGTGAGGTAGCGCGCTGCCTTCTTGGGGGCGCTGTCGTGCAGGTCCGACCACCCTTCGAACGTGTCGGCTTGGACGCCGACGCCCACGGCGAAGAACTGACTCAGCCACCGATTGATGAAGCCGGGTACGCCCTTTTCCTCGGTCGCCCCCTCCAGGAACAGGATGAACTTCATGGGCGGACGGCCCCAACTTCCGATAGGTTATCGAGCGTGCGACTTTGGTAAAGCGACCCCAGTGAGTAGTCCTGGAGCCAATCGGCCAACTCATCGGGTCGGACCGTCTTTAGCTCAGTTTGGCCGTCTTCCAGGCCCATGACCGTCGTAGTCGGCGGCGTGTCTTTGCTGAATCCGTCCAGGAACGCGGCGGAATGGGTGGTGAAGATCAGTTGCGTTCGGAGCGCGGCATCCTCCGCCAGTTCGGCCACGATCCGCATCATCCGGGGGTGCAGGCCCGTCTCTGGCTCGTCCCAGGCGATCAGGCCGGGCGGGTTGGGCTGGGCGAGCACAGCCAGCAGGCACAGGAACCGCAGGGTGCCGTCGGACAGGCTGGCCGCCGACTGCGGGCGCTTGGGGGTGTTCCACTGAACCGCGAGCTGAATCTGCTGGTCGGCGGCGGGCGGGAAGGCCAGGCCCCGGTAGTCCTCCCCGAAGGCCGCCCGCATCGCCTCGTCCACGCGGTCTTTGAAGTCCACGTCGTTCGTGTAGTGGGTGTGCAGGACGGACGCGAGGTTCTGCCCGTCCGCGTCCAGGCGCTCATCGTGACGGGCCGTGACGGCCTGGCGGATGGCCGTCCCGCTCTCGGTGTGCAGGTCATCGTAGATGGACCAGCCACTTAGAAACTGCCGGAAGATTTTGATCTCCAGCGCCTGGAGAGTTAAGTCGCCAATCTGTCCCAGCAACGTTTCTGAGGTGTTCAACTGTTGTGGATCAAGATAAAAAGGCTCCAAGCTTGGCAAATAGAATGTCTGGGCCTGTGTCCGTAGCAGATAATAAGGCCCTGGCTCAACCTTGTCTTCTTGACGATAAAATCCGCTTAAAATCTCCTCATCCACTATGAAACTCGCGCTCAAACCGAGACGCCGAAGGGAAGCGGCGTACACAAATTCTGACGACGGCGACATCTCCGGTTCATCGACAACCAGATCAAAAGAAATATCCTCGCCGCGACCGTCCCACAGGATCGCCCCCATCCCGCCCTCGCGCAGCACCTGGTTGTTGAGGTCTGCCCACACCGATGCTTTGACCAAGCGCAGAAACTTGAGCATGTTGGATTTGCCGCTCGCATTTGGGCCAATGATGACGTTGAGCGCACCTGGTTGCCAGCGGACATCTTTCAGGGTTCGGTAGCCTTTAATCCCCAACTCGGTAATTCGCATGACCTTCTCCCGGAAGTGGAAAGACAACGGCCCCCGCACCCAGCGGTACGGGGGCCATCATGGCATGGTTTCGAGCCAGCCCTACTTGTGGACGCTCTCGCCCTTGACGTCCTGGGCGGCTTCCATGATGGCCTCGGCCAGCGTCGGGTGGGCGTGAATGGTGTGCATCAGCTCGTCAATGGTGCTTTCCAGCTTGATCGAGACGCACGCCTCGTGGATTAAATCGGTGGCGTGGGGGCCGACGATATGGACGCCCAAAATCTCGCCGTACTTGGCGTCGGTGACGATCTTGACCAGGCCGACATTTTCGTTGATCGCCATTGCCTTGCCCAGTGACTTGAAGGTGAACTTGCCGACCTTGACATCGTAGCCCCCATCGCGCGCCTGCTGCTCGGTCAGGCCCGTGCAGGCCACTTCCGGCTCGGTGTAGACGCAGTTCGGGATCGCGCGCCAGTCCATCTTGGTTTCGTGGCCCAATGCGTTCTCGGCGGCCACCTCGCCCTCGCGGGTGGCGACGTGGGCTAGGCCGCCGCCGTAGGTGCCGTGGAAGGGCTGCTCGTGCGCGGCGACGTCGCCGATGGCGTAGATGTGGGGGACGTTGGTACGCAGGTAGTCGTCGGTCGCAATCGCGCGCCCGTCGAACTCGACGCCCGCCGCTTCCAGGCCGACGCCGTCCACGAACGCCTTGCGGCCTACGGCGACCAGCAGCTTGTCGAACTCCAGCTCACCGTCGCCCTTCTCGCCGACGTACTTTAACTTGCGGCCCGGCACGTCCACGGCGACCACTTTGGCGCTGAGGAGGAACTTGATGCCGCTCTTGACCAGCAGCTTCTGCAACTCGCCCGAAATCTCCGTATCGAACGCGGGGGCGTCTTTGGGGCCGTGCAGGATGTTGGGCCGAAACTCGACTACCGTGACTTCGGCGCCCAGGCCCCGGTAGGTATAGGCGAACTCGCAACCGATGACGCCGCCGCCGATGACGGCCAGCCGCTTGGGGACTTCCAAGGCGGATACTGCCTCGTTGCTGGTCCACAGGGCGGTCGTGCCCAGCTTGCCCTCGGCCCGGCGCCTCTTCGCTTCGCGGTTGTCAATGAAGACGTCCGAGTCGGCCCCGCCGCCGTCCAGGCCGGGGATGGGGACACGGGAGGGGACGCTGCCGGTGGCGATGATGATGTTGGCCGCCGTGACCGTCTCGGTCTTGCCGTCCTCCCCCGTCACCTCGACCGTGTGCGGGTCTATGAGCCGCCCCTTGCCTTTGATAAAGCGCACGCCAGCCTTCTTGAACAGGAATTCGACGCCGCTCACCAGGGTCTTGACGACTTTGTCTTTGCGGGCCATCAGCGCGCCGAAGTCGTAACCGATCTCGCCCGAAATGGTCAGGCCGAAGTCCGCCCCGTGCCGGGCCGTTTCCAGCGCGGCGACCGACCCAATCATGGTCTTGGTCGGGATGCAGCCCCAATTCAGGCAGGTCCCGCCGGCATTGTCGAAATCAATACAGGCCACCTTCGCGCCCATCTTGGCCGCGTGGATGGCGGCGGGGTAGCCGCCCGGCCCGCCGCCGATTACTACCAGGTCTACGTCATACTGCGCCATAAATCTTATCCTTCTGATGCCAATTTTTCTTCGCGTGGCTGGCTCGGACCGCGACGCGGCCCCCGCCCTGCTTGCCCGCCCATTTGATCCAGCGCTGCATCGGCTCCGTCGCCCGCAACGCCTCGATAGTGTTAAACTCGCGCTCCAGCTCGTGCAAGATGAACAGCGCGTGGACCTGCCGGTGGCAGTCCGCGCAGATGTCCACGGTCACACGCCCATCCCGCGACTTGGGGACGAGGTGGTGCTTGGAGGGCGTGAGGAAATCCCCCGCGCGCTCGCACAGAGGACACTGGAACGTTGCGCTCATGTCTATTCCAACACCAAAAGGGCGCGGATTGTGCCTGGCGATGAGTCCGGCTCGCACGGAGTTCGTTTTGACAAAACGCGCACCGCACGACAGCCAGACTTGCACCACATCTGACAGTCAATGCCTAGGGCGGGACTCGAACCCGCATGAGGTTGCCCTCGGGGGATTTTACTTACCACTACCGCTTTCGCGGCCTGCCGCTCCGTGAAGAGGCCGTTCGTGGTCTGGACTGTCTCTTTACCGTATCGCTGGATGGTAAACCCAGCGGTTTAGGTAGCTCCTGTACAGTCTCTACACTCAACGCGCCGACAAGATCAGTGCGTCTAGCTCGGGATTGTCCTGCCCTGCGCCACAACAACTTTTGCGCCGCAGGGTTTAGAGTTCCCCGAATTAGGGAGCTGCGACAATCGGGTTTCCCCGAATGCGACCCAATTTCTAAGTCCCCTGTGTCTGCCATTCCACCACCTAGGCGTGAAGTGACAAGGAAGTATAGCCCCCGGCGGTGAGGGAAGTCAAGGGGCAAAGCGGGCCAGGGCGAAGCGGGAGAGGTACGGGGGCGTGACGCCCCGCGTCCCGGCCTCGGCGGCGATCTGGCCGAGCAGGACAGTGAACTTGAACCCATGCCCGGAGCAGCCGCTGACGAGCCAGACAGAGGGCATGTCGGGCACGGTGTCCACGATGAAATCTTCATCTGGCGTGTTGGTGTAAAGGCAGGTCTCGGCGTGGGTCACCTGCCGGGTCAGGCCGTCGAAGCGGGCGGCGGCATAGTCCGCCATCTGGGCCGCGTTGGAGGTGTCCGGCGGGCGGCGCGCGCCCTCTGGGTCTACAGTCTCGCCCAGGTGGTGCGAGGCCAGCTTGACGCCTTCGACATGGCCGTCGGATGGGAACCCATAGACGTTGGCGTCAGCGTCTATCCAAACGGGCAGGCGGTCCGGCTGAAAGTCCCGCGCCGCACCGCGCGCGGGTTTTAGGTAGACGATCTGCTGGCGGGTGACGCGCAGGGGCAGGCGCAACGCGGCGAACAAGCGGCCCATCCAGGGTCCCGCCGTGACAAGGACGCGGTCCCAGACGTGCTCCTCCCCGGTCTGGGTCGTGACAATGGCCTTGTCGCCCCGTTGCGCCACCTCTCGCACCGTCGTCCACTCCCGCACATCCGCGCCCAGCGCGCGGGCCAGGCGGACGTTTGCGCGGACGCAGGCCGTCGCGCGGAGGTAGCCCATGTCCGGCTGATACAGCGCGGTTTCGCCGTCCCCCAGGCGTAGCGCGGGGGAGCGGCGCTGGGTCTCGGCAGCATCCAGCAACTCGTAAGGGACCGCTTGCCCGTCAAGCGCGGCCCGCGCCGCCGCGAGGACCGGGCCGGCACTCCCTCCGAAGAAGACGCCGCCGGTGCGCGCCAGTAGGTTTTCGCCCGCATCCTCCTCCAGCGCCCGCCACAGCGGGTACGCCTCGCCCATCATGCGGGTGTAGACCTCATCGGCATAGGTGTACCGGATGATGCGCGACTGGCCGTGCGAGCTGCCGCGCGCGTGCCCAACCTCGAACTGCTCGAAGGCGACCACCTCATGCCCCGCCCGCGCCAGGAATCGCGCCGCCGCGCTCCCCGTCCCGCCCACACCGATGACTGCGACTTTCATGGCTCTGGTATAGCATATGACGGGGCGGGAAGTCAAACGGGGCGCTGTCGGAGCAGCCTCCTCTCCCCGGCGCAAGCGCCGACCCTCCCCTCAGAGGGAAGGGTGGGTGAAAGATGCCAGGGCATTTCTGGCTGGCAGCCTCTCCGGGTACGGCAGGGCTAATGACAAAAGATGCCCTGGACGCAAATTACTCACCCTTCCCTTCGAGGGAAGGGTCGGCGCTTGCGCCGGGGAGAGGATTTGATCTTGAACGCCTCTGCACACGCGGGCAGGAAACGCGGGCAGGAAACGGGGCAGGCGAACGGGAACAACAGGGTCATGTCATCAAGACCGCGCGCCCTGCTGTCCTGGAGCAGCGGCAAGGACGCCGCCTGGGCGCTGCACACGCTGCGGCTGTCCGGCGAGGTGGAAGTCGTTGGGCTGCTGACGACGCTGAACGCCGAGTTCGACCGGGTCGCCATGCACGCCGTCCGGCGAATGCTCTTGGAAGCGCAGGCGGCGTCCGCCGGCCTGCCGCTGCTGGCCGTGCCGCTGCCGTGGCCGTGCTCCAACACCGAGTACGAGGCGGCGATGGGGCGGGCGCTGACGGAGGCGCGTGAAACTTGGGGCGTCACGCACATTGCCTTTGGAGACCTGTTTTTGGAGGAGGTCCGCGCCTACCGGGAACGGCAGCTAAAGGGCACGGGGCTGACGCCGCTGTTCCCCCTGTGGGGGCTGCCGACACGCACACTGGCGCAGGAGATGATCGCGGGCGGTTTGGAGGCGCGCTTGACCTGCGTGGACCCAAAGCGGCTGCCCACCTCGTTCGCGGGCCGCGCCTTTGACGCGGCCCTGCTCCAAGACCTGCCGCCCCATGTGGACCCGTGCGGCGAGGTGGGGGAATTCCACACGTTCGCCCACGCTGGGCCAATGTTTTCGTATCCGATCCCGACCACGGCAGGCGAGATCGTTACCCGAGACGGCTTTGTCTTCGCCGACCTGCTGCCGGCTTTCCAAGAGTGTTTCTCGTAAAAGTACGGGGGTTGGCATGGATTGTGCAAGGGAGTTCATGGGAGCATTTTAGCCCACATCTGAAAAGTGAGAGGAAAAACCAATGACACGACGAGAAGCGATCCGAGCCGCGCTGTTTTCGACGGCCGCCTTTGCCGTTGCCCTGCGCGCCGCCCATGCCGACGCGCCGCCCACGGCGGCGCTGTCCACACCCGCCCTGCCGCCCGCCCCCGTCCCGGCGGGGCCGTTCAAGCTGCCGCCGCTGCCCTATGCCTTCGATGCCCTGGAGCCGTACATTGATGCCCAGACGATGATGCTCCACCACGACAAGCACCACGCAACCTATGTGAAGAACCTGAACGCCGCCGTCGCCAAGCTCCCCAAAGCCGTGACCATCGGCAGCGACCCCGCCGCCCTCGTGCGTAACCTGCTGACTGCCCCCTCATTCGGCATCACGGATCAAACCGACCCGACGTTCAAGGCCATCCGCAACAACGGCGGCGGGCACTACAACCACTCGCTGTTCTGGCCCATGATGCGCCCGACGCCGAAACTGGCGCAACTCACCGCCATGCCCCTGACGGGAACCCGGCCGACCCGCGACATGGCCTCCGCCATTGACAAGCAGTTCGGCTCCTTTACCCACTTCCAGGAGTTGTTCACTCAGGCTGCCCTGGGCCAGTTCGGCAGCGGCTGGGCCTGGCTTTCACTCGACCGTGACGGCACGCTCAAGGTCGAGTCCACGCCTAACCAGGACAGCCCCTGGATGCTGGGCCGGACGCCGCTGCTGGGCATTGATGTCTGGGAGCACGCCTACTACCTCAAGTACCAGAACCGGCGGGCCGACTACATCGCCGCCTGGTACAACACGGTCCACTGGGACTTCGTCAACGACCGATTCACGCGGGCACGGCAGCCCTCCGACACACCGACCTTCTAGTCAGGTTCAAGCAGCCATGTTCAAACGCAAACGGAAAGAACTCACGGCGGAGGATGCCCCGGACAGCATCGCCCCGTGGGCGATGCTGGACGAGACGGAGATCGCCATGCAGACGGCCCGGCTGCGGGAGCGGTGGCCGGGCCGCAACCTAGTTGCCATCGCCCGGCGACTGGACACGGACGCCGTGGCCTGCTTCGACAAGGGGCCGGACGGCGTGGGGAAGGCCGTCCTGGTGGTCTCGAACCTAGACGCGGCGGATGGGGCGACGGAACGACATTATCCAGGCTTCGGCGACTGGTTCGACGCGGCTCTGGCGGACTCTTTATAGGAACCTACCCCCTTGCTTCGTCACAAGTAACTTCGCAGGGGTCCTCCCGAGGCTTTATTGGGGTGAGTCGGGAGGACAAGGAGGTGGCGGTGCGTGCCGAATCTCCTGCCCTCTCCGTTTCGGGGAAGGTGGCGAGGAACGAGCCGGGAGGGGTTCATGCCGACAAACGTTCAGGTCCGGGCGGAGCAAGTCCGTGCCCTCCTGCGCGATGCGCTGGGTGAGGAAGCTCGGGCGGTCACGCACCAGGACTTCGGGCATCAGAGCCTCACGTTTGACGTGACTTTGCCCAGCCGCAGCGTCATTGTCCGCACCAACGATGACGCCAGGGCCTTCGCCGCGACAGAGCGGAACTTGGTAACGCTGGCCGGGCTGGGCCTGCCGGTCCCGCGCGTCCTCGCCGCCGATCTGACAGCGGAATGCCCTCCCTTCGGCTGGATGATATTGGAAAAGATACCGGGCCGCGACCTGCGGGATGAACTGGGAATGATGACGGAAGCCCAGATGACGCGGCTGGCGGAGCAGATCGTCGGGTTCCAAAAGCGCGTCATGGGGCTGCCGGCGGGAGCCGGCTTCGGCTACGCCCCCCTCGGCGGGGCGGGGCCGTTCGTGTCCCTCTGGGACCTGCTCCACGAGGGCGAGGCGGCCACGGCGGGGGTGATGGAGCCGCGCCTGGCCGCTCTGGTGGGAGCGCGGGAGGATTACTTTCGGCAAACGCCGCCAACCTGCTTTCTGGACGACCTCACGATCAAGAACGTCATCGTGCAGGGCGGCGAGTTGCAGGGCCTGGTGGACTTCGATTTTGTCTGCTATGGCGACCCGCTGTTCTGGCTGGGCTTGACTGCAACGGTCTTAGTCTGCGACCTGGGGCAGCGCGAGCGGTTCTATGGGGACGAACTCTGCCGCTTGATGGAGTTAACGGCGGAGGGGCGGTCGGTGGTGGCCCTGTACGCCGCCTGGATTTCGCTCGGCTTTGTGCAAAAGTTCGGGACCGGGCAGAGCGAGGCATGGCGGGCGCGCATGGGAGCGGCGCGGGAGGAGTGGCTGGCGGAGGCGGAAGGAAAGCAGGACAGGGGGCCAAGAACGAGCGAGTAAAGTTACTCGCTCGCCAACCCCGTCTCTGCCGCCTCCTGCGCCTGGATCACCTCCGCCACCCGCTCCGCCTCGCCCGTGCTCGACCTTCGCGCGGTGTCAATGCTCAGGACGAATTCCACGGTTCGCGGGCGGGCCGACATCCGCTGGGAACTCACCCGGTAGCGCTTGTAGGAGTGCGTCAGGCCGGAAATATAGCCGCGCTCTGCCGCGACTCCGAGAAGCTGTTCCAAAGGGATGTTCCCGTCCGTGCTGTAGCTCGTGAGGATGTGCCTCGCCTCAATAGTCTGGAGAAGCTGACGGTACGCGGCCAGGGCCGTGGCGTGGTTGTAGGCCGAGCGCCGCTCCGTGCGCCAGTCTCGCCGGATGGCGGACTTATTGCGGCCGCCACTGTACGGCGCGACCTCCAGCTTGTCCCAGAGCGCGACCGTGTTCAGGACGTGGTAGTTGCTGCCATAGGGGTGCTGGTTGTAGGGCGGGTCGAGGTAGGCGATGTCCGCCTTGACTCCCTCCGCCCGCAGCTCTTCCGCCAGCGTCTGCGCGTCCTGTTGATAGGCACGGTTCTCCCGCCCGTTGTCGCAGAAACGGGGCGGCCTCAGCGTGATCTCGGAGCAGATGCGATACAGGGCTGTCCGCGTGGCCCCGCCCCACCCCCGATGGAAGCCTTTGAAGACGCCGCTGGTGTTGCTGACATAGCTGACCGAATAGAGCAGGGCCGCCAGCAGTACGGCCCGCTCGTCCTCATCCAGCCGCCCCTCCGCCTGCCACCGCTCAATCATCTCCCGCATGGCGTCTATCTTTTGTCCGTTGGCGCGCGTGAAAAACAGCCGCTCCGTATCTGGGTCGGGGTATTGGTCCGAGTGGGGGCAGAGGTGGGCGGCGACATAGCCCTCGATGGGCGAGGCGGCGTTCAGGGCGGCAAACGCCGCCTCCGCGCCTCCGAAGGCGGCGAATTCAGGCATCGCGCTGCACGCAATGGCGGCATGGTTGAGGACGTGGGCGTAAGGCTCCCAGTCATTGGCGAAGACCTGGAACCCCGCCCGCTTGGCGAACCGCGCGACCACGCCGCTGCCCGCGAAGAAGTCCACGAACAGCCCCCCCGTCACCCCCGTCTGCTCCATCGCCCGCCCGATGAGCGGCAGCAGCTTCCGCTTGTTGCCGAGGTACGGGATGAGCTGGCTGAAGACGTACTCCGTCGTGTGCGCGGCAGCGTGGTCACGAGCGCGGTAGCGGGCGTTTGGGGGCGGGCCGGTCAAGAGAGGAGACATGGAGGGATTATACACGAAAACCAGTCCCCATGCCCCAATCTCCAAGTCACCGTGTCCTTTAGGGCATGGTCCTTGTTAATTGCGTACCGCCCGCGTCCGCCCCGTCCATGCCAGCCGCGCCCGACTGCCCATCCAGGCGGAGAAAATCGCCGTCAGTGTCCAGCTATCATAAACCCAGTAAGAGAGGAACCACCAGAGGCCGCCACGCCCCCAGAGGCCGACACCCCCTACCCCCATCACGGCAATCCAGCCGAGCCAGAAAACGGCGAGCCCCAGGCACACGCCGCGCACGGCCCGTTTGGGGAACAGGCAACCGGCGACTCCCCCTGCCAATCCGAAGTTGGCGAGAAGCATCGCTTGCGTCAGGGCCATCCCCCAGGCTTCGTGTTTGCCGCAATATAGGAGGAACGTCCGTGGCAAGAGAATTTCCAAGATGCTGTAATACCAATTCTGGTTCATCAAAAAGGTCATCAGGCACAGCACCAGCGTGGTTGCGACGGTGGCTCCAAAAAGACTTTTCTTGTTTAGTGCCTTTCCCCGCTGCCAGGCCCAGACGACGTTCTCGCCCAGGTCTTCCGGCTTCCCGAATTGCTCCACGGCGTTCCGCGCCGCTTCGTCCTCGGTCTGCCCCTGCTCCCGGTTGACGATGACCACAGTCTCCAGGTGCGTCCGCATCTCGCGCACCTCTTCGTCGCGCCGTTTGGTCGGCAGCGGGCCGAGGTGGGCGGCGACTTCCGACAGGTAGTTTTCAAGTAGGTTGTGCATGAGAGTCCTCCCAGGTCCAGGGTTTCGGGAGGTCAGCGCGCGATGCGGCGCGGGCGGAGCAGGGAGCAGCAACCGACGAGGGCGAAGCCGACGAGGAGGGCAAACGGTACGGAGACGAAGGCCGTCAGGAGCGCCCCGTTGAAGTGCTCCACACCGGTGCCATTGCTGCCGGCCGACAGCACTTGAACGACCCCTTGCTGCACTTTAAGGCTTGCCCCTTCCGAAGCATGAATAAGGATTTGGCCCTTCGGGAAGAGCGTATGACTGATCATCGCCGCCACGAACATCAGCCAAGCCGACCCGAGAGTCACCATCGCCAAACTTGCTCCGAAAAAGATGCGTTCTTTCATCACGATCCCCTTCCTTTTGTTCTCACCGCGCCGCCACGCCGCCACAAAGCCGCGCGCGACTACCTTTGCTTGTCCGAACTGTTCCAGAACCGCGCCCACAGCCTCCGCCTCGGACGCCCCGCCCTCCCGCATCGCCGCAACCGCGCTTTCCAGGTGCGCCTGTACCTCCCGCAGTTCTTCGTCGTGCCGCTTTGTGGGGAGGGCACTCAGGTGGGCGGCGACTTCCGCCAGATAGTCTTCAAGCAGGCTGTGCATGGCCGACCCTCCCCAGCATGGTGTGCAGCAGTGTGGCATAGTCGCGCAATGCCTGCGTCCGTTTTGCCATTTCCTTGCGGCCCGCCTCGGTGAGCGCGTAGACCTTGCGGTCCGCGCCTTTGGGCTGGGTCTCCCACGTCCCGACGATCAGGCCGTCCTGTTCCAGCACGCGCAGGGCGGGGTAGAGTGTCCCTTCGCGCAGGTGCAGGGCACCGTCGCTCAGGCGCTCGACCTCGCGGGCGATGGCGTAGCCGTGGTTCGGGGCGTCGCCCAGCACCGCCAGGATGAGCGCGGGCAGATCGCCCTTGGCTAATTCGCGCCTCATGCAGTACCTCCTGTTTCTATGTTTCTCATTATACATAGATTTAGAAGGTATGTCAAGCGGAAACGAAAAAACCCCGTGCCGGTAGGCATGGGGCTTTCTAGGAAATGCGTTAGGCCAGCTTGGCGGCCTGGTCGGTCTTTTCCCAGCCGAACTCAGGGTGCCCGAAGTGGCCGTTCTTGGCGGTCTGCGAGTAGACCGGGCGAATCGAACCGCGCCGAGTCCCAGCTCCAATCCTGCCATTGAAGACCGGGGATGGTGGAAAAATCCTTGCCGATGCAGGTGATCACAGTTAATCCTGCTGTGAGGGCGCTTGCGGCGATGCGGCAGTCATGAGGGCCGATCCGCTTTTGTTTAGCAGACCAAGATTGATATAACTGCTCCGCTTCGTCTGTGTAAACCCCAGTATTGGGTTGAACTCGTTATTTTCATGCCATTATTTGCTAATAGCATTATTTTCAGCCTCTGAAGCAGTGAAAGGAAACTAAGAGTTTCCTTGCTTGATTGGAATTAGCCAGTCAAGCATAAAGATTAGACTTGAAAATTGTCAATTTTCAACAGCAATTGATATACAATGCCGAGTTTTCAACCCAATACTGGGGTTGTGTAAGGCAATATTTGGAAAGTAGATAAAGCGGTGATGAGATCGGCAAGAAACTGCGACGCTCGGCCAATAGGTCTGCGCTGTGACCGCAATGTGTTGATATGGCTGACTTGCTTCCCGACCAATTCCTCGACAACGATGGTGCATATCCAGAGATTATCAGGTCTTTCCGCCCGGACACGTCGAACGATGGCGGGGCTGCGTTTCAAGATGCCGTTGACAGTATCACTATCGAGTGAGTACACAGATTACTCCACTGATAGCGCTTCGATTTCCAACCGGCGGTCCGCGCGAACCCGCTCCATCAATTCATCCATTAACGGCTCATCTTCAAAGATGCCGATGATTTTGTCCAGGGGATGATTGTCTGACGCCCCCGGCGTCATCTTCCTATCAGCCGCATGCAACAGTGTCGACAGGGCAAAATCGTCTAGGCTCTGGCCTGTCGCCAATGCCGCTCTCTCTAATTTTTCGCGCTGCTCCTGAGTTAAAGAGAGGTTCAGGGGCCGCGTGATTTCCTGCTCTGCGATTGCCATGCGTTTTCTCCTACCTCTATTGTACCATGCCGCGCAAAAAAGGCCGCCGGACATCGTCCGGCGGCCTTTTTTGCCTACGGGTTAGGAGGCCAGCTTGGCGGCCTGGTCGGTCTTCTCCCAGCCGAACTCGGGGTGGCCGAAGTGGCCGTTCTTGGCGGTCTGCGAGTAGACCGGGCGGGTCAGGTCCAGAAGCTGGATGATGCCGCGCGGGGTCAGGTCGAAGTTGGCGCGGACGCGCTTGCTGATCTCGTCCTCGGAGATTTTGGCGGTGCCGAAGGTCTCGACCAGGACGGAGACAGGTTCGGCGACGCCGATGGCGTAAGCCAGTTGAATCTCGACTTTTTCGGCTAGGCCCGCCGCGACAATGTTCTTGGCGATGAAGCGGGCGGCGTAGGCGGCCGAGCGGTCTACTTTCGAGGGGTCCTTGCCCGAAAAGGCGCCGCCGCCGTGGCGGGCATAGCCGCCGTAGGTGTCCACGATGATCTTGCGGCCCGTGACGCCCGTGTCGGCCTGCGGGCCGCCGATCACGAAGATGCCGGTCGGGTTGACGTGGTACTTGATGTCGTGGGTGATGTACTTCTCATAAAGGCCCAGGACAGGATCAATGACGTGCGTCTGGACCAGCGCCTGGACGTCGCGCTGCTTGAGTTCGGGGTCGTGCTGGGCGGAAAAGACGATGGTGTCAATGGATTGGGGCTTGTCCGTCGCGGGGTCGTAGGCGATCGTGACCTGGGACTTGGCATCGGGGCGCAGGCCCAGCGCGCCGCCCTTGCGGACAGCGGCGTAGCGGGCGGTGAGCTGGTGGGCGATGGTGATGGGCAGGGGCATCAGCTCGGGGGTCTCGTTGACGGCCAGACCGAACATCATGCCTTGATCGCCCGCGCCCTGCGCCTTGTCGCCCTTGGCGCCGGCATCCACGCCCACGGCAATGTCCGGGGACTGCTTCTGGAGGGCGACCAGGACGCCCGTCGTGTCGCCGTCGAAGCCGTACTCGACTTTGGTGTAGCCGGCGGCGTTGATGGCGGCCCGGACGACGTCGGGGATTTCGACGTAGCCCTGGGTGGTGACCTCGCCGGCAATGACGGCCAGGCCGCGCGTCAGCAGGGTCTCGACAGCGACACGGCTCTTGACGTCCTGGCGCAGCAGTTCGTCGAGGATGGCGTCGCTGATCTGGTCGGCGAGCTTGTCGGGATGGCCCTCGGAGACGGACTCGGAGGTGAACAATTTAACATCGGGCATGGTTGATGGGCTTCCTCTCTCTGCATAAAGATAGGGAGCAGCGGCGGGGTTATCAAGGGGTCTGAGAAGAGAGCGCAAGCGGGTTGTACCTGAGCGGTACATCGTGTCGCTGGCTTCTTATCTTGCGCGACCACCCTTCTCCCAATCCAGCAACTGGAACGGATAGGATGCGCGCCGGATTTAGCACCTGCCTCAACTCTAATATATAGAAATATATAGAATCGAGGTGGTTGTTGTGGCTTCGTCGGGCCGGTCCCTCCACCACTCTTGATAAGAACGTCGTGCTACGCTATGCGGTTGTCGGGGTTATGATAGCACGGGGCAAGGGCGTTTGTCAACCGGCAAAAACGCCTGTTAAATACTCCCTGTTCTCTTAACAGGGGCAGCGGTGTCGCCGATGCGCGGTTCGTCATGCGCGTTGACATTGGCTCCAGCCGCGATGAGACGCTGGGCGATTGCGATGTTATCCATCTGAACGGCAATCATCAGCGGCGTCCGCTCCACATAATCAAACAGGTTAAGGGCTTCATCTCCATCGTGTTCCAGCAACAGATCAACGACAAAAGCATTGTTGTCTTCCACTGCGGCGTGGAGCGTGCGCGACTCCTCCCCATGGTCCGCTGCCCCCCGTGCGCCAGCCTGTAGCACCGCGCGGATGATGCCTACCTCCCCGCCTGAAACTGCGCGGTATAGCGGGGTGGCCCCGTCGTCACCGTTCCCATTTGGGTCCGCGCCCTGCGCCAGCGCCTGACGGACCAAGCCCACATCTTTCTCGGCTATGGCCTCGTGCAGGAACTCGTTCCAATCCATGTCAGCCGAAACTTTCCGGCAGGTCCATCCCCAGCACCTTTACCAAGAAGGCCCAGCGGTCGGCGGCTTCTTCGATGACTTTGGCGGTGGGCTTGCCTGCCCCGTGGCCGGCGCGGGTCTCGATGCGGATAAGAGTCGGGGCGTCCCCGGACTGGGCGGCTTGGAGGGCGGCGGCGAACTTGAAGGAGTGGGCGGGGACGACGCGGTCGTCGTGGTCGCCGGTGGTGATGAGAGTCGCGGGGTAGGCGGTGCCGGGCTGGAGGTTGTGCAGGGGGGAATAGGCGCGGAGGACGGGGAAGTCTTCGGGGACGTCGGCGGAGCCGTAGTCGGGGACCCAGCCCCAGCCAATGGTGAATTTGTGGAAGCGGAGCATGTCCAGGACGCCGACGGCGGGGAGGCAGGCGCCGAAGAGGTCCGGGCGCTGGGTCAGGCAGGCGCCGACCAATAAGCCGCCGTTGGAGCCGCCGCCGATGGCGAGTTTGGGCGTGGACGTGTAGCCATTCGTAATCAGCCATTGCGCCGCCGCGATGAAGTCGTCGAAGACGTTCTGCTTGTTGTGCCGACGGCCCGCGTCGTGCCACGCCTTGCCGTATTCGCCGCCGCCGCGCAGGTTGGCGACGGCCAGGACGCCGCCCAGTTCGAGCCAGACGACTTGGCCGGGGCTGAACGAGGGTGTCAGCGAGATGTCGAAGCCGCCGTAGCCGTAGAGATAGGTCGGGTTCTGGCCGTCCCGTGTCAGACCCTTCTTATGAGTCAGGAAGAGGGGGATGCGGGTGCCATCTTTGGATGCATAAAAGACCTGATGGGTCTCGTAAGCGTCGGGATCAAAGGCCACTTGGGGCTGCCGGTAGACCGTGCTCGTGCCCGTCGGGATGTCGTAGCGGTACAGGGTCGTCGGGACGGTGAAGGAGGTGTAGGCGTAGAAGGTCTCCATGTAGTGCCGCTTGCCGCCGAAACCGCCCGCCGAGCCGAGGCCGGGCAGGGCGACCTCGCGCTCCAGCGTCCCGTCCAGGCCGAAGACCTTGACCTGCGTGTGGGCGTCCTTCAGGTACGAGGCGAAAAACCGCTCGCCGGTGAGGCTGACGCCCTGCAAGGTCTCATCGGACTGGGGGATGACTTCGCGCCACCGGGCGGGGTCGGGGTCGGCGATGTCCACGGCGACCACGCGCCCGCGCGGGGCGTCGTTGTCCGTTTCCAGCCAGAACTGCGTCCCCTCGCGGCCCAGAAACGAGTAGGAGGCGTCGAACTCATTCAATAGCTCGACGATGGGGGCGTCGGGTTCGGCCAGTGACTTGTAATACAGCCGGTTCTTGCGCTCGGTTCCCTGCCCGATGTAGATCAGGAGGTACGCGCCGTCTTCGGAGACGTGACCGCCGAAGCTCCACTCCTTCTCGTCAGGCCGCTCGTAGACCAGCGTGTCCGACTCCTGCGGCGTCCCCAGCGCATGGAAGAATAGCTTCTGGTAGTAGTTTGCCTGCTGCAACTCCTCACCGGGGGCGGGCGCGTCGTAACGGCTGTAGTAGAAGCCGCTCCCGTCTTTGGCCCAGGACGCCCCCGAGAACTTGACCCAGCGCAGGTGGTCGGCGAGGTCCTGCCCGGTGTCCACATCCCGCACGCGCCACTCGTTCCAGTCCGAGCCGGCCGTCGCCAGGCCGTAGGCCATATGTCGGCCATCCTCGCTGATGGCGTACCCGGCCAGCGCGACCGTGCCGTCTTCGGAGAGCGTGTTCGGGTCCAGCAGCACACGCGGCTCGCCGTCCAGCGTTTCGGAAACATACAGGACGCTCTGCGGCTGGAGGCCATCGTTGCGCCCGTAGAAGTAGCGCCCGCCCTCCAGATACGGCATCCCAAACCGCTCGTAGTCCCAGAGCGTCGTCAGCCGCTCTCGAATCTTCTCGCGGGCAGGGACCTGGGCCAGGAAGTCGAACGTCAGTGCATTCTCGGCCTCGATCCAGGCGCGCGTCTCGGGCGAATCCGGGTCTTCCAGCCAGCGGTAGGGGTCGGCGACGACTGTTCCGTGGTAGTCGTCCGTCTGGTCCGCGCGGCGGGCGGGGGGGTAGGCAAAAGGGGTAGTCATGGGCAGGAGTTCGGCAGCGGGAAACAAGATTCCTGCTTGGGTTCCCTAGCGGCGGTCAAAGTTTTATATAAAACTCTGCCACTTCGGGTATACTGCATCCGCTACACAGGCGTTGCAATCACTAAGCCGCTGCCAGAAGGGGAATGATCCCTACTTCTGAAAAAGAGACGACTGTGGAGGAAAATTGTATGTCAACTGCTGTTGCTTTAATCACGCAGGATGAGACCATGACGCCGGCTGCTGCTCAGGCGGAGCCGCACACCGGCGACGGGGCGGCCCTGCCGCCACTGTTCGCATCTGCCCTAGCCGGCTTTCTGCGGGAGGACGCGGCGCCCCCGGTGACCCTGTTCGTGGCATCGGACGAGATTCTGGGGAAGCGGACTCCCGACCGGGCGCTCGCACTGACGGCAGCCGGGGTCGTGTTCCTGGAAGCGGGCGAAATGGTCCTGGGGAAAAGGTCCTGGGGCGTCAAGTCGCTGCTGTATCCCTACCCGCAGATCACGGCGGTCGGATTGGGCACGGCCCTGCTGACGGCGCGGTTCACCCTGCACGGGATGGGGAACGCCCCCGCCTGCGAGATCGCGCTGCCGTCCGAGGCCATCCCCCGATTTGCGACGGCAGCTCGCTTGATCAGCGAGCGGATCGCCGCCGGGAGCTGAACGACGGGCTGATCGTGCTACTCAAAGCTTCCTCAATGCGCGGGAGCGTGATCGGGCAGGACGGGCGGCTGAGTAAGGGTCTTGTCGGCCAGGAAATCGGCGCGGTATTTGAGGGCGGTGATGACCTCGCGCTCGTAGGGAGCAACGTCCGCCAATGTCGTCAGCTCGTGCGCGGCCATGACCGAGGCAACGGCGGCGGCGACTTCCGGGGCGGCATGGCCGGTATTGACTTTGCGGTCGAAGGCGGTCGCCATGCCTGCTTCGCTGCGGAGGACATCGCCGATGTGGCCCGTCAAAGTCGCCCCACCAGGCAGCCTGACGGTGATCGGGTCGGCGGCGGGGTAGTAGCCGCGCTTGGCGGTCTGGATCTGGGCGATGCGGAAGGCCATACTGCTTCGGCCCGCCGCCTGGAACACGGCGACCAGGCGCGGGTCGTGGATAGTCTTTTGCACCGCCTCCGGCCCGGTCAGTTCGGCTCCCGTGGCGGGGTTGAGGGCGGCGTACAGGCCACCCGGCGTCACGTCAATGCCCCGGACGTGGAAGTCGCGGGCGAAGTCTGTCGGCGCGTTTGCCTTCTCCGCCGCCAGGACGGAGGCTAGGGAGCCGTCGCCGCCCGCCGCCGTGATGAACTGGATGAAGCCGACGGACACGAAGCCCGTATCGTAAGTGTTCACGGCATCGAACCCGCCTTCGAGCCGCGAGACGGCCCCGACCACATGCGCCTCGAACGGCGTCAGTCCTGCCGCCCGCATCAGCCCGTCCAGCGCGCCCGTCGGCATCCCTTTCAACGATGCGCCGCCTGAGATGACGCCCTCGGCAGAGCGATAAGACGGGTAGCGGGGGGAGACGGCAATGGGCGCGACATAGGTGAGCGGCGGGCCGTCGTCCAGGCTGATGACATACCGCTTGGGGACGAGGGCGGCGGACAGCGGGGGCGGATCGCCCGCCGCGCGCAGCAGGGCGGCGGGAATGAGGCCGGGGAGGGGGGGTTCGGGGTCAGCGGGCGACGCCCCGGCAAGCTGCGCGGCCTCCCAGCGGTCGTGGGCGAACTTGGCGTCCGTCCACGTCTTCCAGGCAACGGCCTCGGCGGGCGGGGCCGTCCGCAGGGCGCGGCCCCAGGCGGAGAACCAGACGGACGCCTCGGGGGTGAGCGTCGCGCGCGGGGGCGCGAAGGAGACCCGCATCCGGCCCGGCCGGCTCCAAAACGTGACGCACTCTGCCCGCTCGGCGTCCGTCCACAGGGGCGGCGCGGGCGCGGCGGGTGCGGCAGGCGGGGGCGCAGCGGGCCGCGACGCGCAGGAGCTTAACGCGAGGGACAGCAGCAGAAAGACCGGCAGAGCGTGTTTCAGGGCGAGCGTCATATGTGGAAGCCTTTGGAGGGCATACCCTGCCCTGAACGGCAGGGCCTCAGTAGAGCAAATTCCCGTCTTTCAGGGCGCGGGCTTGTGCAGAAAGTCTATCCGTCCCAGCCTTTGCCGACGCGATCCGGCAGGTATTCCCAGTGCCACGGCTCCGGCAGGTAGGCCACAAAGCCGAAGTCGCCGGCCCGGCGACCCAGCCACCGCCAGAACCAGGACTCTTTCCACGGGTCTGCCTGTCCCATGGCGGGTCCCAGAGCCGGCCTGCCGGCACCCCCCGTAGTTGCTGGTTTCAGGCGGAGGGCGAAATCCACGGCGATGCCACCCTGGTGATTGGAAAAGCCCGGCGCGGCCACGCGCACGCCGACGTAATCGCGCAGCAGGGCGGCGGCTGCCTCGCCGAACTCGCCGCCGGGGAGCGCGAGCCGCTGGGGTCGCGTCGCGGCAAGGTAGCCGGCAAAGTTCCGGTCCCAGATCGCAAACTGCGTCGAGGCCGACCGGTAGGCGTTATTGAGGGCAAGTTCCTCGACGCGCCCTGCCCGCGCGTGGCGGTCAGTGGTCTCAGCGCCCTGCCCTGTCGCGGCCTGATCAGCCGCCAAATCGGCGCGGGCGGCGGCCAGCAGCCTTCCCAGGGCAGCCGCCGCATCCCGGCGCATGACAATCGCCGTGCCGGGCACGGTCGCGAGCGCGGACGGGGACAGGTCGTAAACGCGCGGACGCCCGGACTTCAGCCCCCGCGCGACGTGCAGCCGGTAGACCTTCTGCTTGAACGCATACTCCTCAGCGGACAAGCTCCCCTGCGTCAGCCGTTCGGGCGCCACCGCCGCTGCCGGGTCCGCCACTGATTTATCCGCCCCGACCTTGTCCGCGCGGGTCGGGGCAGCAGTCAGCAGAACCGCCGCCAGCGTAAGAAGAGCGATGACCAGCTTGTTCATGGCCCTTTGTTGTTCCTCGCCCCGCCGATCTCCTCCCGCCAGCCCGGCACGGGGGCGCAGCACGCGGTAAATAATGCGTCAATTATGAGACGCAGCGGGTCGGTATTGGGGCATGGATGGCGCTTTGACAGTGCTCCAGTGGGGGCGAAATGCAGAATATGAGGGCGAAAAAAGTAACGCGAACAGCTTGGAGCTGTTCACGCACTTCTTGACTTCTTTCCCGATGTATGATATACTATCCCTACGCTGCCAGAAAATGGAAGCGTGAAACGAAGCGGCAGCCCGAGGGGCTGGCGCTTTTTTGCTGTCTCCATCCCGCCCTGATCTCCTCCGGCTCTCCCTCGCGTGACGAAGTTCACAGCCTGCGTGTGACGCCCGCCCAAGCCGCCTCCCCTGTTCCCGTCTATACTAGGTTCAACACCGAAATAGGCTCAACACCGAAGCGACGGAGACACCCAAGGAGACACGACCATGCAGCAGACTATCTACAACACGATCCGCATTCAGAACACGAACCAGACGACGACCACTCCGGCAGCCCGCCCGACAGGTTTGCTCCGGTGGGTGGCTCGGAAGTGGGACCTGGTGGGAGTGCTGGCGCTGATGGGGTCCAGCGCGGCCTACGGCCTGTTCGCGCTGGCGCACCTGGGCCTGTGAAACTCTAAAACGGCTTGTTGTAAATGCGGGAACGCCGCTCCGGCGGCAGGCTCCGGTAGGCCAGGAGCACAGTGGTGGAGAGGTCCCGGACCTCGCGGTCGGGGTGGCATTTTTCGGGCCGCTCCGCGAGGTTCTGCAAGCACCACTCGATGGCCTCATTCGCCAAGTGGCCCGCGTCGCAGACCAGGTGAGCGTCGCCGCCCGCGCCGTCCAAGTCGTAGAGCTGCCGCAGGACGCCCCGAAGGTGGGCGTCGGACACGGGCCGGGGAAAGGCGGGAAGGTTCCATCGCCGGCAGTAACGATAAAACGCTTGGTCTTCTGTCTTGTGTTTGCGAGTGCTCATGGGGAGAGTGTACCAGGACTGATGCGCTTTTGTGGCAGGGATCACCCGTTTTAAGGGGCCGCATCCACAGTCGCCTTATGGTGGGCGTGGTTGACAGCTTCCCCCGCGCCGTTGATGACGTGAGTGATCTCCGTCCCGCTCTTGCCGGTGATCCAGACGGAGACCATATGGCGCATGTGGACATTGGGAGCCGTGGGGGTCTCGATGGCGCTGGCGCATTTGGCGGTGGAGCGGGTGAACACGCCGTAGACGCCCAGCCCCCACGCCTCATGGCTGGTGACGCCGTCCGCGACTTTGTAGGACGCGAAGCCGTCCACGCCCCCGTGCTGCCAGTCACCCTGAGACGGCGCATCATAGGGCAGTTCGGACTGGTAAAAGTAGACACGCCCTCCCTCACCGTTCCACAGCGTCTGATACTCCTGAAAATGCTCGGCGAACAGGCCGTACAGAGTGACGTGATCGCCGTTCACGATCAGGCCGTTCTTGCTCCGGTTGCCGTTCCAATCGGCGCCCGCGCCGTGATCCGCCCGCCAGAGCCAGAGGTTGTCCCCCACGACATGGCTGCTGTTGATCACCACGCAGGAGGACACGGTCCCGGCCGTGGCCCCGCCGACGCGGGCGACGATGTCATGGAGAAAAATGGGGTTCTTGGAATGATCCCCCGAGCAGCCCGTGCTCCCGACCTGCACCAGCGCGGGCGACTCGGCAGGTCCGGCGTCGAAGATGATCCCGCCCACCTGGACGCCGTCCACATCGGAAATGGTCAGGGCGGGCGTCCCTTTGTCTGGGACCAGCGTCGCGAAGCCCAGACCCAGAACGATTGTGTCGGGCCGCGTGACCCGCAGGCTGGTTTCCAGAGAGTAGACGCCGGGCGTCAGCAGCAGGTTTTTCCCGGCGTCCAGGGCGGCATTGATGCTGGCGGCCGTGTCCTTGCCCGCGTGGGCTAGATAGAACCTGTCCAGCGGCACGGCCTTTCCCGCCGCCCTGCCGCCGGCCCAGCTAGTTCCCCGGCTGCCCCCCGTTTTCAGGGCGGGCGCCTTGACCGCGTAGTTCCCCCCACTGTCCAGGAAGAGGTAGGGCTTTTCGCGGATCAAGGGCGTGTCGGCGACGACGGTGTAAGGCGGCTGCGGCCAGTCCCCCGCAGGCGGGTTTTCAACGCCGACAAACGTCATGTTCCAGTTGTGGCCGGTCCAGCTTCGCCAGGCAGCGTTTCGGGAAAACCACTGCTGCTGCGACCCCGAGTTCACCCCGCCCTCGATCCAGCAGTCTGCCAGGAAGCCGCCGCTGGACCAGCCCCGGTCCCAGAGGTTCAAGTCGCCGTGAATGTGCATCCGGCGCAGCCAGGTGCCCTGGGAGACGGCCCAGTGCAGGGGCGCGGCAGGGGCGGGCGTCACCGCCAGGTTCTCACAGGCCCGCCAGAAGTTGCAGGTGGCGTTGCCGTGCCCCAGCCAGTTTGCCTCGGAATGCACCGCGCCGGTGATGGCGACCTCATCGGGCGTCCGGCCCAGACCGAGCGCCTGCGTGTAGAAGCCGACGTTCACGTCCAGGTCATAGTGTCCCGGCTTGAAAAAGTAGGCATACCGCTCCGGGCCGAACTGGTTCCGCTCCTGCCTCTGGAACAGGGCGTCCAGCGTGCTTTGCATCGCTGCCCTGGACATGGACGGGTCAAAGAGGATCACGTTCGGGCCAAAGTCCGGCGTCGCGCTCGGACGCGCCTGCGCCTGGGCGCAGAGCAAAATCAGGCCGAACGCGAGGGCCAGGGCGAGGCCCTGGAAATGATCGTGAGCGGGGTAATGCGCCAGCAGTGTCTTTATCAAAAGTCTTCCTCCACATTGTCGAGTTCGGTGACAGCCATCGCCTCGGCCTTGCCCGCGTTGATCAGGCCCAGCGCGACCGCCGCCGTCACCATCGGCTCCGCCGCTTCCAGGTCGTTGGCGTCGCCCACGGCGATCTCCACCCCGTCCCCCAGCCGCCACAGCTCCCCGTCCACCATCCAGGCAGTCGTCGCGCGAATCTCGATAAAGCGCACCCGGCTGACCCCGCCCATCCTGCGACTGCTCACTCCCCTACCCTCCGCGTGACCACGCCTGCCTCTAGGCTACTGTCTCTCAGCAACGGCCGCTTCGTCATCACTCAAGCCGTACCGCTTGCCGTCTTTGTCCGTGAGGTCGCCAGCCCGCCGACATTACAAGGACGCCGCGCTTGATTTTGTGCTGTGATATGCCATCATAGAATCAAATCGCCCCGGCTCCCGAATAGTCACCTCCCCGTACCCAAACGGGGCTGAGGCAGGTGTGAAGGCGCGTTCGGCTAATCCGATAGAGACCGGGGACACTTTCGCCGCCGTTTGTTACGGCTTACGGCCATTCCAGACCCCCTCCCGTCGGTGTTGGTGAAGTGGAACTCCATCGTGGGCTTGCCGATCTCGGCTTTTAGGGCGGTGAGGCGCGTTCCGACTCTCTGCGCCTCCGCCTCGCTCCCGAACAAGACTAGCATAACCACGAAGTAGCGCGAGGAGTGGCGGTGGAACTGGAAGCCAGCATCGCCGGACTCATCCATGAAACCAACCATGCCTCATTGTACCCGCTCCCCGACTCAGCTCGTAGACTAATCCATCTATCTCCCGGTCCGGGAGGGCGCTTGCGCGTCCCTTCTTGGCCGTCAGCATTTGCTGCCGTGCCCGTTCCCTGCTTCTGTCCTGACAATCATGGCAGGTACTGGGTCATGGCATTTTGTGGTATTATAAGGTGCCACTATTTACCGGAGGATTCGATCATGCCAACCGATGCGAAAAAGCCGACGGCAATCTTTCAACTGCGAGCGGATCACGCGCTCTTACAGGAAGTCAAGGCCCAAGCCGCCAAGCGGCGTGTCAGCGCCAACCGCTTCCTGGTGGATGTCATCCAGGCGAGCCTCCAGGCGGAGAAGGATCGGGAACAGGAACGGGTCTGGCGGGACGGATTCGAGGCGATGGGCCGCGACCCGGACACGAACGATGTCGAATACGCGCTCCCCGCCGTGCGGGAGGTGCTGTTTGGCCGCTAATCTCTTGGCCGCCAGCCTCCGGCGGGGCGAGATCTACGAGGTGGACTGGAACCCCGCGCGGGGTTCCGAACAGGCGGGTGTGCGGCCGGGGCTGGTCATCCAGAACGACATCGCCAACGGTGTCTCTGCCTACCCCGTGACCATTGTTTGCGCCCTTTCCTCCAAACTGAAAGGTTATCCTTCTATGGTCCGGGTCACGCCGTCGGCCGGGAACGGCTTGACCCAGGTGTCCGAGGTCAACACCGCCCAGATCATGACGGTCCAGAAGGACCGGCTTGTGACCCTGCGGGGCCGCTTGAGCGAGGAAGACATGGGGCAAGTGGACGCCAAGTTGGCATACATGCTCAGTCTCGCCCCCTAGCGGCCCTGCCGAGAAAAGGGATCACGCCGCGCCCGCGCCTTCGACGAGGCCGATTTCCTCCTCGGTCAGCCCGTACAGCTCGTAGACCAGTTCATCAATCTGTCGGTCCAGGCCGTCGCACCGGCGCTGCCAATACTCGGTGTCACGGTCCGTCAGCGCCCCGGCGAGTTCCTTCTTGGCCGTCAGCATCTGCTCCACCATCCCCACCATCTTGTCGTGCCGGGCCTTGTCGGCGGGGTCGGAGAAGTCAATGCGACGGATGGGAAGTCTGCCGAGCTGGTTTGTTCTTAACTTTGTGAATGCTCCTTTTGTTAATTCCAATGCGACTACTCTCACAAAGTATGAAGCGAGAGAAGAATTTATCAGAGACAACAGATACTTCAACGAAAGTGGTAAGTCTGGATTGATCTGATAAATCGCATACAATGAACTAAGAAAATATCGGTTTTCTAGGTCCAGCGTTGCCACAATCCTATTGCCGGTCTCCCTTATGGCAATTTTTGGCGTCTCATAGAAACTGGTGTTCTTCCAGTTCCTCGCCAGCCAGTCCCCGTATTTGATCCATATGTTCTTTTCTAATGTGACATATCTACCTATGGACTTGCCGCGCAAGCTAGGTTTCCACTCGCTCCCAGGACTGTTTCCAGATGCTATGACGTAGGTTTTATCATCACCCGTCTTGATACACTGGCGTATATAACAGATTTCAGACAGAGGTACGCTACTCTGCGACAACTTCTGCAAGAGTGTTGAGTTTATGGGGTCAACGAAAATATCGATACTATTGTTTGCATTCCTCCCTATAGCCTCTTGAGGCACATCGTAATCGTACTCGTTGCTCAATTCCTCTGGCGATGTGACTTGCTTCCTAATTTTGATGGAGTTGTCGGTAGGCTTTCGGTTTTGCAAGATGACTATGCAGGTATGCACAGTCGGCTCGGAAAAGACATCCATGCCAAAATTGGTGATTTCCCCGATTGTATAATTGCTTAGAAGATGGTTTCGGAGCTTCCGGGTATAAAGGTTGGTGAGCAAAGGGCTGGGCACAATATAACCCAAGAAGCCGGCTTCCTTACACAATGCTATTGCTCGTTCAATGAAGAGTTCATAGAAATCCGAGCGCCCCTCGATTGCCTTATAGTTGGCGTCAAGATACTCTAATTGCCTCTTATCAAAGACCTGACCGTATGGTGGATTGCCCACGACGGCATCAAAGCCGCCGTTCTTCATAATCTGTGGGAACGCCTGCTTGAAGTCCAGCGGGTTTAGCTTGCGCTCCTCGGCAGGCTCAAACAGAGTGTCCTGCAAGATGTCCGTGCCGATGAGCGAGTTGCCGAACACGATGTTCTTGCCCAGCGTCGGCAGGATCGCCCCGTGCAGCACGTTTTGGTCGTGCGCCGTCGCCGTCGTCTCCTCCTCCAAGAGCTTCAGGTACAGCGACATCTGCGCCACTTCCACCGCCTGCGCGTCAATGTCCACGCCCCAGACGTTGTCCAGCAAAATCTGCCGCTTCTGCCATAGCGACAGGTGCCATACCCCCTCGCGCCTCTCGCACCCCGCCTTCTGCGCCTCGGACGCCCGGCCCTTCGCTCTGGCGTTGTAGTAGGCCGTGTGATAGCGCAGGAGGCAGTCATAGACGCCCAGCAGGAACGAGCCGGAGCCGCAGGCGATGTCCGCGAAGCGCAGCCCCGCGATCTCGGCGGGCGTCCTGCCCGCGATCTGCGCGCCGACCGTCTGCTCCACGATGTAGCGGACGATGTAGTCCGGCGTGTAGTAGACGCCGCCCGCCTTGCGGACTTCGGGCTTCTCCTCGACACGGGCCGCGCCGCCGTCCACGACGATGACCTTGCCCAGAAACCGCTCGTAGATGGAGCCGAGGATGTGGATCGGGATCAAGCTGAACAGGTACGGCGACTGCTCGGAAGACAGGTCGGAGCAGACCTGGCCGAAGACGCTGTCCGGGGCGTGGAAGGTGGGTTTGTCTATGAGATGAGGCTTGAAAATGTTGCCGTTGTAAATGGTGTCCAGCCGACGGGACACGGCGAGGAAGCCCGCCCAGGCCGTGCCCTTGTCCCCGAAGTGGGCAACCATCGGCTCCGGCTCGATCAGCTTGTCTTCCAGGAAGCGCATGAAGACCAAGCGGTCCAGGACGCGCTGGGTCGCCTCGGTCAGCGTCTCGCTGTCCAGCGCGGAGTTGGCGGCGTGGAAGGCGCGAGCCAGCGTCCCCCGGTACTCGTCCAGCTCGCGCAGGAAGCTCTCGTCAATGCCCTGGTGACCGCCGTGGAACAGGCCGCGCTGGAGGAACTTGCCCCCCGCTTTGGGCATCCGTTCGGCGACATACTTTTCCAGTCCCCCCGCCGCGACGGCCTCGCGGCTGAACAGCCAGTAGATCGCCCCGAACTTGTCCCGGTCGGCGTACTCGGTGTAGTGGTACTTTTGGAGAGCGCGGGCCAGCGCGGTGTCCACGTCGGGCCGGGCGCGGCAGTCCAGGACGTGGAACTGCTCGAAGTCGGTCAGGACGGCCAGGGGCGTCCCGCCGTTCCAGCCGTACCGGAGGGCCTGAAAGTAGCTGTCGCGGTTGGCGATCTCGACGCTGGGCTTCTTGGCCTCGACGAAGAAGCGGGGGTTTTTGAAGTCCGGGCCGAGGTAGAAGGCGTAGTCGGCCCGCTTGCGCCCCTCGCTCATGGTGACGCCGCGCTCGACCTTGACCTCCTGGGCGTAGGGGTTGGTCTGCGTCGTGTGGGTCACGTCCCATCCCAGGGCGACCCAGAACTTGTCAATGAAGTCCTGCCGCGCTTCCTGCTCCTGGTAGCCGGGGGAGAGGTAGTGGGCCTTGTTGGCGTCAAACGTGGCGGCGAGGGCCTGCACCTGCTGGAACGCCTGGGTAAAGCGGTCGGGGTCGTTGCTCATGCTGACGCTATGATACCCCGTGGAAAGGAGAAGAGGCCCTCCCGCTCCCAGCTTTGGGGGCGGAAGGGCTTTTCTCAGGGCCGCTTGATCCCGAACAGGGAGCGGTGGGGCGTGGGCGGAGGCGGCGCGGGAGGCCGGGGGCCGGGCGGAGGCGGAGTGCCCTTGTGGGCCGGGTCGGGGGCCGAGACATCGTGGAAGCCGTGCGTCGGGTCAGGTGCGTGGCCGGGCGCGTGGCTGCCCGGAGGCGGGGCGGCCTGGTCGCCGCCGCCGCACTGCATCTTGAATTCGGCCACGTCCTGCGCCCGCTCCAGGGCGCTCTCGTAGTCTACGATGCCCTTTTTGACCAGGCCCGCCAGCGACTGGTCGAGCGTCATCATCCCATGCTTCATGCCGGTCTGGAGCAGGGACGTGATCTGGTGCGTCTTCGCCTCCCGGATCATGCTGCGGATGCTGGACACGCCGACCAGGGTCTCGAAGGCCGCCACACGCCCCTGCCCGTCTTTGGTCTTGACCAGCGTTTGCGAGACGACCCCCACCAGGTTGACCGAAAGCTGCATCCGAATCTGCTGCTGCTGGTGCGGCGGGAAGACATCAATCACCCGGTCAATGGTCTGCACCGCATCGGTCGTGTGCAGCGTCCCGAAGACCAGGTGCCCGGTTTCGGCCGCAGTGATCGCCAGCGCGATGGTTTCCAGATCGCGCATCTCGCCCACGAGGATAACGTCCGGGTCCTGGCGCATGACGTGCTTCAAGGCAGCGGCGAACGAGTGCGTGTCCCGGCCCAATTCGCGCTGGTTGATCAGCGCCTTCCGGTCGGTGTGGACGAACTCGATGGGGTCCTCGATGGTGACGATGTGGAGCGGGCAGTTGCCGTTGATGTGGTCAATCATCGCTGCCTGGGTCGTGGACTTGCCCGACCCGGCCGGCCCGGTCACCAGCACCAGGCCGCGCGGCTGGTTGACGAACGCTTTGCAGATTGGCGGCAGGTGCAGTTCTTCCATGCTCTGCACCTTCAGGGGGATGACCCGGAAGACGCTCTGCACCTGCCCCCGCTGCTGGAACAGGTTGCCCCGGAACCGCGCCACGCCAGGCAGGGCATAGGCGAAGTCCAGCTCCATGTCCTCCTCGAAGCGCGTCCGCTGAGTCTTCGTCAAATCGGCGTAGGACAGTTCTTTGGCCTGAGCCGCCGTCAGCGGCTCCATCTCCAGCGGCGTCAGCTCGCCGCGCACACGCACCAGGGGCGGGCTGCCGACCTTGATGTGCAGGTCGCTCGCCCCCATCGCGACGGTGGTTCGGAGCAGGTCGTCAATGGTTTTCATGGTGCCCTCCTGGCGCCGTCTGGGCGCGGGTGTTGGCCGGAAGAAGGTTCAGGACGGATGCCCGGTGCTGGAACTCGCCGGGGTGGGACGACTTTGCCAGGGCGTCCTCGTAGCGGACTTTCTTGGCCTGCACCAGACTGAGCAGGTTGTGGTCCAGCGACTCCATCCCGTGCTGGCTGCCGGTCTGGATGTCCGAGTTGAGCTGGTGCGTCTTGCCGTCGCGGATCAGGCTGCGGATCGCGGGAGTCGCGACCATGACCTCAAAGGCGGCGATGCGGCCTTTGGTGTCGGAGCGCGGCAGCAGGGTCTGGGAGATCACGCCCAATAGCGTCACGGCAAGCTGCGTGCGGATCTGCTGCTGCTGGTCGGGCGGGAACACGTCCACGATCCGGTCAATGGTCTGCGAGGCGTCCGTCGTGTGGACGGTGGAAAAGACCAGGTGCCCGGTCTCGGCCGCCGTAATCGCCAGTTGGATCGTTTCCAGATCGCGCATCTCGCCGACGAGGATCACGTCCGGGTTCTGGCGCATGACGTGTTTGAGGGCAGCGGCGAACGAGTGCGTGTCCTGGCCGAGTTCCCGCTGGTTGATGGCCGAAAGCTTGTCCTCGTGCATGAACTCGATGGGGTCCTCGATGGTCATGACGTGGGCGCGTCGGTGCGTGTTGATGTGGTTGATGATGGCGGCCAGTGTCGTGCTCTTGCCCGACCCGGTCGGCCCCGTCACGAGCAGCAGCCCGCGCGGGCGCAGGGCGATCTCCTTGGCGATCTGCGGGGCGCCCACCTCGTCAATGGTCTTGATGGAGATGGGGATGACGCGCATGACCGCCCCGATATGCCCCTGCTGCTGGAAGACATTGATGCGGAACCGCGCCTGGTCCGTCGCATACGACATGTCCAGCTCCAGGTGCTCGGCGAACGTCGCCAGCCGCTCCTCGTTCATGATGGAGATGACCAGCTCGCGGGTGTCTTCGGGCGTCAGCGGCGGGAACTCGGTGCGCGTCAGCTCGCCGTGAATCCGCAGGATCGGCGGCTCGCCCACGCGCAGGTGCAGGTCGGAGCCTTCGCGCTCGACCAGCATCTTCAGCAATTCGGCCAGTTCAGGCATGTCTGCCTCCTTGTGCCCGTTTGGGCACGGTCACTCTCTCGCCGTAACTCTCTTGCCTTGCTTGCGAATACCACGCCCTCGTTCCACAGCCGCGTGCGAATCTCCTTCTTTCGATGGGAAGAACCCCTCCCGGCTCGTTCCTCTGCAATGGCAGACCGCCCCAATAACCGAGACGCGAAGGGCGCCACCCTCCCCCAGAGTGAGAGGGTTAAGGGTCATCTGACGCCCCCATTGTTGGGGCAGGGAGGTATAATGACGCTAAATGCGAGGGAGGCCGCCGATGACACTGACCATTGACCTGACGCCTGCCGAAGAAGCCCGGCTGGCTGCCGCCGCCCGGCGCGCGGGAGAAGCCCCGGCGGACGTGATACGAAAGCTCGTGACCAAACACCTGCCGCCCACCGAGCGCGAAGAGAAGCCGCCGGGCACAGCCGCAGACCTCCTTCGCGGCTGGCTGCGCGATGAGGCGACGGACGACCCGATACAGCTTCAGAGGGCGCAAGAGGAACTGGACGAGTTCAAGCGCAACATCAATGCCAACCGCGCGGCGACCGGCGAGAGGCTGCCCTACCCGGAATGAAGCACATCCTTCTTGACTCCTCGCCGCTGGGGACGCTTTCCAACCCAGCCCAGACGTCCGAAGTCATCGCCATCAGTGCCTGGGCGGCGGACTGCGACGACGCCGGGCACACGCTTTATATCCCGGAAGTCATTGACTACGAAATCCGGCGCGAGCTTCTGCGGGCAGGCAAGTCGGCAGGCATTGCCAAACTGGACGCCCTCAAAATAAGCCTTGTCTACCTGCCGCTCACGACCGACACCCTGCTTCTGGCCGCTGACCTGTGGGCACAGTCGCGGCGGCGCGGGCAGCCGACAGGCGATCCGAAAAAACTGGACATAGACGTGATCCTCGCCGCCCAAGCCCTCCTTCTCCCCGTTCCCCTGTCCGACCTGATTCTCGCCACCGCCAACGTCGGCCACCTGTCGCAGTTCATCCCTGCCGCCCTCTGGACCGACATCACCCCCTGACAGCGGATGAAGGGCCGCCGTTCATCGTCGGGAAATGCCTTCCGCCTTCTTCAGCCTCGCTTCTTGCCTTTGCCTGTGTAAAGCATCGCAAATTGCGCTGTGCTGACCACCAGACTACTTATCCCCAGAAGAAACTGGTGAGCGCGACGGTGAGGCGCGTTCCAATGATGCCATACCGACAGGGAGAGTACTGCAATCGCGCATAGCAGAACAGGACAGACGGTTTCCCGCAGGCTTAACACCTGGCCTTTCTGCTTCCAGAAAGTCATTCGGGCGGCGACAAGGAACAAAACCAGCAGGAACACACCGAGAGTGATGATGTCAAAGGTATCCATTGGCGGCAGTTTTACCTTCTGGGCTTGCCATGCCTGCTCCCTTTCCGAGCCTGCCCCGATAAATCTTCCTGGCTGGCCGTTCTTCAGTACGCAAACTTCTGAGGCAGGTGGGTATAATCCGCCCTATGGATACTCCTCCTGCCGACCGCATCATCGTCATCACCGCCGTGGGGCGGGACCAGCCGGGCATTATCGCGGCGCTGGCCCGCGCCGTGCTGGACCTGGGCGGCAACCTGGATGACGCGACCATGACGCGGCTGCATGGGGCGTTCGCGACGATGGTAGCGGCCCGGCTGCCGCAGGGCAAGACGGCGGAGGACGCCCGCGCGGCGCTTGCTCCCGTGGCTGCAGAGATGGGGCTGACGGTCACGGTGCAGTCCGTGCCGGATGCCCACCAGGAGACGCCGCCGGACACGCTCTTGACGGTCTACGGAGCGGACAGGCCGGGCATCGTCCACGCGGTTGCCTCACACCTGGCGGCGCGAAATGTCAACATCACGGACATGGACACGCGGCTGGCGGGGACGCCCGACGCGCCGGTCTATGTGATGCTGCTGGAAGCCGTGGCGGGCGAGGTAGATTTGTCGGACGACCTCCAATCCCTGCGCCGCGAGATGGGTGTGGACATCACCGTGCAGCCGCTGGACTCGGAGGCACTGTAGCCCCCATGGCCGCCCGTCCCCTCGTTTTCTACCCCGACCCGCGCCTCAAAACGGCCTGTGACGCCGTGGCGAACATCACCGATGACATACGGGCCGCCGCCCAGGACCTGCTGGACACGATGGACGCCGGCCCGCCGCGCACGGTTGGCATCGCCGCGCCGCAGATCGGCGTCCTGTCGCGCCTCGCCGTCGTGGACACGTCGCGCAACCCCAAGCACCCCGGCGGGCACGGACTGCTGGTGTTGGTTAATCCTCGGATCACGGCGCATGAGGGCGAGCAGTTCTTCCGGGAGGGCTGCCTGAGCCTGCCGGATTACACGGCCAACATCCGCCGGTTTCAGAATGTGACCGTGGAGGCGCTGGGTTTGGACGGGGAGCCGGTCTTGGTGGACGCCGAGGGGTTTGAGTCGGTGGTCTTGCAGCACGAGATTGACCATCTGGATGGCCTTTTGTTCCTCGACCGGGTGGCGAACATGAAGACGGACCTGTTCCGGCGCAAGCAGAAGTAGGGGCGTGATTTATCACGCCCTCTTTTGCTGGGGTCGAGGCCGGAGAAGAGGGCGCGGAAGAAGAGGGCGCGATGAATCGCGCCCCTACGAATCACCGCCGCAGATCGTCTGACCGTTCGCCCTTCGAGGGCGGCTCCGCCCGGCCTCCGAGATACTGCGCGAGGAAGGACTCGGCAGCGGCGTAGAACTTGCGGTTGTTTTCGGGGCGGGCGAACCCATGCCCCTCGTCGGGGAAGACCAGGTACTCGACGGGCAAACTGCTTTGGCGCATCGCCTCCACGATCTGGTCGCTCTCGGCCTGCTTGACGCGCGGATCGTTCGCGCCCTGGGCGATGAGCAGCGGCTTCGTGATCTGCTGGGCGGAGAACAGCGGTGAGCGCGCCTGCAAGAACTCGGGTTCGTCGGGACGGCCCATGCGCTTGTAGAACTGCGCGACTATCGGCTCCCAGTAGGGCGGGATCGTTTGCAGCAGGGTGATCAGGTTAGACGGCCCGACGATGTCCACGCCGCAGACGAACTCTTCGGGCGTGAAGGCCAGCCCGGCGAGCGTCGCGTAGCCGCCGTAGGAGCCGCCCATGATCGCCACTTTCTGCGGGTCCGCGTAGCCCTGAGCAATGGCCCAGGCCTTGCCGTCGAGCAGGTCCGTGTGCATCGCCGCCCCCCATTCCCGGTCTCCCGCGTTCACATAGGCTTTGCCGTAGCCCGTGGAGCCTCGGAAGTTGATCTGGAGCACGGCATAGCCCCGGTTTGCCAGCATCTGCACGGTGGGACTGTAGCCCCATATATCGCGCGCCCACGGGCCGCCGTGGACCAGCAGGACCAGGGGCAGGTTCGTTGGCTCCAATCCGGCGGGCAGGGTCAGGTAGCCGTGCAGCGCCATGCCGTCACGGGCCGTAAACTCGATGGGCTGCATGGGTGACAGGGTGTAGTCGTCCAGTGCGGGCTGGCTGGAAAACAGCCGCGTCGCGGCTTTGGTCGGGCGGTCGTAGACGTAGTAGGTTACGGAACCGTCGTCCACGAGATAGGAGACAATCCAGGTCCGGTCGGCCAGGTCGCGGCTGGCAACCGACCAGTCGCCGTCCCGCACGGCACTTAAAGCTTTGAATTCCGCTTCCAGAGCCGGGTCCAGCGCGGTCCACTCGCGGCGGGCGCGAACGAACTGCACGGCTTCCAGCGCGTGCGTTTTGGGATGCCGCAGGACGCCCCCCACATCATAATGCGCGTCCTCGGCGGCGACCCGGCTTTTGCCCGTGTCCAGGTCCGTTTCGAGCAGGCGGGCGGCGTTGGCGTCCACGCTGCTGACCAGGAGGACATGCTGGTTGTCCGGGGCGAAGCCCGCGATACCCCCGCCGGTCTCGTCCGGCCCCCACTTCTGGAAGACGCGCCAGGGCGTTCCAGCCTCGTCCCGCACCCGAATCTCGGTGCCGCCGTCGGGCAGTTGCACCTGGGCGGCGCGCACTTGCAGGGCGTTGTCGGCGGAGAAGCCCGCCACATCGCCGGGGTTTTCGGTGTCCAGGACAAGGACCCGCGTGGTCAGGTTCAGACGGTAGACATCGAACAGGCGCGGGTCGCGCTTGTTGAGGCTAACCAGCAGCGTGTCGGGGAAGTTCGGGTCGGACGCCAGCGGCAGGGCACGGGCGCCGGGGAACGGGGTCAGGTCCTCGGTCCGCTTCGTGGCAACGTCCGTCTGGTACAGGTGGAAGTTCTCGTCGCCGTCCGCATCCTGCATGTAGAGGACATGGGCGCTGTCCCCCTGCCAGAAGAACATGCGGATGCCGCGCTTTTTGTCGTCCGTGATGACCCGATCATCCTCCTGCCCTACTGTCCGCACCCAGACGTTCAGCACGCCGTCCTGGGGCGCGAGGTAGGCAAGTTTCCTGCCGTCCGGCGAGATCTGCGGGCCGGCCTTCTCCGGGTTGCCGAACAGGACTTCGCGCGGGATGAGCGGCGGCAATTGCGCCAATTGGGCCTCGTCGAGAGCCATGAGCGTGTTTCTCCTTACCTGGGTATTTCCCCGGCCCGCGCGCCAAATCCTGCCGCCGGGTATAATGGCGAATAATCTTACCCCGGAGGACACAAGTTGACGAGCATGACGATGGCACAGGCGGTGTGGCCGCGCCGGGCCGAAGCAGGGGCGGTAGCCTGGGGCCGGGATGCACTTTTAGTAGTCGCCTTCAGCCTGCTGACCGCCATATCGGCGCAGGCGGCGATCCCCCTGCCCTGGACGCCGGTCCCGATCACCGGCCAGACCTTTGGAGTGCTGCTGACGGGCGCACTGCTCGGCCCGCGCCTGGGCGCGCTTTCGCTGGCGCTGTACCTGCTGGAAGGCGGGCTGGGCTTGCCGTTCTTCGCAGGCGGCGCGGCAGGCGCGGCGCGTCTGGCCGGTCCGACCGGCGGCTACCTGCTTTCCTACCCTTTCGCCGCCGCCCTGGTCGGCTGGCTCGCGACGCGCGGCTGGGACCGCCGGCCGCTGACCATGCTGGCGGCGATGCTGCTCGGCTCCGTCGTCATCTTCGCGCTGGGCGCGGCCTGGCTCGCCCACTTCGTCGGCCCTTCCCATGCCTTCACCGCCGGCGTCCTGCCGTTCCTGCCCGGCGACGTTTTCAAAGCCCTGCTGGCGGCGGGGCTGGTGCCGCTGGGGTGGAAGCGGCTGGGGGCGAAGCGGCCATGAACCCCCTCCTCATCGGCACGCGCGGTTCCAAGCTGGCCCTGGCGCAGACCCAATGGGTCGCGGACGCTCTTCGGGTCGCCCACCCCGGCCTGGACATCGAGACGCGCGTTATCGGGACGCGCGGCGACGCCTCGCAGGCCGCGAACATTCCGCTGTCCTCGTTCGGGGAGAAGGGCATCTTCGCCAAGGAACTGGAAACCGCCCTGCTGGCGGGCGAGATTGACCTGGCCGTCCACTCCATGAAGGACCTGGAACACACCCTCCCCGACGGCCTGGTCATCGCCGCCGTCCCCCCGCGCGAGGACCCCCGCGACGCGCTCATCGGGTCTACCCTGGACGCCCTGCCTTTGGGGGCCAGAATCGGCACGGGCAGCGTCCGCCGCCGCGCCCTGCTGCTGTCCCGCCGCCCCGACCTCACGCTTTTGGAGATTCGCGGCAACATTGACACCCGCCTCCGCAAGTGGCGCGAAGGCCAGTACGATGCCATCTGCCTCGCCGTCGCGGGCCTGAACCGCCTGGGCTTGCAGGAGAACATCGCCGAAATCTTGGACCCGGACTGGTTCACCCCCGACCCCGGCCAGGGCGCGCTGGCGATTGAAGCGCGGCAGGGCGACCGGCGTATTCGAGATTATTTGCTGCCGCTGGACGACGGGGTTTCCAGCGCGAATATAGCTGTCGAACGTGCTTTTCTTCGTGCGATGGGCGGCGGTTGCAAGACGCCCCTAGGGGCGCTGGTGGTCGGCGATCCGCGCGGCGATCCGCTGATGAGTATGAAGAGCAGAGGCATGGTCGCTTCTCCCGATGGGGTTACGATACTTCGGTACTACTCATGGCCCGATGGTCCGGCAACGCCGGAGGAACAAGGCCAGGCGCTCGCGGAGGGGCTACGGGCACAGGGGGCGGGGCGGTTGTTGGCGGGCGATGCCAGGGAAGAACCACAGGTTGAAACCCGAGGCTGAGGAGTGCCCAGCGTCCAGGGGACGCGAGAGCATAAGAATGCGGGGCCGTGTGCCGTCAGGCGTCCCGCAGGGACAGCGGGATTTTGGCAGCTTCGGGTTTCAACCCGTGGCATCTCCATCCGTGGCGCTCGGTGTGTCCTCAGCGGCAACTTTCCGCCCGCGCCGGTGTTGCAGTGGATAGGAGCGGCTTGACGCTTCTATGGGATGATTTAGAAGCAGGAATGCAACGATGCAAACGTATGACTTTCTCGTGCTGGGGAGCGGCAGCGCCGGGCTGTCGTTCGCGCTGCGGGTGTGTGAGCGGGGCCGCGTCGCCCTCGTCACCAAGAAGGACCGCACGGACAGCAACACCAACTGGGCGCAGGGCGGCATCGCTGGGGTCATGGGACCGGACGACGACCTAGAGCTGCACGTCCAGGACACGCTGATCGCCGGGGCGGGGCTATGCCACGAGGACGCCGTCCGCGTACTGGTGACGGAGGGGCCGGAACGCATCCGCGAGCTGATGGCGTTTGGGGCGGACTTCAACCGTGAGCCGGGCGGGGAGCTGTCCCTGGGGCGCGAGGGCGGGCATTCGCGCCGAAGAATTATTCATACGGCGGATTTGACCGGCAAAGAAGTGGAGCGGACTTTGGTGGAGGCCGTCCGGGCACACCCCAGCATCACGGTCCTGGAGCACCACTACGCGATAGACCTGGTCATGCAAGACGGGCGTTGCTACGGGGCGTATGTGCTGGACGAGGCAGGAGGCGAGGTGGAAGCGTATGTCGCGCCTGCGACGCTGCTGGCGACCGGCGGGGCGGGGCAGGTCTACCAGTTCACGACCAACCCGCCCATCGCGACCGGCGACGGGGTGGCGATGGCCTGGCGGGCGGGGGCCGAGGTCGCGGACATGGAGTTTATCCAGTTTCACCCGACCTCGCTTTATCACCCGGACGCCAAGAGTTTTCTCATCTCCGAAGCCGTGCGCGGCGAGGGCGGCATCTTGAGGCGCAAAGACGGCACGGCGTTCATGGCCGAGTACGACCCCGCCCGCAAGGACCTCGCCCCGCGCGACATCGTGGCCCGCGCCATCGACAGCGAGATCAAGAAGAGCCAAAGCGCGAAGACCGGCGATGAGTGCGTCTATCTGGACGTGACCCACCTGTCGCCGGAGGCGATTAAGAGTCACTTCCCGACCATCTACGCCCGGTGTCTTTCGTTCGGCATAGACATCACGACCGACTGGATACCCGTCGTCCCCGCCGCCCACTACTCCTGCGGCGGCGTCGTCACCGATCTGCACGGCCGGACCACTTTGGAGGGCCTGTACGCCTGCGGCGAGGCCGCCAGTACCGGCGTCCACGGTGCGAACCGCCTGGCCTCCAACTCCCTGCTGGAAGCCCTCGTTTTCGGCAAGCGGTCCGCCGACGACGCGCTTGGCCGGACGGACTTGCCCGCCGCCTGCACCGATGTTGCGCCCTTCCCCGGCCAGGCCAGGCGCGTCGGCACCCTCGACCACGCGCTAGTCGCCGCCCTGCGGCACCGGCTCCAGACCGTCATGCAGAAGTACGTCGGCATCGTCCGCAGCGACTCGCGCCTGCAAAAAGCTCGCACCGCCGTGGACGCCCTGCGAGCCGAGGCGCAGCCCCTCTTTAATGGCTGCATCCTGGCCGACGACGTGCTGGAGATGCGGAACATGATCGAGGTCGCGGGCTTGATCATCACATGCGCCCAGCGCCGCAAGGAGTCGCGCGGCCTGCACTATACGACCGACTACCCGCAGACGTTGGAAAGCGAGCGCCACGACACCGTCCTGACCCGGCAAGGCTGACACTCACGGCCTATTCGGCCCTGCCGTAATACAAGCCAAACTTCTGTGGTACAACAGGCGCCCGATGGACTTCGCGGACGCCTCGCAGGTTGCCCTGGCCGAGCACCTGTCGCTTGATTGCATCTTCACCGTGGACCGCCGCGATTTCTTCGTCTACCGCCTGCACGGCAAGAAGCTCTTCACCATCATCGGCCCCGCCTAGCCAACCCTCGACCGCTCAAAATCTTCCCGGAACACAGGAGGAACAAGCGTTCGCTTTGGTGAATGAACAGGGAACACACGAGAGAAGACTACTATGTCCGATTTAGCCGCCGCACTGAAAGATTTATCCCAGGAAGAACTGATTGCCCACCTTCTTCAACAGGACGAAGAGATTCGCATGGGTCGCGCATTTTCCAACATCGCGGAAGATGTCGGCAATGATGCGACTCTGCAATGGCAGGGGCGCAATCGCTTCTTGTCCGAGAAAGTCATTCCGGTGCAGTTGGAGCGAAGCGAGACCGACAGCCTTTGCCCCAACAAGGGCGACCATCGCATTATCAACGGCGACAATCTTTCCGTGATGACTTCGCTGCTGACCGAGTTTCGCGGCGGACGCAACCGGGGCGTGGACGTGATCTACCTCGATCCGCCCTACAACACGGGCAGCGATACGTTCTCCTACAATGACGATTACCGCTTCACGCCCGCCGAAGTCCGTAAGTTGCAGCGCAAGACCAAACAGACCGAGAAGGCCGTCAGCCTGGATGATCCTTCACGCCATACGAAATGGATCAACCACATGGCACCCCGCCTGTGGGCCGCGCGCAAGCTGCTCAAAAGTACCGGCGTCATCATCGTCTCGATTGACGAACATGAGTTGCCGCGTCTGTGGATGCTGATGGAGGAGATGTTCGGCGAGAAGAACCGCATTGCGACGCTGGTTTGGGAGCGTTCGCGCAAAAACGATGCCCGCTACATCTCTGAAGGCCATGAATATCTGCTTGTCTGGGCGCGGAACAAGGAAGATTTGGACGCGGCTATCCGCAAGCAGGGCAAATGGCGCAAGCGCAAAGACGGGGTAGACGCCATTCTGACCGCTTATGCCGAAGCCAAAGAAGAGTATGGCGACGACGTTTCCAAAATCCAGGCTGCCCTTGACCAGTTTTTCAAGGATTTACCCATTGACCACCCAGCGCGTAAAATTCGCTATAAAAAAGTTAATCAGAATGGGCTGTTTAATAGAGTTGTCGCGTAGCAGTAGGTGCGGCGTGTTGGCGGGTCGCCCGCCCTCCGCTTAAGCGACGGGATAGGTCTTCAAGGGCCTCTGCGCCACACGCCGGTTGACCAACCCC
>JAABUH010000457.1_pt1 | contig 60040 bp, 76 predicted proteins | sample 5559121 | NCBI WGS metagenome assembly JAABUH01 (sample SAMN10711871, study PRJNA513364) | rock metagenome | isolation source: Antarctica rocks | place: Antarctica: Victoria Land, Battleship Promontory nord | collected 2015-12-28 | reverse complement strand
CGATAGCCCTTCCCCTGTAGCGCGGTTATCTGCGAGCGCAGGCGGGTCAACTCCACCCCCTGACGCTGATTCTGTGCGGTGATGTCGCGGATCGTGCCGTTCGCCACCGCCAGGTCGGCGCGGAGTGCGCTCGTGGTGACCTGCTCGGCTTGGAGGCGCGTCTCAAACGACTCGATGCGTGTTTCGAGGCGTTCGATGGTTTTCGTCATGTCGTCTTGGCGCTTCCACATGCCGTCGTTGTAGCGTTTCAGGTCGCTGTCCCGCTCCGCCGCCTCGCGGTCCACGCGCTGCTGCGTCGTCTCTCGCGTGCCCTTGCGCTGGTTCTCCCGCCAGGTCAGGAAGCCGAGCACCGACGAAACGAACACGGCGAGCACCCCGGCCAGCTTGGTCAACTCGTCGGTCGTCATGGGCGCACCACCCTCCTGAGCGCCCAGATCAGCCCCGCCGCGAGCGTGGCGTAGAGCACCCAGGCGGGCGTGCCGATGCTGAGGCCATAGATCACCGCGAACGCGGCCCAGAAGCCCGCCCCGCCGATCAGGACGAGCATGCGCGCCATGCGCCACTCGTTCAGCACGCCGAGGAGTTGCGCCACGCCGACGACCCCCATGACGACCGCCCAGAACCACGGCGGTCGGGGCACACCCATGTGCGTGCTTTCCGGCCAGAGCAGGTACAGCGCGAAACCGATCGCCAACGCCGCGCAGAGGAGTTCGAGCGGCGCGGGGTCGGCGTCGTTCCACAGGTAGCGCACGCGCGCGCTGAACTTTGACCGCCGTGCTGTCAGACGATGCCGCATCGTTGCACCTCCTTTTGGCGAACAGGAACGCCAGCCAGCAGACCAGCACGTCGTCGCTGATCCCGTCCGCGATCTGGTAGCGCATCGTCAGCCCTCCTACGCCCACGCCGTGAGCGGTCTGACCGTGCCATCGGCATTGAGCGCGCCCGCCTTGTAGAGCAACACCGCGATCAGCGCGAGCGCCTGGGCCTGTGTGAGCGCGGCGACGTTCACGCCGACCGCCGTGGTCGCGACCGCGACCGCCTTCGTCCGCGCGCTCGCCGCGTCCGTGACCGCCCGTGCCGCCGCCGCGTCGAGCGCCGCCACGTTGTGCGCGTCCACCACGGCCTGCACCGCCGCCACGTCCGCGCCGTCCGGCACGACGATCGTGATACTGTCGCCCAGCCCCGTCACACGCTCCGGCCTGATCCCCGCCGCCCACAACTGGTCCTGCAAGGCGTCGAGGCGGTTCGGCCTCGTGTAGTGCAGCGTCTTGCTCATCGGGATACTCCTAACTGGCGTCGCGATATTGCGTCGCCCAGAATGCCGATGCGTACGCCCCGACATCGAGCGACAACGCCCCGCCGCTCGTCTGCGAGCAGTAGACGCGGAGGATGTCGCCCGCCAAGCAATAGCGATAGCCGAGCGCCAGATTGGTCGTGCGCTGGCTGTCGCCGACCGCCAGCCTGCGATCTTGGGCCACGGCGTTGGCACCGCCATTGAGGGAGATTTCGACGTGGCGCTGCCCGACGCTGTTGATGTACCAGAGCAGGGTCGCGCCGAAGTAGTACCAACCGGCGACCGGGATCGTCAGGCGGTCGGTGAACGCGCTCGTCAGCCCGCCGGAATCCCCGTCCACGGTGTCGAAATAGAGCGGCGTGTAGGTGTTATTGGGGACACTCACGACCTGACCCTGCGACCGGCGCGCGCTCGCCAGCCCCAGCGCGCGGCTCGGTATCCGGTCGGTCCCCGTCCCGTCGATCACGCCCTTCAGGTAGGCGCCGTTGTCGCGGATATTGGCGTTGCCATACGCGGCGGTCAGCACCGCCCCCGCCACGATCGTCGTCGGTGGTGTCCACGGCATCGCTCGTCCTCCTAGAAGCCCCACACGGCGGAGTCGAAATTACTGCTGTTCCAGATCGAGTAGGGCACCGCTGCCCCGGCCTTTTCGAGGCCGAACGTCGTCACGATCCGCCCGCGCACCCCGATCGCGTGCGCGATCCGCTCGATCGTCATCGCCGTGTTCAGCCCGCTCTGCGCCTCCGTCACCGTGATCCGGTCGCTCACCTCGCGCGCGAGGCACTGCGCCAGCATCGCCGCGTCGTCGCCCGGCACGGTGATCGTCGCGGAGGCGCGCGGCTCCTGGTAGAGGTTGACGATCGCGTTCGCTAGGTCTTGCGCCATCAGCAGGTCGATCTCCGGCCAGGTCTCCGCCGCCCACGTCCGCACCCCGTACTTCGCCTGACTCGCGCTGGTGTCCACGGTGTTGTAGACGCGCACCTCCGTGGCGACGAGCCGCCGCGCCCGCAGCCGCAACGCCGTGATCGTCGCCCCGCCCGCCCCCGCCACCAGCGTCAGCGTCGCCGCGCGCCCCGAGGTCCGGTCGAGGGTCAGCGTCACCGTCCCCGCGAGCAGCGTGTAATCGGGGCCGAGTTGCGGCACCAGGGCCTCGATGAACGGCTCGCCGCCCGCGTCGCGCACGATCAACCGCGTCGTCGTGTTCGCCGCGAGGATCAGGTTCGCGCCGAGCGCCCACACCTGCGCGAGCGGTTGCGGCGTGCGGAGCTTCACCGGCAACTCCGCCCGGTTGATCACGTTTTTCAGGTTCGGCGCGAGCGCGAATGGCCCGCCGTGCCACGGCGACGCCCCGCTGTCCCGGATCGTCGCCTGCGAGGTATTCGCCCGCGCGGTGAGGATGCGGTAGTGCCGATCCTCGAAGACCAGATAGCCGTCCCCGCGCTCGTAGAGCGCCGCGCCCGGCCCCTCGGTGTTGAGGAGCGCCCGCAGCGCCTGGAAGGCGTCCACCGCCTCCAGCCACCACCACGCCAGGATCGTCGCCCCGGTCTGGATCGCGCGCTCGGCGGCGGGCCAGCCGACCGCGTCGAGGATCGCGTGGATCGCCACGTCGGTCGTGATCCCCTGGTAGACCGCCGTGGTGACGGCCTGCCCCGCGAGGCGCGAGAGCATCCCCAGGCAGGGCACGCCGACCGACCGCGCGCCGAGCGCCGGTTCCTGCGGCAGATCGTCCAGGAGCGCCGTGGCGAGCGTGTAGGTGGTGCCGCCCGCCGCCGTCGCGGTCACGCGCACGCGGTGGCCGGGGCGGAGTTGCGCGGCGAGCGGCGAGGCCGCGTTTTCGGTCGAGTAGTCCCGGCTGCGATTGTCGAGCGCGAAATCGAGCTTCCCGGCCATCGGCGGGGCGAGCGCGCGGAGCTGGTCGCGCCCGCGCTCCATCGTCATGCCCCGCTCGGCGAGGACGCGCGCGGTCACGTCCTCCCCGGCTCCCAGGTAGGTAGTGGCATCGGACCAATCGATGAAGGCGCTCACCGTCGGCATCTACAACCTCCCCCGTCGCTGCGCCTCGATCACCGCGCTCACCACTGCCGCTTGCAGATCAGCCACGCCGTAAATCGGTGCGTTCTGATTGAATACCACCGTGATCCCGCCCCCGCCCCCGCCCCCGCCGCCCCCGCCACCCCCGCTCGGCGGCACCATCCCGGCCACGGCGGGCTTTGCGGCGTTGAGCGCCCCGAAGACGGCGGAGACCGCCGTGGAGAACGCCGTCGCCGCCGCCAGTCCGCCCGCCCCGATCTGCTGCGCCGCCTGCGTCACCGCCACCAGCGTGCCGATGATCGGGGCGAGGAGCCGGTCGATCCCCGCCCGGTCGGGCAGCAGCAGCCCGTTGAGGCTTTTGAAAAAGCCGGTCGCGGACTGCAACGCCCCGAAGATCGTCCCGGTCGCCGCGCCGAACTCCGCCGCCGCCTTCACGCCGTCCCCGGAGAGCGTCCCCGCGATCCAGGCGAAGCGCGCCACCATGCCCCGCACCGCGCCCGCGAACGCGTCCAGCGCGCCCAGGCCCGGCGCGACGAACGAGAACAGGGAGGTCAGCCCCTGCACGCCGGAGCCGACGATCGCCAGGATTTTCCCGGCGCTGTCCGCGAACGCGCCCGCCGCCGTCACGCCGTTGGCATCGAACCACCCGGCGACGTTGACGAGCCGCGCCACGATCTGCCCGACCGACCAGGCGAACTCGTCCAGCGTCCGCATGGTCGGGGCGCGGAAATCCGCCAGGGCGTTGAAGCCAGCTACCCCGCCCCCGATGATCGCGGTGACTTTCCCGGCCGTCTCCGCGAAGAGTTGCGCCGCCGCGAGTTGCCCCTTGGCGAAGGTCGGCATGAACCACGCGACCCGGCTGGTGATGTCGGTCAGGACGCGCACGAACTCGGCGATCGCCTCATTGCTCGGGGCCACGAAGCCCGCGAGCGCCGCGAAGCCCGCCACCCCGGTGCCGATGATCGCCGTCACCTTGCCCGCCGTCTCCGCGAAGAGGCCCGCCGCCGCCAGTTGCCCGGTCGCGAATTGGGGGATGTAGTAGGCTAGGCGGCTCGTGATGTCCGTCAGGACGCGGACGAATTCGGCGATCGCCCCGTCGGTGGGGGCCACGAAGCCCGCCAGCGCCGCGAAGCCCGCCACGCCACTCCCGATGATCCCGACCACCTTGCTCGCCGTATCGGCGAAAAGCTGCGCCGCCGCTAATTGCCCGGTGGCAAATTGCGGGATGGCATAGGCCAGGCGGCTCGTGATGTCCGTCAGTGCCCGGACGAACGCGGCGATCGCGCCGTCTGCCGGGGCGACGAACGCCGCGAGCGCCGCGAATCCCGCGACCCCATTGCCCAGGACCGCCACGACTTTGCCCGCCGTTTCGGCGAACTGCGCCGCCAGCGTCAGCGCCGGTCCCGTCAGCCCGCCCGTCACCCCGGCGATCCCCGCCACCAGTCGCCCCACGCTCGCGGCGAAGGCGTCGATCGTCGCCCCCGGCACGTCCCGGTAGGTCGCCAGCGCCGCGAAGCCCGCGACCGCGTTGGCGAGGATCGCGACCACCTTCCCCGCACCCTCGGCGAACTTGCCCGCCTGCGCCGCCGCCTCGGTCGTCACCTGCTCGGCGATCAGCGCGACATCCGCCACGACCACGCGCAGCATCTTGCCGAACGCGTAGACCGCCGCGAGGGGCGGGTTGACGTAGGTGGCGAGTTTCGCGAAGGCGTCCGCCCCGGCCCCGATCGTCGCGGCCACCTTCCCGGCCCCCTCGGCGAAGAGCCCCGCCGCCGCCGCGAGCGCGGGCGTGACCTGCTCGGCGATCAGGGCGAAGTCCTCCACCGCCGCGCGCAGCGCCTTCCCGAGCGCGTAGAGCCCGGCCATGCTGGTCTCGCGGAAGCTCCCGACCTTGCTCAGCGCGTCGAACGTGGCCGAGATCGCCGCCGCGACCTTGCTCGCCGCGTCGGCGGCGGCGGCGACGGCGGCGGGGGCCGTGGCGCTCATGCCCTGGATCAGCCCCTGCACGACCTGGGTGCCCACCTTCGCCATCACCTGCGACGGCGACTTGATCTGCAACGTGTCGCGCACCGCATCGTGCAAGGCGTCGCCCAGGTTCTGCCCCGCCGCCGTCATCTGCTTCCCGAGACTATTGCCGGGGAGGGCCGCGTTCGCCAGCGCGGCGTTCCCCGCCGCGATCGAGGTCGCCGCGTTCAGCATGGCCTCTTTGTACATGCGCGCTTCGGTCTCGAACTGCGCGGCCTTGCCATGCGCCTCGATCATCATGGCGAGCGCGCCGTCGAAATCGCCGTTGAACTCGGTCATGATTTTCGTCAGCGCGCCCTTGAACGGCGGCTCGGTGAGGCTCTTGAAGATGCCGATCGCGGTCTGGACGCTCTTGGCGGTGGTCTCGACGGCGGTGCCGAACGCCTGGGCCTTGGTCAGCGCGTCGTGCCCCATCGCGTCGGCCATGTCGCGGAACTTGCCGACCACGTAGGTCACGGCCACCACGAGCGTGTCGATCGCCTCGGCGGACGGGACACGCATATCCTTGAATGCCTTGAAGGCGTCGATCCCGGTCTTGATGGTATGCACGGCGGTATTGGCGGCGGTGCCGAACGCCGTCGCTGCGGTCACCCCATCGGTGCCGATCGACGCGGCGGCGACCGCGAACTTGGCGACGAGTTCCCGCACGGCGACGACGAACGCATCGATCGCCGCCGCGCTCGGGGCGGTGAACGTCGCCAGCGCGGTCAGCCCAGCCACCCCGGTTTTGATGATGCCGAGCGCCTTGCTCGCGGCGTCGCTGAAGGCGGTCGCCGCCGCCAGTCCGGGGCCGGTGAAACCCGCGGCCGCGTCCTCGATGGCACGCACCACGGCGGCGACCGACGCGGCGAAGACGCCCAGCTGGTCGGCGGTCGGCGTCCCTCCGGCGAAATCGAACGCCGCCAGTTCTTTGAGTCCGGCCAGGGCGTTCTTGACCATGCCGCCGACCTTGGCGGCGGCGTCGCTGAACGTGGTCGCGGCCTTCAACCCTGCGGTGTCGAAGCTGGTCGCGGCGTCCTGGATCGAGCGCACCAGCGACACCACGAGCGTGGTCAACATCCCCAGCTGCGCCCCGGTCGGGCTGCCCTTGGCGAAGTCGAAGTTGGCGAGTTCGGACAGCCCGGCGAGCGCGTTCTTGACCATGCCGCCGACCTTGCCCGCCGCCTCGGCAAACGTGGTCGCACTCTTCAGCCCGAGGTCGTTGAACTGCGCCGCCGCATCCTGGATCGTCTGGACGAGCGAGACGGTCAGGGTCGTCAGCATCCCCAGCTGCTGCGCGGTCGGCATCCCCTTGCTGAAGTCGTAGTTGGCGAGGTCTTGCAGCCCGGTCAGCGCCGCCTTGACCATCGTCCCGACCTTGGCGGCGGCGTCCGCGAACGCCGTGGCGGCCTTCAGTCCGGCGTCCCCGAACCCCTTGGCCGCGTCCTGGATCGTGGCGACCATTTGCGCGGTCAGCGTGCCGAGCATGGCGAACTGGCCGCCCGAGGGCGAGCCGGTCGCGAAGTCGTAGGTGCTGAGGAGGTGCATGGCGGCCAGGGTGTCGGTGATCCCCTTCGCGACGGCCACGGCCAGGTCGGCGGCGGCCTTGGCGGCGTTGGCCGTGGAGGCCTTGACCCCGGCGGCCATGCCCGCGCCCGCCTGTGTGCCGGTGTGGTGCCCCGCCGCGTGGACGGCGGGCGCATGTGCCCGGATGCCGTCCGCCAAGCCCTGCGCGACCGCCCGGCCGTGCGCGTGCGTCTTCTTCGAGGGCGACGCGATCTCGAAGAAGTTGACCACGGCGTCGTTGACGCCCGCCGCCAGGCCCACGACGGCATCGGCGGCGGACGACCCCAGCGCGTTCATGCCGTTCGTCAGCCCCTGGACCGCCATCCGCCCCGCGTTGGCGAATTTCGGGCCAACCGTCGCGCCGAACGCATCGAACGCCGCGCCCGCGCTGTTGAAGGCGGCGGGGAGTGCGGAAAAAAGCGCGTTCCAGTTCGGGAGCGTACTGAACGGCCCGGTCTTGGCGGGTGAGTGCGGCATGTGGGCATCGAGATTGGCGATCGCGGCCAGCGCGGCGGACGTGTCCACCACGGCGGTCACGGTGAACGACTTGGGGACCGTCGCGACCGCCGTGGTGATCGCGTTGATCGCGGCGGGGGCCTCGGCGGCACCCGGCGTCGTCACCGTCACGGTCAGCGTGGTGGGCACCTTCCCGATGGCTGCCGTCAGGGTATCCACCTGGGTCGCGGCGGCGGCGGCGGCCTTGCCTGTCGCTTCCATCGCCGTCTTGATCACGGCCTGCCCCACGGCAGCCGTGCCCATTTTCGCACCCTGATCCGCCAGCGCGATGGTATTGGCGGAGATCGCCGTCGTGGTGGTCGCCACGGCGGTCGCGGCCCCATTCGTAGCGGTCGTGGCCTTGTCCGTCGCCCCCGCCGCGTTGCTGTTGGCGGTAGCGTTGGCGGTGGTCGCGACGGCGGCGGCGGTGTTCGCCGTCGTGGCGTTGTTTGCCGCCGCCGCCACCTTGTCGGTGGCGATGGCCGTCGTGGCGGCCACCTGCCCCACCTTGTCGGTCGCCACGACCACATTGTCTATCGCCGCCACATGGCTGGTCGCCGCGATGGTCGCGGCGACGGTCTGATCGGTATTGGCCCCGACGGCCCCGTTGAGGTATTCGATCGACGGCGCGAGCCGCTGGTATTGGGTCTGTTGTGCGGCGGTGACATGCGTCCCGTTCTCGGTGGCGACGTTGAGCGCGTCCCATTGCGACTGCAACGTCGAGAGGTAGCCCTTGAGTTCCCCGCCCTTCGTGCCGATCCCTTGGAGCGCCTTGTCGTAATTGCTGGCGGCGGCGGCCCCGGTATTCATGCTGCTCGCCAGCGCCAGGGCGGCGGTGCCCATCCCGCTGATCGTGTTGTTGAAGTCCGCGCCACGTTCCCGATACCCCTGGATCGCGGTCGTGGTGCTGTCGATCGCGGTGGCGACGCCCCCGAATGCCGCGCGGAGTTTGTCGCCCCACCCGCTGAACGCGGAGCCGCTCGCGGTCACTTCGGGGCCGATGTCGAGCAAATGGACAAGCTGATCGTGCATTTGCTGGGTGGTGCCGATGCTCTGCGTGCTCAGGTCTTGGAAGGACTTGATCATGCCTGCGGCCCACGGGGCCGTCTGGCCGGTAGTCTTTTGGTACACGTCGGCAAAGTAGCCGACCACCGTGGCACCGAAGCCGCCGACCGCCCCGAGGATGCTGCCAAACATCGTCTGGAACGCGCCCATCAGCACGTCGGCGAGGCCCAGGACTTGCATCTTCATGCCGTCGAACGCCTTGCTGAGCGCGGTTCCGGCGTCGTGCCATGCGGCGGTCCAATTGCCGTGGATGAGGTCCGTGACGACGTTGATCACCCCGGTCAGGATGGCGGCGAAAATCTGGATACCGCCCGAGACGATCTCGAGCGTCCCGGTCACGATGCGCAATGCCCCGGCCAGGGTGTTCGTGAGGAACCCGGCCAGCCCGCCGATCGCGCCCATGCCCACACCGATGGCGACCACCAGCGCGCCGCCCAGGAGTTGCGCGAGTTGACCGAGTAGCGGTAACAGCGGCTGGATCGCCATGCCGAGCAGGGTGAAATAGCCCCCGACCCCCTGCCGCACGATGTTCGCGAGGGCGGTCGCCACTTCGCCCAGGGCGGTCACGCTCGTGCGTGCGGCGGTGCCGATTGCCTGGAAGGCCGCACCGATGGCGGTCGCGGAGCCGCTGGTCGCGCCGAACGCCGCGCCCACGGTGCCGAGGATACCGGCGAGCGCCGTGAGCGCGCCGTGTAATCCCGCGCCGATGGTCGAGGCCAGATCGCGTATACCGGCGGTGCTGTTATGGATGGTCGTGCCGAACGCCGAGAACGCCCCGCCGACCGTGGACAATGCCCCGCTCACGGTGGTGCCGAGCGTCGAGAACGTCGCGCCCACGGCGCTCACGGCGACGGTCACGGCGTTGCCGAGCGTGTCGTGGATCAGCGTCCCGAATGTCGAGAGACGCGCGCCTGCGGCGTCGAGCGCCCCCCGTACCGCCGTGCCGAGCGTCGAGAATGTCCCGCCCAGGGTCGCCAGCACGGTGCCGATCGCCGCCGCCACCGTGGCGGTGATCGCGCGGATACCGTGGAAGTCCTCCGCCCAGGCCACCGCCAGGAGCTTGACACCCGTCCACACGGCGAGCAGCGCGAGCGGCATCCCCAGCAGCGCGCTGATCGCCACGCCGACCACGGTGCTGATCGCCAGGAAGTGCTCGCGGAGGAAGGCCAGCGCGGGCGCGAGCAGGGTGCTCGCCGCCTCGGCCAGTTCGCGCGCCTTGGTCGTGGCGATCCCGACCGCGTTGACGAACGGCTGGATCGCGGCGGACGGCACCCACTCGCCGCGCAACGCCTCAGTGACGGTGATCACTGTGTCCCGGAAGAGTTGCAGCCCGCGTAGCGCGGTGGACGTGAACTGCGTCACCTTCCCCGCCGCCTGCGCGCCGAACGCCTTGTCCACGGCGGTGATGATCGTCCCGAACGCGGCGTTGAAGTCGCCGGTACGGAAGGCGGCGACCAGCCCGGCGAGCGCCGTCTTGGTCACGTCCACCGCGCCATTCACGGCGGTCCCGAAGCCGTGCCAGTTCGTCGCGTAGGCGCGGACCAGCAGCCCGCCCGCGAGCAGGGCGAGGGCGAACGGGCCGGTCAGCACCGCAGTCACCGCGCCGAGCGCCTCCATCACCGCGCCGATCGACGGGGCCAGCAGCGCGTGCGCGGCGACCAGGACCGCGAACGACCCCGCCGCCGCCATGACCGCCGCGATGATCCCGGCATGCGCCTCGGTGAATTTGATCAAAGCCGGGATGATCAAGTTGATAGCGGTCAGCACCTGCGTGAGCGCGGGCAACATGGCCGCGCCGAGCGCGATGCCAAGTTCCTGGACCTGGACCTTCAGTCGGTTCCATTGGAAACCCGCTGTCTCCTGCGAGCGGTTGAACGCATCTTGCGTCACCGAGGCGATCTTCTGCTGATTGGTGAGGTCGGCGAGGATATTTTTGTAATCCTCCGCGCCGGTGCCAAGCAGGACGGCCATGCCGAGGCCGCCCCGTTGCGCATTGATCAGCTTCATCGACTCTTGCTCGGCCTGGGCCTCCGAGAGGCCCATCTTGACGTAGGCTTCCTTCACGTCGCCGAGGACACCGGCCAGCCCCTTGCCGTGCAAGCCCGCCGCGCTGAAATCCGCGACCAGATCGACCCCGGTGGCGTGGGAGAGTTTGGCCAATTCTTTCTGCTGAGCCTTCGTTGGGTTGATCATATGTGTAAGCATATCTGTCACTTGTGTGCCAGATTGCGCGGCATCGAAGCCATGTTTCGTCAGCGTGGCGAACGCGGCGGAAACGTCCTCGACGCTCACCCCCAGGTTCGCCGCGATCCCGATACTCTTGCCCGACGACGCCGCGAAGTCGGACAAGGTCATGTTGCCTTCGGCTGCCGAAAGATGGAAGACATTCATATAGCGGGTCGCGTTGGCGAGGACTTCGTTATGCCGCTCTTGCGCGGTCGCGGCGGTGCTCACGTCCGCGCCGTACTCGTGCATCGCATTGGCGAGGATGCTGGTGGTATCCGCCGCATTGCCGCCCGTGGACACCGCCGATTCGGTGGCGATCTTCAGGATGTCCATCGAGGCGGCGGTGTCGTTGGTGATGTTCATGGCCTTCATGAAGCCGGTGGCGAGATTGTCGAGGGGTGCGCCGGTCGCCGCGCCCAGTTGCAGGACGGCATCGCGCATGACGCCGAGATCGGCGGTCGTCATCGTCGTGTTGTTCTGGACGTTCTGTAGCGTGGTCTGGAAGGAGGACGCCGCCGCCACGCTCGCGCCCAGCGCCCCGATCGTGGCCGCCCCGGCGATCGCCAGCGCGCCCAGGCCGAGCGCCGCGCCGTCCGCGCTCGCGCTCAGCCCCGCGAGTGCGGAGGCGGTTTCGGCGACGCCCTCGGCGCGCACCAGGACGATCAACTCGGCGGCGGTGACGGCCATGCGGCGACTCGCAAGCACGAAAAAGACCGGGTGCTCCAACTCGTCGGTATCGCGCGGATACCAACCGAGAATCGGAGCAACCGGCCTGTCCCCCGCCCGAGGGCGGTGCATGCGCTCGCGTTGCTGCTACCTACCGTAGCACGACTGTTCGGGTTTGTCTAGGGGGCGGCGTTGCCGACCGCGAAGGTAGGATGCTTATCCTGCTTGAACACGAGTTGCAGATCGGTCGCTGTAGGGGCAACATCAAAGATCAGGTAATAGCGAACGACCACACCGGGCGGCACCTGCCCCCCGATGTCTTGACCCTTCTTATAGAACGGATAGGAGTACACACCGGCCTGTGTGGAAAGGTTGTAGGTAACGCCACCGACCGCGCGCATCTCGAAATCGCTGGTGTTGACCCCGAAGTTCGCGTTGCCGGTATTCTTCATGTCGAGCGCGACGATGAACCACGTTCCGGCAGCGAGGGTCTTGTTGTTGAAGTCCGACCACACAAACTCTTTGCCTGGACGATCGATCGCGGCGACGGCGAGATCCCAGTTCTTCACGCTCGCCAGCTCGTTCAGGCCGTAGACCTTGGGCGGTGGGACTGGCGTATTGGTCGGCTTCGGTGGTACGGGCGTATTGGTCGGCTTGGCGGTCTGTTCAGGCTTCGGCGTGTTCGTCGGTTTCGCCGGGTCCGTGCTTGACCCCGCCGGAGCCGTGCCGCAAGCTGTGAGCGTGAATACGATGAACACGACGACGATTGCGCGCCACATGTTGCCTCCCTTACGCACCAATCCCCACCAGGGTAATCCCGGTGGGGATTGTAGCAGTGCGGCGCGATCAGCGGCGGAACTCCACGACCCAGCGCAGCCGAGTCGGCAGGAACAGCCGGGCGAGCCAGCCGCGCGGGATGGGTTGCTGGTAGACCCGGGCGACGTGCCAGCCGGTCCCCGCGAGCACGGTCGCCAGGTGCCGCATGTCGGGGCGGTGGGCGTAGTAGCAGCGCACGACGCGCGGATTGGCGGTGCGGTGCGCGCCGTGCGGACGGTGCAATGTGGTGGAGTAGACGCCCGTACCGGGGATCCCGGCGGTGAGGCGCAGCCCGCGCCGTCCGACACCCGCGCGCAGGCCGTGACCGCCCACGGACACGCTCGGCCCGGACTTCGCCAGGTTCAGACGGGCGAGGCCGCCCAGGTTGATGGCGCGGCGGAAACGAAAGCCCATCACGTGCTCCTTCGTGGGTGGTCGGGGCGCTCGCCGGTCGGAGCGCCCCGTGTGTGGCCTAGTCGTCGAATCCGTAATCGTAGAGCAGTTCGGCGAGCCTAAGCATGCCGACGCCATCCCAGTTGCGGACAGCGTAGGAGAGGTAGCGGCGTCTGATAGACTCGTCACACACCGCGCGGACGATCGTGCGGACCACGATCCCGAAAGTCTGACCGGTCTGTGCGCTCAGGGCAAGCAAGCGCTCGCGGCCCAGGATGACGAGCACGTCGGCGGCGGTGCAGGGTGCGGTCTTGTTCATGACTATGCCGCCACCGCGACCGAGACGCGCTGGATCAGGCCAAGCGCGCGGCGGCGGCGGTACTCGACCCGCGCCACCAGCAACGCCACCCGATCCTCGATACGACTGCGCCCGGTGCGCGCTTGGTAGGTGTCCACGCAGAGGCGGTGCTTACGCCCGTAGCGGAGCAGTTGCGCGTCCGTCAGCCAGACGACGCCCTGTGTCGCCAGTTCGACGGCCCACGCCTCGACAATCGCCGCTGTGTGCCAGCAGGTGTGGTGACACGCGCTCGCCTTGCAGGTGCAGAACGTATCGCCGTTCGTCGTGTCGAGGCTGATGATGTTCGTGCGTGCGGCGTTGTGCTGGCTCGCCACGGCGTAGGCGACGATCCCGGTCGTGGTGTCGGCGCTGACGAAGCGGAGGGCGGGGCGGGCGGTGGTCGTTGCGGTCATGTTAGACTCTCCTGTGTGGCTTCGCGGTCACATGAGGGGCGGTACTTGCTTCCCGGCGGTCCGTCCCTCGTCTATGTATCTATATTACGCTCTTATGCGTGATTTGTCAAGAGGTTTGGGGTTGAATATTCACGCAGTATCGCGTAACATAATGACATGGAAGAATTGCGCGGGTATTACACAATAGAACAAGCGGCATTGCTGCTTCGCATGAGCGTCGGAGGGGTGCGTCGGCTGATCAGCGACAAGAAGATCGCGACGACGACACTCCCCGGAACGAAGCGCCCGAAGTGGATCACCGAGACAGAAATTGACCGCCATATCCGCGAGCGTAAGCCACGAGGGCGGCAACGCAAGCCACCCCCCGCGCCCTGATGGCCGGGGGGTGTCGTCTCGCTGCGTTCCTGCTGTGCCCGCCTACGCGACGTGTGCCTGCCGCGCGGACTCTCGCGCCGTCGCGGCGCCCGCGTAGCCGACGCAGGTGCCGACCTTGCGCCCCTGGTCGTCGCGGACCGCGTGCCGCACCACGTAGGCTGATTCGCGGTCCGGCGCGGTCGGCAGCCGCGCGTAGTACGCCTCCGCCGGCAGCGGGCGGCCACAACGGGGGCACCGTCGCTCCGTCGTCATGGCGCATCCCCTCCCCTGCGTCGTCAATCGGCGACCGGCGCGCGCTGCGCCGCCTCGCGCGCCTCGTCCTCGGCGCCCTCCGCCGCCAGCGCCCAATCGCGCCAGATCGTCGGCTGCGCGTCCAGTTCCCACGGCGTGACCCCCAGATACCGCGCCGCCCGGATCAGCACGTACCAGTCGGGCAGGGGGCCGCCGAGTTCGCCCCCCGTCAGGAGGTGCCGCCTGATCCCTGTCCGGGTGTCGGAGGGACCGTCATGCCGCTCACGACCGCGTTGATCGCGGCGACGTTGAACGCCACGGGCAGCGCATTGAGGCTATCGAAGTCGAGCGGGTAGGGCTTGCCGTTGTCGCCCTCCACGTCCCAGTCCATCAGCGAGCGGGCCAGGAAGTCCGCCACGCCCCCCGTGACCGCCTTGTCGGTGCCCAGCCCCGCCGCTTCGAGCGCCGCGCTGGTGAACGGGCGGAAGACGAGATTGACCGGTTCCCCCTGCCACTCGAACGACGCCTCGCACCGCTGGTCGATGATCTGCCGGACCTTCATGTCGTCCTCGCTCTCCCCCACTAGCAATGCCGCCAGCCGCTGATCGAACTCCGGTCCTTGGCTCTGGAATAGTGACAACACCGCACACGCTGCCTTGTCGTCTAGCCCACGGTGCTGCATCGCTCGTGTTCCCTCCGGCGACGGGCATGTCTCCCCCGCCCGTCGCCGCCTCAGCGCCTTTACAAACTACTCAGCGTATTGATCAGCGTGGCCTGGATGGCCCGCCCGAACGTGGGGTCGTGGACCCCCACAAACGGCCACTCGATCGCGTAGACGCCCGCATCGTCCGCGAACTTGTTCGCCTTGACGATCTTCGCGGCGATGTCGAGCTGGAACAGGTAGCTGCTGATGAGCCCCGTGCCGTTGATGACCGGGACCGCGCCGCTCCCCGCCGCCGGGATGGCGGTGATCGTCGCCGCCGCCCCCGTGGTCGGCGTGATGGTGCCGAGCGACAGGACGCCGCCGCCCGCCTGGCTGACGTAGGCCGCCACCCCGGTCGCGTTCGCGGGGAGCGGGGTGACCGCCGCGACGTTGATCGCGTTGGTCGCCGTGCCCGCCGGGACCACGATGGTGCTGGTCGGGCCAACGACGGTCGCGCCGGTCGCGTTGGTGTAGCTGAGCGCCACCTGATAGGTGCCCGGCGCGATCGTGCCGCCCGTCGTGGCGGTCGTCAGGGTCGGCGCGGGCGGCGCGGACGCGATCACCGTGGCCGCGGCATAGATCTGCGGCCCGGTCACCTGGACGCGCACGAACTTGGTCGCCCCGGCGCGCAGGGTGTTCAGCAGCGCCATGCCTGCCGCGTCGGCCTCGACCCTGATCCCCAGGTCGAGCTTCGGCAGCGTCTCGATGTGCGCCGCCCAGGACGGATTGGCGGTGTTGAGCGTCCACAACGGGCCGAACTTGCTGGCGAGCTTGAAACTGCCCGACAGGGCGCGCAGGAACTTGGTCGTGCCGAGCGCGCCGGGCGTGTCGTCGAGGAAGGTGTCGATCTGCGCGGGGATCATCGGGATCAGCGGTTGGCTGACCGGGCTGCCGGTCATGGTGACACCGTCCTGCAGCCGTTGCCCGAACATGGTCGCGTTCAGGTCGAACTTCTGGCGGCTCCAGGTCAGGCCGAACTCCGAGAAGATCCCGTACGGGAAGCGCTGCGCGCGCACCGGCGAGCCCTGCTCGACCGTGTAGGTCTGCGGCGTGTCCTCGGTCGTGGTGGACGGCTGGAACTGCCAGCGCCACGCCCCGGTCGGCGTCGCCCCGTCCATGATCTGCGTCGGCGTGGCGTTGGCGAAGCACGACGCGAGGATGTACTGCAACTCGTTGAACGTCGGGATGCCGACGACCGTCGCCGCCGACCACTCGCGCCCTTCCGGCACCACCGCGTCGTACTTGGTGCCGTAGGGGCGGAAGGCGTTCGTCTCGGCCATGATCTCCGGCTCGATGGAGATCGACTGCAAGCGGCGAGTCGCGGGGACCAGCGCCCCCGGAACTGCCTCTATGCCCAACTGCACTCCCTGGGTAACTGTGGCGCGCTCTGGCATGGTTCGCACTCCTTTGTGCTAGGTGTCCGGGCTACGTCGCCTGGACCTCGAAACGGTACATCCCGCCCAGGTGGCGGTAGCTGACGCCGTTGGCGACTTCGGCGAGTTTGAACGGGGCCTCCCGCGTGCAGGAGAGGATCAGGCCGCCCGGTACGGCGACGTTGCGCGCCCCGTGGAGGAGTTGGTCGGCGCGTTTGGCGGCGGGGCGCGCGGCGTCGTAGGACGTGCCCATGACGGTCGCCTTGACGAGGTAGAGCGGGCGGGCCATGATCCGCGCCTGCCCCACCCCGAGCGTGTCCGCCCCGCCCGACAGCATGGCGAAGGCGTAAAACGGGTAGGGCGCGTCCTCGTCCGCGAGGTCGGCGTAGACCGCCGAGCCGTCCGCGCCGAGCACGGCGACGAGCCAGCGGTCGATCAGGTCCGTCTCGGTGCCGACAAACGCGCTCATGCGAGGCCGATCCCGCCGACGAACCCGGCGAACGTGCGCCCGAACGAGCCCATGACCAGTTCGGCGGCGGGGAGCAGGAACGGCTGCGCGGCCATGAAGCGCGTCCCGTACTCGACGTAGATGGCGTGCCCCGCGTCGGCGCTGACGCTGGCCGCATACATCTCCGTGAGCGTGGCGGTGATGGAGGCTTTGAGCGCGCCCGTCCGCACCGGGACGAGACCCTGCGCGATGGCGACGATCTCGTTCGCGCCATCCTCGATCGCCGCCGCGATGCGACTGTTGATCACCGGGATCAGTTGCGGGAAACGGTTGCGCGCGACGATCTGAACGCTGACCATCAGCCGACCTCCTTGCACACCGCCCGGCAGTCCTTGCTGTACGCCCCGCCCTGCAGCACGCCGCCGACCTGGAACGTGCGCCCCGCGATCAGCAGCGTGTCGGTCGGGCGAAGGTCCGTGCCCCAGGGCAGGCTGACCGTGTAGGCGACGACCCATTGCAGGGCATCGGCGATCGTCCGCTCGTCGCCGCCACCGGCGGGGCGCAACCGGCACGGCACGGTCGCCAGGATGGCCGTCGCCGTGGTGCTGCCGCCCGCGCCGTCCCGCGTCCGCGTCGCCCGCTGGATGGCGCAGGAATCGGGCATCGCCAGGGTCGCGTCCGTGCGCGCCTGGGCGACCTCGGCGGCGGTGAAGAGCAGGGCCGACACTTAGGCCGCCTCGCCCGGTGCGGGATCGGCCGGGGCCGACGGGGCCGCCTCGGCTGGTGCCTCCGCCGGTGCCTCGGCGACGATCGCTTCGTCCACGTCCGCGTAGGGTCGCCCGTCCTCGAAGCGGTCGATACGGAAGCCCCGGCGTTCGTAGCGTTCGCGGTAGGCATCCTCGGTGACGCCGTACCGCTCGCCGCTCTGATCGTTGACGATCTCGACGCGCTGTGTGCCCTCGTCAGGCATGATCACCATCCTCTCGTCGTGCCATTGGTGCGGTAGTACGGATCACCGCCAATCTCAGGACTGTTACTGTCGATCGGCCCGAACGGTCGTGGCCCGGTCGGCGGCGTCTCGATCGCCACGTTGGTCAGCGGTTGCAGCGCCGCGCCGCGCATCCCGCGCGACTTCTTCTCAACATCGGTGATCTCGTCCTGGGTCGCCTTCCGCAGCGCAACCAGCGTGTCGATCTGCTGGTGCCCCTGCTTGGAGAGTCCGTCGATCGTGGTGTTGACGACCGCCTGCAAGCCCCCGACACGAATATCGAACGCCTCGCGCTGCGTGTAGAGCGCCTGCAAACGCGGCGACGCTTGCGCCTTGTCCGCGTAGCTCGCCCAGATCACGGGCAGCAGTGCGGCGATCGTCCCGGTGGGGGTATCGCCTACTTTCGCCATGATCATGGCCTGGACCTGTGCCGCCGTGACCACCATCGCCTACTCTCGCTCGTCTACTGTGCGTCCGGCAGCGGGCCGGTCACGGTGGTGTTCGCCGGGTTGCTGGCGAGCGCCAGTTCCTGCGGGCTGGTCGCCACCGAGGGCGGGACGATCGGCAGGGTCGGCGGGCTGTCGCTACGCACCGCGTCCGCCAGCGTCTGCACCGGCAGCCCCGACGCCGAGACCTCCGCGCCCCCGATGGCGATCAGCGCGCCCAGATTCACCAACCGGTCGATGTTGTCCTGATTGACGCTACCATCCTCGCGGAGCGGCAGATCGTCCGCGTGGATGAGCTCATCGCGCTGGTACTCCCCGAGCGCATCCACGCCCACCAGATACCGCTGTGTTTGATCCTGCGCCTCGTCGCGCTTGCTCTTCCGTGCCATCGTGCGGCGCTCCTTTCTCGTCGTGTAGCGGGCCGTGATCAGACGTTCATCCTGACAATTGCACTTGGAAAATACAGGGCACAACCGCCGTTGTGGCCGTCGTGCACCTCGATCTGACGCGGGGGCCGCTTGGTCGTCTCCAGCGTGTCCACCACCGACATGTAGGGACCGGCGGCGGCGTTGGGGTTGGTGGCGTTGCGGGTGAATTTGTACTCGCCGATCGCCGCGCCGTCGCTGCGCTTGCCGACGACGATGACCACGCCGTCGCCGATGAACGGCTGGAAGGTGCTGGTCTCGTCCTTGTAGCCGCCGTCGTAGACGCGGATCGTCGGCAACCCGTCGCCCGCGAAGAGCATGTTGAGCTGCGCCTCGCTGTTGTACGTCCCGAGTCCCGCCGTGCGCCGCCCGTAGATGTCCTGGTTGTTGGAGTTAGTGAAGAGCCGGTTCGCCGTGATCTGATTCATCCAGGCGGTCGCGGTCGGGCCGAAGCTGACCGAGTGACCGCGCTGGCGGAGTTGCACCGCGCGGAAGTCGGCGAGCGGCGCGGCGGTGGCACTCGTCGCCCAGGTGACCGGGGCGGCGTAGGTCTGCATGAGGTAGGAATCGGTGTGCAGGATCGCGCCAGACGGACCCGGCACGGCGAAGGTGCCGGTGCTGAGCAGGGTCCAGACGATCGACTCCACGCGGTCCAGGCGGCGACCGAGCAAGCGGCGCTGCTCCCGCATGACCAACGCGCTGATGTCCACCGGGACGCCGAACGTGCCGAACTGGCGACGCATCGTGATCTCGGTCTCATCGATCGGCGAGAACTCGCCATAGATGCCGGGGTTCAGCGAGAACCGCTTCCCGCCGAGCTTGTTGATCTTCGGCGGCTGCCCGTCGAGGCCGCGCGCCTGCTGCAAGCCGGTGTAATCGTCCTCCTGCTCCCACATGACCAGCGGCTGGTCGTCATTGACCATCGGGAACACCTGGAACACGGGGCGGGCCTCCACCAACTGCGGCAGATAGTCCTGGGCGATCTCGTGTAGCTCCGCGCTGGAAGGGAAAAGATAGTCGCTCACATCGACACTCCTTTGTGTACGCTACAGACCGCACGACGTTGTGCGGAGGGTCGCAGGGTTGATTTTTGGCGTCAGATATGGGAAAATGGACACATGAAGCCCCCGCGCTGCTGCAAACAGCCGGAGGCATGGCCAACACCGTATGGAGGTGCCAGCGTGCCCACTATAACCCTTTCCCTGACCCAAGGACAACAGACGGTTATCGACGCCGAGGATTGGCCGCGTGTCTCGGCGCACTCGTGGTATGCGTGCCGTTACCAGAACGGCTTTTACGCCTGCACGAAAGGCACGTACCCGGATGGGCGACGACAGACGCTCGGACTGCATCGCTTCATCATGGAAGCGGGCAGGGGTGACGTGGTTGATCACATCGACGGCGACCCGCTCAACAACACCCGCGCCAATCTGCGCTTTGCAACGCCCGGCCAGAACCGCGCGAACAGCCGCGTAGCCTATAGCACGCGTTCGGGCTACAAAGGCGCGTATTGGAAGTCCGGCAACAGGCGCAACCATTGGGAGGCACAAATCCGCCACGCGGGCAAGTGCCACTTTCTCGGTTGCTTCTTCACCGCCGAAGAAGCGGCGCGGGCTTACGATATTGCCGCGCGTGAATTGTTCGGCCAGTTCGCCCATCTGAACTTCCCCGAGTAACCTTTGTGGTGGGCCGACCCCCGCGCCATTGCGGGGACCGACCCGACACGGCGTCGTGTCCGTCTGGCACCTCGTCGTACCAGTCGCTAGGCTCAGATGATCACGATGCCGCTGGCGACCGTGCCCTCGACGAGGCGGCCATCCATATGGGCGAGCGCGTTGGCGTCGAAGCCGACCAGTTCCTGGCAGCGGAACGACCCGCCCATGTAGGCCGGGGCGGCCTTGCCGAACGTCTGGCCGAAGTCCATCACGCCGCTGGTGCCGAGCGTGATATTGCCGCTGGCGTCCACGACACAGGCGTACATCAGGATCAGCGCCGGATTCTGCGCGCCGTTCGTCGCGGCGGTCGCGGTGTTGGCGGCGGGCGGGTTGGCCGCCCCGGCGGCGGGCGGGTTGGCGACGGTCACGGCGGCCCCGGCGTTCGCCACGACGAAGCGCACGTCGGGCGAACCGGCGGTCTCGGAGACGTAGTAGGCGACGCCGGTCGCGCCGCTCGGCAATGTCACGGCAGGGAGGGCGATCGCGCCGTTGGCGATCAGGGTCACGCCGGCGGTCGGGCTGGCGGTTGTCTCGCCCACGCCGTTGCGGTAGGTCGCGACCACGGTGTACGCGCCCGCCGCGAACGTGCCGCCCGATCCGAGCGCGGCGGGGACCGGCGCGGCGGGCGCGGCCACGTCGGCGTTCGAGTAGGCGGCGTAGGTGCCCGGTGTCGCGGTGACCTCACCGATGATGGTGCCCTGGGCGTAGCTACCGGTCGCCAGCGCGACGTTGATCTCCGGGTGCGGGATGTCCGGGAAGAGGTAATCCAGACGGTTCTTCGTGGTGTAGGTGTTGATCGGTGCGATTGGCATGGTTGGCACTCCTTTGTGCTACCGCACGGCATCGTGCGCACGATCGGCGGCTACTTCGCCCGCTTCGCCTGGGCATCGAGGAACGCGCGCCCTTCCGGGGTCTGCATGTGCAGCTCCCGCTTGCGCTCCGCGCTCATCGGCTGCTCGGCCCCGAACTTGGCCGAGGTGCTGATGTTGTCGATCACGCGCGCCTCGCCGGTCGGTGCGGGCGTGGTCAGCGTGTGCGCCGGTCGCGCGGCACAGCGGGCCACCAGCGCATCCACGCGCGTCCCCTCCTTCGTCTCGGTGCCCGCCGCGAAGGTCACGACGCCGCCGATCGCCGCGTCGTCCTGCGCCGCCTGGGCGAACGTGGCGACCAGCGCGGCGCGCTCGGCAGGCAGGGCGCGGGATGCGGCGATCTCGCCGTCCGCGAACGCCGCCGCTTGGGTGGTGATCCGCTCCTCGCGCAACGCGGCGATCTCCGCCTGCGCCGCCTTGAACTGGGCGGAATCCTCGATCTTCGGGGCCGGGGCCGGGGCCGGGGTCGGTGGCTGCGCGGCGATCGGGGTGCTCGGCTTGCTCTCCTCGCCCGTGAAGAACGCCTTCATCGCCTGGAAAAAGCCTTTCTCGTCCTGCTGCACTGGTGCCTCCTGTGCCGCCATCGCGGCCTTGCGCGGGGGGATCACGAGGCACTTCGCGCCGTGACTCACCGCATGGTCGTGGATCATCTGCATCGCTTTGACCTCGTGGGCCGCCGCGAATGTCGGGTAGCCGCCCGCACTGGCGTTGTCCGGGCTACAGACGGCCCCGGAGCGCGCGGCCATGTCGTGCACGCCCTGTAAGGCGTCCTGACCGTGATAGGTGTCCTGGCGCGGCGCGGCGAAGTCCGCGTCCTCCTGGGCGGCGCTGAACGCGGCCATGATCGCGGCGTCGGCCACGCGCGGGGCCTTGACGAGCGCCAGCCGCGCCAATTCCTTCGAGTCGCGGTCCCAGGTACACGAGACCTTGACCGCGCCGCCGAGCACGGTGTCGAGCCAGGTCGGCACGGCCACGGTGCCGAACAGCGTGCGCCCGTCGTCGTCCGTCTCGATGCTGTAGACCTCGCCCAGTTGGCCGTCGAGCACGGTCGGCACATGCTCCAGGTCGAGCGGGCAACTGGTGAACCGCTCCACCGCGTTGATGATCTCGGCGGGGGTCATGCTGTAGCCCTTGTCGGGGTACTCGCCCGCCTCGAAGAGCTTCCCGCGCCGCAGCACGTAGTCGTCGTCGTGGGCGAGCGCGGGGAGCGTCGCGGTCGCGTCGAACGCCACCAGCTGCATCGTGTCCTCCTGATCGTGCGCGCCGAATGCGCTGTGGTGTGCGGCGCGCGGGCGGCTGGCGTGGCTGCCCGGATGCCCCGCGTGCGGGTGCGGCTTGCCATGCGCGCCGGGATGGGGCGTGGCCGCGCCCTTGTGGGGGTGGGCCACACCCTTGCGCCCGACGTGCGGGGTCGCCGCGCCGTGAGGCTTCCTGGCGGCGTGCCGCTTGACGACCGCCGCGTGCGTCGCCTTCGCCGCGTGCAGGGTGGCGCTGTGCTGCGGTGCGGCGATCGCCTTGCCGTGCCGCATGACGTGGGTGTGATAGCCCGTGCCCTTCGCCCGCTTGACCGTCACCACATGCCGCCCGCCCGAGATGCGGGTATGCGCCACGGCGGGCGCACCGTTGCCGTTCGTCCACACGCCATTGACGGCGCGTGGCTCGGCAGGGTTGAAGTCGAACGCCGCCGCCGTGTCGCTGTGGTGCGCCTCGTTGGCCGCGTGGCCGGGCGTCTTGCCGGTCGCCTGGACGTGCAGCCAGGCGCACAGCGCGTGCGGGTCGTCCACGTTCGGCTCGTCGGACAGCGCGTTGACGCAGGCCATGTAATCGCCCGCCTTGCCGCCACCGTCCCCGAACTGACCGTGCCAGTATTTGAGCAGGGTGGACAGATTGCCTTTCATCTCGGCGTTCATCGCGCCCCCCCATCGGCGGCGGCACCCGTACCGGTCTCGGCGGGCGTGCCAGCGCCCGGCACGGTGCCCGGTGGCGCGAGCACGGGCGCGGGCTTCGGCTGCGCGGCAAGCTTGGAAACGTCCTCCGCCAACTGGACCTCTTCGGGCAATCGTGGAGGGAAGTTGAGCAGCCCATCGAGCGTGGGGAGTTGGGACGGTGCGATATACCCCGCCGTTTGCAGCGCGGCGATCCCGTTCATCATCTGGACGATGTCGCTCTGCTCGGTCGTGCCGAGCGTGACGCGCGGGCACAGCTTCACCGCGTCCTCGCCCCAGTTGTAGCGAATCCAGGGCATCAGGATGTCGCGCGCCAGCATCCGCGCCACCGCGCGCTTCGCCTGCTTGATGATCGTGTCGAGCACGTCCTGATGGACCAGCGACGCCGCGCGGCTCTGGTGCCGCCCCTCCTCGGTCGCCAGTGTCTGCCCGAGGATCGACTTGGTGATCATCCGGTCGTAGAGGTCGAACGCATGGATGAACGCCTCGCCCGTGCCCGACGAGAAGAAGATCTGGAACGTCGTCCCGTTCGGCAGGGCCAGCGCCGTACCGTTCTTGAAGCCCGCCAGCGTGTCGAGGAGGCGCTGTTCGGGCGTGATCGGGATCGGCAGGCCGTTCGTGTCGAACGGGCCGGTCGGGTTGCCCAGCGTGTCGGTCGGGACGTAATCCTGCGCGTCGGGGCCGGTCGTGGCGACCACGGAGGGCGCGGCGAACTGCGTCAGGTAGCGCAGGTGCTCCTGCATCACCTGGCGCTTCAGGAACCACGCGGTGTACGCGGAGCGTAGGACCGAGGTGCCGACCGGGCTGCCCTCCTCCGGGCGGAAGGAGAGGATCGCGAACTTGGCGCGCGGCATGAAGTTGGGCAGGCTCGTCGGGTCGATGTACCCGGTCTGCACGGGCGTCGCCTCGCCCGGTATCCGCGCCAGCAGGCCCAGCAAGCGCCCGTAGGCGTCCACCACGAACGCGGTGGCCAGGCGGGGCTTCACGCGCAGCGCGGTCAGCATCAGCCGGGTCGCGCCCCCGTGCACCTGATAGGCATAGACCTGTTCCGCGACCTCGTTGCCGCGCGACACCGCGTCGAGCAGGTTCCAGAGCACCTCGTCGAGCGGCGTCTCCAACGCTTCGAGCATCGCGGTCGCCAGGTCGTTGAGCTGCACGGCGAGCGCGTAGTCGGGGTCGGTCTCGTCGTCCAGCGCGGGCGCGAGCTTCGCCCCATCTTCGAGGATCGACGCTTTGAGGATCAGCAACGCCGCCGCGACCTGGGGGTCGGAGGCCATGCGCTCGGGGTCGTAGAGGTCATCGCCGAAGTCCCGCGTCAGCGAGTCGATATGGTGGGACAGGGAGCGCACGTAATTCGTGAACCACTGCCCGCTGCCGCCGACACCCCCGGCCACGTAATTGCGCGTGGGGTCGGCGCTCACGGTGATGGTCTTGCCGGGGGTGGCGGACGCGGGGTTATCCGGCGTGCCCGGGAGGCCGCCAGTCGTGATCGTGTCGGTGAGGGTGCGGGTGGCTGCGACCAACGAGGAAGCCCCCACTGCGCCGGTCGCACGTCAAACGCGCGGGGGGCGTGGGGGCTCGGTGGCCCATGAGTTCGCTTATCTACCTACTGTAGCACGGGTGTTCCCGGGCTGTCAACGCGCTGCCAATGCCCGCGTCAATCTCTCCAACGAGGTGCGCTTCACGTCATCGAGTCAGATGTCCGTCTCGTAAGGCGTCCAGCCTTCTTGTCGCACCTTCAGTCGCATGATCCCGCCCCTTTGCTCACGACGCTTGCCTTTCCTGCTCCCGTTCCTGTGGCACCGTCGCGCACCGCTCGCCGCGCGTCTCGTCGGGCAGCACGATCGTCTGGCCGCGCCGACACCGCCGATTCGGACAGACGATCTCGATGCGCCCCGTCGCCGTGGGCTGCGCCCGGAACAGCAGCGCGCGACAATCCGCGTTGCGGCAGCGGTACTCGGTCAGCGCCCCTCCTCGCGCGCCCATCAGCGCACCGTGAGCGTCGCGCGCTGGCCGCCCACGGCGGGGGTGTACGCGCGCACCGGACGCCCCGCCGCCAGCGCCGTGATCGCCGCCGCCATCACCGTGTCCTGCACCAGTTCGGCGTCGTCGTGCTGATAGAGCGACAACTCCCGTCGCCACTGCGGGAGCGGCGGCGCGGCCAGTTCCCCGCGTTGCATGAGCAGTTTCAGCGCGTCGATCGCGTTGCGCTTGGTTTTCTGCGTGGTCGTGAAGGGCTCCACCTTGACCTCCAGGAACTCGATCAGCGGATCGCCGATCCCATTGCTCTCCACGATCACCTTGCCGGGGAACAGCCGCGCCCGCTGCTCGATGCGCCGCGCCTGCTGCGGGAACGGCAACCGTAACTCGCGCTCGTAGGCGACCACCCGGAATGGCGCGGTGCTCACGTCGAACGTGAAGCCGACGAATGCGTCGTTGCGCCGCCCGATGTCGAAGCCCGACACATAGCGGTGCCCCGCCTGCGCGCCCACCAGCGGCGGGGCGAGGCGGAAGAGCGCGTCGATCGCGGCGGGGTCGAACACCTCGCCACCCGACCGCAGAAAGTCCACATCGTATTCCTGCGCGAACGCCTCATCCGTGAGGTTGTCGCTCTCCTTCTTCTTCGCGGGCCAGTCGGGGATGTCGCGCCAGACCGGATGGACGTGCCAGGGCAGGAAGTGCGGCGACCACGGCGAGGCTTCGTCCTGCGCCGCTTCCCACAGGCGCGCGAAGAGGTTGTTGCGGCCCTTGACCGACGAGAGGATGATCATGCGCCCGTTCGTCTCGGCGAGGGCGGGGGTCACGGCGGTGTAGATCTCGTCGCCGTACTCCATCCACGCCATCTCATCGAGCACGGCCAGGGTATAGGCCGTGCCACGACCCGCGCCGCGCGTGGCCGCCTCGACCTCGATGCTGCCGCCATTGGCAAAGACCAGGCTCTTGGTGTTGTTGTGCGCGAGTGCCACGTCCATACGACTGATCACGGCACGCACGTAGCGCAGGAATTTGACGGCCTGATTCTCGTTGCGCGATACCACGACCGCCGTGCCGCCCGACACGCCTTCGAGCGCCACGATGAACGCCACGACCTGGCTGATGCCGATCTGGCGGCTCTTGGCGACGATGATGCGCGAGGCGGTGTCCGCGAGGATGGCGTCCTGATACGCGCGCGCCACGTCCGCATAGCGCAGGATGGCACCGGACGCGGTGCGAATGATCGCGTGTTCGCGCGCCCACCCCAGCGCGTCGGGGCGGGGCGGCACAAGGCTGAGGCCGCCGTACAGCGACTCTAACTCCAGCTCCGCTTGTAACACCGCCAACGCCACCATCTAGCCCGCCCGCTGCTCCCGCTCGATGTCCTTGGTCCGTGCCCGCAGCTCGGCGAGCAGCACCGCCCGATCCCGCCCCGTCTTGGCCGCGAGGCGATCGGCGGCGTCCTCGATCTCGCGGTCCTTGATCGTCGCGTCGATGATCGTCTTGCGGTCGCCCAACTCCTTGGCGATGTCGTCCAGATAGCCCCGGAAGGTATCCGCCTTCGGCTTGTCGAAGACCTCTTGCTCCACGATCTCGCCGTTCGCGCTGATCTTCTTTTCGAGGCGGTACATGCCCTGCGGTTGCCGGTCGTCCGCCTCGCGGCTGAGCTCGACCAGCACCGCCGTGGCGAGGAGGTTGAGTGCCTTGATCCGCCGCGCCTTGTCCGCGAAGCCCTCGGCCATGATCCGGGCACGGAACGCCTCGCGCTGCGCCCGGACCTCGGCGCTGAAGGCGGGGCGTTTCTTCCAGCGCTCGATCGTCATCTTCGACACACCGACAGCGGTGGCGATCTGCTCGTCGGTCCGCTCGTCTTCGGCGACGAGGCGTGCGGCCTCTTCCTCCCGCCTGGCAAGCGCTGGAGCGGTAACAATCGGTAACGTCCCCGCATCCGCCATCGCGCCGCTCATCGGAGCACCGCCGCGTAGTGCAGCAGCACGTCGCACGCCGGGTCGCCGGTCGTGAGGCACCAGTCGAGCGGCGTGCGGCTCGCGTTCTCCCAGTCCCAGACGAGCGCGCCAGCCGCGCCCGCGCCGAAGTACGCCGCCAGCTTGCGATCGTAGCTGCGCGCCCGGTCGCCGACGTTCGCGATGACCGGCACGGTGTCGAAGTTGGTGCCGACTTCCGCGCCGTACTCCTCGACCACGATCGGCTTGTTGAGGCTGCGTGACTGCATGAAGCGCCCGGCGAAACCGCTCCCCGGCGCGGTGAGCGCCAGGGCCACATCGGCGTAGACCCACACGCAGAACTCGGAGCCGTCCGCCGCCGTGATCGGCAGGACGACGTTGCCGTCGAAGTTGGTGGTCGCGGTCAGCTTCAGGCTCTTGGTGCGCCCGGGCAAAGCGACCGTCGCGCTGTTGCTCAGCGTGCCGCCGCTATCCTGGAGCGCCCCCTTGATGGTCGCGTCCTCGAAGGTGATCGTCTGGGTCGGCGCGTCGTGCGGCCCTACCGTGATCTGCCCGATGTAGATGTCCCCCGTCGCGCTCGGATCGCCGTGGAGGTAGAGGCCGACCGCGCCCGATCCGGTGATGAGCGTGCCGCGCAGCTCGACCCACTGGCGCGCCGGGAGCGGGAACTTCTCGTAGTTGTTGTAGTTGCCGTAGTTGATGGTGGTCCCCCCGGTGATCCCGGCCACGCTCAGGCCACGCGCGTACCAGCCGCTGACCGGCAGGTCGCCGGAGAGCGGGTAGCGGTTGTTGCGGTAGTCGTGCAGCGTCAGGAGGTCCACCGTGGACCGGTTGTGCAGATCGTAGTAGTCGGTGTGGCGCTGGCCGTCCTCGTCCTTCCCCTGCACCCCGACGCCGAGGAGGTGGTTCGGGTCGGCGGCCTTGATCCGCCCGGCGATGTCGGCGACAAAGGCGGAGAGCAGGGCGGTGCTGGCCTCCGGCTCGTTCATCAGCGACCAGTAGGCGATGGCCGGTTCGTTCGCGTAGCGCGTGGCGATGTCGGTCGCGTACTGCTGGAATGAGGTCGGGTAGGCGGTCGGCGTGCCATAGGGGGACGTGTAGCCGGTGCTGTACCACGCCCACGAGGAGGCGGTCTTGTTGCCGCCGCGCGTGAGGTCCTGGAAGTTGTTTTCGAGGCAGGGGATCACCTTGACCCCCGCGAGGTTGGCCCGCGCCATCACGAGGTCGAGCGAGGACCAGTCGCGGGCGTTGGCGGCGTTGGTGGCGTAGCTCTGGAAGGCCCAGAAGCGCACCGCCGTGATGCCGCACTGGTCGCGCATCCGCGTGAAAGCGTCGTCCAGCCCCGTGGTGGCGTTGGCGAACGTGTTGCGCCCGGTGTTGGCCTGATAGACGCCGTTGGCGAGGTCGAAGGCGTTGGCCCCGACGAAACGCCACGGCTTGCCGTTGAGGATCAATTGCCGCCCGTAGGCGCGGACGAAATTGGACGGCGGGCGCGGGTCGGTGTTCGGTGTGTAGGCCATCGTCGCGCCTCCCCGATCAGAAGATGAAGTAGCTCGTGCCATCGCTGATGAAGGTGAAGGCGCTATTGACGCCAGGAAAGACGAAAGTGCCAACGCCATCGATCGTACCGCTTGCCGTCGCGACAGTGAGCGCATTGTTTCCCGCCTTCTGTTTGACCTGGAAGGGCATACCCGTTGCGCCGCTCGGTGCGGGGAGCGTCAGCGCGAATGCCCCGAGCGTCGTGTCCGCGAGGATGATCCGATCGGCGGTCGTCAGCGTGTACGCGGCGATCTTGGTGGCGACCGCTGTTTTCAGCGTGCCGTCATCGTTGTGGGCGATGCCGAGGAAATCGTTGAGCACCTGGCCCCAGGTGTTGCCATCGCCGTTCACGCTTGGTTTGCGTGCCATGTTCACGCCCCTCCGTAGGTGCCGCTGCCGTAGGTACCCCCGCCGTACAGTCTCATGCCGCCACCGCGCGCCGCCGCGCTGGCGGCGCGCTCCGGGACGCCGAGTGTGAAGCCGACCGGCTGGTAATACTGCACGTAATTCGCGTAGGTCGTCGCGTACTGCCGCCCGTCCGCGTGGGCGATACGATAGGTCGGGCCAACATCCCACGCCGGATTATGGCTGGCGACGGACACGTAGGGCGCGGCGATCTCCGCGTAGCCCTGCGCCGTGTAGGTCGCGAGGCTGCTATCCACGACGACGAGAATGTCGCCGGACGGCCCCCCGAGCGTGTGCATGATCACGCCGACCAGCGTCACCAGCACGCCGGATGTCCCCGCCGTGCCGATCGTGGTGCCCGCGAGGGCGGCTTGGGCCAGCAGCGCGCCGGTCAGACCCGCCACGCCGCTGGCGTTCCCGGTCGCCCCCGGCACGGCCAGGGTGCCCGACACCCCCGCCGTGCCGGGGGCCATGCCCGCCAGGGCGACGGCCTGCGCCAGGGTGCCGCTGAGCGACGCGGTGCCGGTCGTCATGCCGCCCAGGGCACCCTGGGCGGCCAGGGCACCGGCAAGTCCCGCGCTGCCGGGTGCCGTCCCCGCCAGTGCCGCCGCCACGGTCAGGGTACCGGTCGTGGTCCCGACGCCGGGCGCGGTCCCGCTCGGCCCCGCGACGGTGAGCGCCCCCGTCGCCCCGGCGCTGCCGGGCGCGGTGCCCGCCAGCGCGTTCCACGCGGTCAGCGTGCCGCTCGCGGCGGCGCTGCCGGGTGCGGTACCCGCGAGTGGCGCAACACCGCCCGTCAGCGCGGCGCTCGCCCCCGCGCTCCCGGCGGCGGTGCCGGACAGGACGCGACTGCCCCCGAGGGTGCCCGAAGTGCCCGCTCCCCCCGCCGCGCTGCCGTTGAGGGCCGTCAGCGTCGTCAGGGCGGCGCTGGTGGTGCCGCCGCCGGGGGCTGTGCCCGCGAGGGCATCCTGCGCCGTCAGCGTGCCGGACAGCCCGGCGCTGCCGGGTGCGGTCCCGGCGAGGGCCGCCGTGGTGCTGCTGGCCGCGTTGTAGAGCGCGGCGACTTCCGCGGCCGAGAGCGCGCGGTTCCACAGCGAGGCGTGGTCGACGGTCCCGTTGAACGTATTCGCCCCACCACTCAGCGCACCGATCGTGAACGGTTCGGTGGTAGCGGCGACGGTGCTCGCGCTCAGGAGTGTCTTCGTCGCCGCTTGTGCCCCATCGAGGTACGCGACGAGGGTGCCAGCGGACGGATTCGCGACAAGGACCAGGTGATGCCATGCTCCGACCGTGACACCGTTGATGGTGCAGGTGTTCTCCGCTGCATCACTCGGCCGGAAGCGGACTTCGAGGTTGTTCGTGCCCGACAATTGCAGGGCGTAGAGGTCGCACGTCGTGTCGTTGCGGAAGCCGGCGATATGACCGTAGAGATACGGTGAATTGGCGCTCGTCAGATTCGCCCAGACGGCCAGCGTGAGCGCCCCGCCCGCGATGGCCGCCGAGGTATTCGCCGCGACGATACGGCTGTCGTTGCCGGTGAACGCGACCGCCGTCCCCATCGTCGGGTATGGCGCGGCCACGCCGAGGGTGTTGCCGACACCCGTCAGCGCGCCGGGGTGGGTACCCTTGTCGTCGGTGAAGGTCGTGCCGCTCGTCTCGTCGAGCGGCCAATCGGCCACTAACCCCGGCGAGGCCAGGACGGCGGCGGGGTAGGCCATCGCTCATCCTCGCTCGCGGGCCGCCGCGCTCAGGTCACGATCACGATTGACTGATCACAAAAGAGCCGCTAGCGAACGAGGGGCCGGAAGCATTCGCGCCGATGACCTGGGAGGCACTGAGCGCCGCGCCACGCAGCCAGTTGCCACCCGTCGCCGCGTCCCAAAGGCCGAAGTGCGTCACGGTCACGGAGCCGCTGGTGCCGCCCGAAGCCGGGAAGGTCAGCGCGGCGCCGTTGCTGATGCTGCGCGTGGTGCTGCCGGTCGGGGCCGCGCCCGCGACCGCGCCGCCACCGAAGACCGCGCCCGCCCCGGTGCCCGCCGTGCCCGCCGAGGCGGCCACGCGCGCGTAGCCGACCCAGCCGCTCCCGGCGGCGGTTGACACCTCATTCGCCCCGGTCTGTCCCGGATCGGCGGTGTGCAGGCTGACAGAGAGATTGGCGGGAGGCGTGGGGAAAGGAATATTGCGCGCGATGGCGTTGAGTACCGCGTCGAGTTGCGCGGTGGATGGTCCGGCCATGTGGTCTGCCTCCTACGAGATACCGGTCAGGATTGTGCCCTGACAACCCTGCGCGCTGTTAGTCCCAGCTATACCGCCTGATCGTCGGCTCGGCCGCGCCCTTGCGCCGCGTGCTGGTCCCGGTCGTCGCCCAACGCCTGCGGCAGACCGCGCGCTCGCAGTAGACGCGACCGGTCGCGATTTCCACCCCGCACGCGGCGCACCTGGTTTCCTGCGGTGGCGACGGCGTGTGGTCGCCGGTCCCGGCGCGCTCGGCCATGTCGCGGACGGTGTAGGGGCGCTGCATGATTCCCCGAAAACAGCGCGACGCCCTCGCCGACTGGAGCCGAAATCCAGCCATGCGAGGGCGTCACGAACACCCGTACTAGTTATGGCAACAATACTAGCAGCGCGCGGGGCACGTCGTCAAGCGGCCTTTTCGCGTGTCAGGCGGTCGATCTCTCGGATAACGCTCTGGAAACGGCGGAACTCGTCGAAACTCTGATAGGTGCGATAGCGTTCACGCCAACCCGCTAACTCGCGGGCCGCATTGGCGATAACCTGATCGAGCAGGTTCTGGCGCGAGGTGACCGTCTGTAGCGGCATGTAGCGCTTGATCGGCTCCTCGTCCGGGGCGCTGATCCGCACATGGTGGTAGGCGCGCGTCACGGTGCGCTCAGGGTTCGGCCCCGGCTTGGTGACCACGGTCACTTTGATCGAGCGAATGACCAGCCGCGCCTGTTCGAGACGATAGGCCGCCGCCGCCGCGCTGTCATCCCACTCGAAATAGCGATGCAGCGCCGAAGCGGGATCGCGCGCCGCGTCCACGACCTGCGCCGCATCGAGGCCACCGTCGTGACGCTCGGCCAGCACTGCCAATTCCCCGCCGATCCGCTCGATGTCCTCCTGCCGGATGTGTTCCGTCGTCGTGCTGTACTGGACCTGCACCGCGCTCATGTTCGCCTCCTGCTGTGGGTTGTCGATAACCATGGGACCGTGCCGTGCCGAACACCACCACGCCGAACCTGGCCATGCCGCACCCTGCCGCGTCTGTCATCTTTGGCGGACGGCGCGGCTGTCACCCCGCGCCGCCCGACCGTGCCTTACCTTGCCCAACCGCGCTGTGCCATGCCGCGCCGCGCCTAACCCTGTCAACTCCTGTGGTGCCCGCTACGGCTCTCACACCGTAGCGGGCCACCATGCCACGCCCTACCCTGCCACGCCTCACCGTGCCGCACCTCGTCTGTCTCCCGTGGTGCCCGCAGCGGTTATCACGCCGCTGCGGGCAACCGTGCCGTACCTGACCTGACCCAACCCAACCGTACCCGACGCCACCCAGCATCACCGCGCCCCGCCTTGTCTGTACCGTCTCAGCGATCGTACCGAATCTCGCGCACGTCGGCGACTTCCCACGTCCCGAAGTTGCCCTTCTTGTCCACGCGCCAGTCGCCGATCCCGACCGAGAAACCGGCGATGGAGAGCAGGTTGATGACCTGATCGAGGCTGATAAATGTCGCGTTGAAGGAGATCGGGACCGCGATCTCCCACGGCCAATACTCCGGGCGATAGGCGATGCTCGCCGTGCGACTGGCCCCGCTCAACACGACGCGATCGGCGCGCATACGCGGGGGATGCGGCGACTCGATCGCCAGGTACTCGCCCGGAATCGTGAGCGCGCCATACAACTCGGTCCCCTTCTCGTCGGCGAAACGTTGCCCGGCCAGGACCATCGACTTCTTGATCCCGATCGCGGGGAAACCGGCGTCGCCGTTGGGCAGGCGATACTGCGCTTCCTGGAACTCGCGTTCCGGGTCGCGGGGCGGCTTCTTCGTCTTCGCGGCCCCGCCTTGCGCGTCTTGCATGATCTGCATATTCGACTCGGAATAGCGATGGCAGATCAGCGGCGTGATCCCCCGGATACGCGCCTCGATGAACACGCGCCGGAGCTGCGGTATCTGCACCTTCTTGCTGTTCGGCTCTGCTGTCGTGGTCGCGTTCACCGTCTCTGCCATGTCCGTGCTCCTATGCCGCTAACTTCACATTCCGTCGCCCGCAACGCCCTTTCACAGGAGCACGCAGCGCTTGCCACACTCCTTACAGCGACGCACCAGGGGCTTGCCCGACTTGTCCCCGTTGGGTTCGTGCAGGGTGCCATTGACGATCTGGCCGAACACGTGACCGCAGTGCGGACAACGAAACATAACGGGCCTCGCCGAAGAACTTGAGCGGGTATATTTGCCGCTCAAGTTCGTGTTTCCCATGCTATACTTTGCACAATAGGAAGCCACGGCGCGGGGTCACGTCCCGCCCGTGGCATGGCACTCACCGAACCTGCAAGGAGGTTCCGATCATGCCCGCCCAGCATAGCATATGCGCCCAATGTGACATGCCCATCAATGACCCGAAGCATCCGAAACGAAAATACTGTTCCGCGACATGTTTCCTTGCGGCACGCCGCACCAACATTCCCAAGCCGTGTGCGATCTGCGGCACTGTCTTCGTCGGGGAACACACGAGGAATCGCCATTGCTCTAGCACTTGTGGGCAGATCGCAAGAGTGCGACAACTCTATGCGCCATCGTGGGAAGAGCGTCTGTGGTCGAAAGTTGAGAAAACTGATTCGTGCTGGCTGTGGACAGGACGCACGAACGATCAAGGATACGGCACGTTGCACGTAGACAGACAAAAAGGGAAACACTATGTCCACCGCCTTTCGTGGGAATTGGCACACGGACCAATTCCACATGGCCTGTTCGTCTGCCATAACTGCCCTGGTGGCGACAATCCGCGTTGCGTAAACCCCGAACACCTTTGGCTTGGGACGAATCGTGAGAATATTCATGATGCTCAGGCAAAGGGTACGCTCGCCACAGGCGAACGGCACGGATCGCACACACACCCAGAACGATTGCGGCGAGGTAAACGAGCCGCATGACCGCCACAGTCGCGGCGGGGTCGGCGTCTGTCTGTCCCCCACCGCCTGCCTCCCCTCAACGCCCGTGTCGCGCGTCCGGCGTGGCCCGCGCGTAGGCACCCGGCCTGCTATGCGTGTGGTCCACCTCGGCATTGCCGTCGAGTTCGTCCTCGTCCCAGAAGAGGAGCCCCAGCGCGGCGTCGGGTCCGGTGACAGAGCGGCCATCGCTGAGACGCGGGAAACCCCAATACGGGTGGATCGCGGGCGTCACGGTCACGGCAGCGGGCAAATGCGCGCTCATCGGGCACCTCGCGCCGCCAGCTCTTCGAGCAGCAAGGCCTGTGTCCGCCACTCTTTTGCGGCTTGCTCCGGCAACCAGCGCACCAACCATGACAGCAGCGCGGCCTCGGTAGGCGCGGCACAATGGTGCATGATGGCTTGTTGGCCGTGCAGCATCGACGGCAACGAAAACGTCACCTCCCAATCGCTGCCATCCTGATCGCCCGCCTGGTGTCGCACGTCGTAACCGTAACCAGCCACCATATCCTGCACCGCCGCGAATCGTTCGCTCGTCGAATCACGCATCGTCATCGCCCCCGGTCCTCCCGCGCCCCGGCCACCGCCGACCGCGCTACGCCGCGTGTTCAACCCTTCGTGCCGCACCGTGTACAACGCAAGTTGTCGTAGACAAATTCGCCGTCATCATGCGCAGCACAACGAACCATGCGGTGTCCCAACACGCGGCATAACCAGCGTGCCATCAAACACTCCTTGCGCTCTTGGTGGCACCACCGTGAGCGGTGCCACCGCCGACCGCGCTCTGCCGCCATTTTTCACCGTCCCAAGGTGGCTTCTATATCGGCCCACGACTCGTCGTCTGGCCGCCAAAGTTTCACCTCGGCACACGGTACCGTGGCGAACGCCGCCAGCCATTCATCCTGTGCGATGGTGGTCTTACCAATCGCGCTTTTGAGTTCTGCCACAACAAGGCGACTGTGCGTCAGCAGATTCGCGCTCGGCTGCTCACGCCTGATCAGCACCAGATCGGGGAACCCGGCCACGCTCCCGATCGACAGCAAGGCGTGCGAAACGAGCCAGCCCATCATGCGCGCATACTGCTCCACCTGGGCCTGGAAGACGCGCTCGGTGACGCGGGGGACGTTCGTGCGTTCCGGTGCCGTCCTGCGCCGCCTGGGCATGCCGGTCATGCGTCCCGCTCCTCCCCGGCCACCCCGCCCGGCGCGCTGAGCGCTTGCAATACCTCCCGCAGCAGGATCATGGCGTCTTCCAGTCCGTAGGCGGAGCGCGCGGTCGCCCACGCGTGGTGGACACGCAGGGCCGCGTCGCGCAGGGCGGTCAGCGGGTCGCCGAGCGGGCCACGGTCGGGCGCGGGGTACGCCCAGATCAGGTGTTCGGGCGTGAGCAACGGGACGATCTCGCCGTGGCAAGCGCGACAGATGAACACCACCGGCTCGCGTAGCGTCACCCGACACCGACACCCACGGCATTGCGCCTCATAGGTCTGCTCCTGCTCGCTTACCATCAGCGCTGCCCCTCCTCCCCGGCCACCCCGCCCGACGCTGGCGACCCGGCCAGCGCGTCGATGCGCGCGTGCTGCTGCGCGCTGAACGCCCGCGCCCGCGCCAGGTGCTCGTCGAGCGTCACCACGATCCCCAGGCGGTGGAGCGCCTGCAGCTGTTCGGCGCGCGCACCGTGCTCCAGCTCGACCAGTTCGTGCGCCAAGGCCACCAACGGGAGGAACCGTTCCTCGGCGGCGTGCAGCGCCTCTCGAATCAGCGGGAGATAGCGGCGCACCTGTTCGCGGTCGGACTCCCGCTCCGCCTCGCTGAGGTCCGCATACGGCGTGGCGATCTGACGCTCCCAACGATCGACGAACCCGGTGGGGATGATCAGCGCGCCATCCTCGCGCGGTTCGCAGATGCGATGCAGATAGTCCTGCCACGACGCCCAACGTTCGTGTTCGATCGCGGCCAGTTGTTCGATCAGCGTCCCGAGCGCCGCGTCCTGTGCCCCCGTGTCCATCACCGCCACCTCCTCGTCGCTCGCGCCATTACGCCACCCCCTGGCCCGCACATGCGCGGCAGACAGACGCGCCGACCGTCATTTCCTGCGGGAACTGATACCGGCCGCAACGGCTGCATCGCGACTGGCGCAACCCCGCCTGGTGCTGCACGTCCGCCCAGGAGTGCCACGCGCGATAGTTTTGCGGCGCGGGAGCGCCCTTGCGGTATGCCCCCGCACCAGCGCGGTACACACCCTGGTAGCGCCTCGCCATCTCAGCCCCCTTCCAGCGCGGCCAGCGCCGCCCGCATGTCCCGCAACGCCTGCAACGTCACCACGATGCGCGCGGCATGGCTCCCGTCGCCGATGGTCTCGCGCGTCGTCAGCACGTCCAGATAGCGCCGCGCCGCAGCGACCAGCGCCGCCAGCTCCCGCGCACGACGGGCGTTGAACGCCGCGACCGCGCGCAGGTCGCTGTTCTCGCCGCGCAGGACGTACACCTCGTTGGTGCGGGGGATCGCGTCGAGCAACACCCCCACCTGGGCGTGCGTATAGTGCGCCTCATCGGCCAGCGCCGCGCGCTCGACCGTCGCCCAGTTCACCCGCAACAGCGCGATCTCCGGCGACTCGCAATACTCGCCCATCGCAGTCCCCCTTACGCCACATGCTTCCAATTACGCCGCTTTACGAGTAGGTACACCGCCTCTTTCGTGACGCCATGTTGCTGAGCCAACTGGCGATAACTCCCACTCCCTGCTACGTAATCGGCACGAATTGCCCGAACCGCATCCTCGGTCAGCTTGCATCCCGCCTGACGCTCACCGCGATATGAACCATGCGCCAATGTCGCAAGGTGTTTGTTCTGGCTACTGGTAACGTATTCCAGATTGGCGGCGGCGGCATTGGCCCGATCATGGTCGCGGTGGTGGACTTCCATGCCATCAGGGATTGGCCCGTGGAACGCACGCGCGACAAGGCGATGAAGGCGCAGCGTTGTCGCCTTACCCGCCTTCGATAGGCACACCAGCAAATAGCCATTACGCTCAACGTTAGGGGTGTGAATATGCCCGGACCGCGCACCCGCTCCGCCGATGCTACGGCGTAGCCGCCCCAGGCTAGACACCTCGTAAATACCCTCGTAATCGGGGCATTCGCGCCATTCTTCTTGCGGGAAGTTCTGGGTAGGGGTATGCTGAGGATCAGTCATGGACCTAACTCCTTCATGACTCACGCCGGGGGCGTTGACGCGCCGCCCGGCCTTTCTATTCCGTTGGCCTAAGTATAGCATTTTCCGCATTGCAACGCCATTTCTCGCTATGCAGCGCGCTCGTGTTTGTTCGGAAGTTTGGCCCGTTCCGCCGCCCGATCATGCCGCCACTCGTCGAATTGCCCGCTTGGCACCCAACCCCGCCAGCGGCAATAGCGGAGGCCGCGCAGATACATGCGGCGATCGATCTGCGCGACCATATCGGGCCAGTATTCATCCTTTGGCCCATATACTGCTGTGAATTGCAGAAAATGGTAGCCCTGTATCTGCGCGTCAAACTCCGCCTCGGTGTGCGTACCATCGCGCAGCGCGGCGAGCCAGCCCCGCACGATCTCGGCATTCTCGACGGCGTGAATATCCTCACGTATCGGCGGCAGGCTGCTGATCGCTTTTTCCCAGTACGACATTATTCCTCCCCGCTGACGAGGCGCGGACGCTGGGGACGCGGCGGGATCGGGATCGGGACCGTCTCTGGCGGGTCTAATCTGGCGACGGTCTGCTCGGCCTGCTCCACCTGGGCCACGCCATCGTAGCGCGCGACGAAGCGGGCGCGGAGATCGGCCACGCCCTTGGGGTGCATCTCAGCCACGTCGCGCACCGTGCAGTGCAGTTCGCCCCGCAGGAGCGCTTTGCAGCGGTCGTTCGGCCAGGGGTAGCCATGCACGCGGACGTTGATCCGGTCGTTCGTCTCCGACCAGCAGCCGAATAGCTCCCGCTCCATCGCGTCCCAAGCGCTCGCGCCGTCCACGATTTGCCCCTGCGCGGCGCTGATCGTCCGCAGAAAGCCGTTGAACTCGGCGGGCGAGGGGAAAAACGTGCACGTGTCGAGCGCCACCTGGAAGCCGGTCAACAGCACTTCGTCGGGAAGGTCGCCGTACTTCTGCCACCAGTAGCGGATCAGTTCGGGCGAAAGTTGCTTGTTAGTTGCTTCGCCAAGCAACTTCAACGACTTCTGGAATGTCGTCTGATTCATGACCAAATGCCTCCTCGAATGCGCGATTGTTCCGTTCGCTCAGCGTTTCGCGTCGTCCCCCTCGTCCCGCGAGGGGCCGCACCGAGGGCGGGTGTTCCATCCGCGACCAATGCTTTACGAGCGCATCGGGGGTGAGGTCCATATCCGGCCAGGTGGCGCGGTAGTTCGCGCATCTGGCGAGCACGTCCTCGGGGGTGGCGATGTCTCTGAGTTCCTTCACCGCCTTGCCGAAGTGCGACCGTTCGGCGGCGGTCTGCGGCGCGATGCCGATCCCGCTGATGAGCGCTTCCCAGAGGGGATTGATGGCAGGGGTAGGACGCTGCGGCGCGGTGCGCGGCGCGTCAGCCGCCGCAAGAGCCTCGTGAGAGGCGTCTTTCTGTGCTGATCTCTTCTTCTCTTCTCTTCTCTCTTCTAATCTATTCTCCTCTAGCGCGTTATGTGACGGTAACGTAACGGTTACGGGTGTGTTAGGTGCGGTTTTCGTAGGCGTGACGCGGGGGTTACGTGACGCGCGCGGGGTCGTTTTCTGGCGTTCGCGGTACTGTTGCTGGCGCTCGGCGTTGCTCTCTTTTTGCTTCAAGACTTTGCCACCGTACTCCTCCCATTGGTGGAGGATTGACCCACCTTCGGTCCCTTCCGGCACCTCGGTCCAGCCCGCCGCCCAGAGGGAGCGGACGAGCAGATCGCTGTCGCCCTCCCACATGCAACCATCGGCCAGCTCATCGTTATCGAAGCGGGCGAGGTCGCCATCGGGGGCGTATTTCAGGGCGAAGTGCCAAAGGAGATGCAAGTGGCCGAGCGCGGTCGGGATCGTCACGCCGAGCAGGCGCGCGAACTTCCGTGTCTTGGGGTGTTGCGCGAGTTCGGCGTGCGAGGGGGTATACAGCATCAGGCCACCACCTTGCGGTGATCGCCGTGCGGTCTACACTGGACAGAGTGGGGGTGTAGTAGAATACACTTATACACGGTCATCGGAGTTGATTCCTCCTGTGACTCACGGGGCAGGCCGTCGCAAGCGGCGCTGCCCCTCTCTTCATTTGTCACAGGAAGTATACAACTCATAGCCCCTCGCGTCAACGATTTCGGCGTCCCAACCCGCGAACGAACGCTCCCTATACCCCCGCTTCTCCCCGCCCAAGCAACCGGCGCTTGAACGAGTCGCCCACCTTGCAGATCGGCGTGCGTCGTGCCGCGATCGTGAGGCGTTCCCCGGTCTGGGGGTTGACGCCGACCCGTTCCGCGCGCTCGGACCACGCAAAACACCCCAGCCCGGTCCAGATCACCGCCTCATCGTTGGCGAGGGCGTCGGCGAGCACCGCCACCGTGCCATGCAGCACACGCTCGACGACCGCTCGACTCACGCCGCACTCCCGCGCCACCCGCTTGATGAGTGCGGTCCTATGCAGATCGCTCATAGCAGTTCTCCTCGTTCATCGTGTCGTTCATGCGCGCTCACGCCGCCCCCGCAGCGCCCCGCGTCGCCAGCGCGCCCTCCACCCGATCGAGCGCCGCATGGAGGCCACACGCGCGCACCGTCGCGCAGAGCGGGCAGACGCACTCCGCCTCGCATTCCAAGAGGATGTGCCGCGCGGCGGCAACGAGCGGTGCATACTCCGCCCGCACCCGTACGGCGGCATCCTCCTCATGCCGCACGGGACGATTGACCGTATCGTGCTTCCCGCAATTCCCCGCACTATGCGCCGCACAATCGCGGCAACCAGGCCTCCGCAACAGCATCACGCTAGCCCTCCTGCTCATGGTCGATCGCGGCGGGGGTCGTGCTCATGCGACACCTCCGAGCGCCATACGCAGCTGCCAGCGGGTATAGGCACGCATTACCGCCCCGCTACCAGGGAAGAGATCGTCGAATTCGTCACCCGGTTCGAGATTCAGCACCTCGAATATCCAGTAACAGAATGCCTCCGGTTTCGCGCCCGGCGTCCCGCGTTGCCGGGTGCTGTTCGCGCTCACCCAATCCCGCACGGTCAGCTGCTCCCGCGTGCGCTTCCGCCCGCCGCAGACGATCACCGGCTCCCAGGCGTAGCCCGGATTGACGCCCGGCTTGAACGAGGCGAACGGTTTGACCCAGGCCAGCACGCGCGCCGTGGGCGGGCAGAGCGGCAGGATCGCGGCGAGCGCGGGCGACGAGAGCGAGAGCGCCCACCCGTCGGCGTAGTCGCGCTGGAGTCGCTTGATCAGGGCTGCGTGTCCCGCGATGGTGTCATACAACCCAGCCGCTGCATGGAGTTTGCCGTAGTGTTTGCGCGCGACCCCCAGGTAGGGCGGATCGCAGTACGCCATTCTCATCGCTGTCGGCTCCTCTCGGCGTGCAGGGCGCGGCGGACGGTGCGGGTGGCGGCGGGGGTGCTCCTCATGGGCGTTGCTCCTGACTGCCGTAGGGAAACAGGATGTGCAGGCCGGTGAGCCGCTGTGCGCGGATCAGGGCGTCGATCAGGCCGATGAAGCCGCGCAACCAGGCCCAGCACTCCCCGCCCGGATCGGCGCGCGGTGCGGAGCAGGAGATCACCCGATCGGCCGCGATGTTGGCCTGCATCTCGGGCAGTGCGGCGAGGGCTTCGCGCTGTGCTGCGTTCATGCGGTGCTCCTCTCGGCGCGGCGCGGACAGCCCGCGCCGCGCGCTGGTGGCGGTCAGGCGACGCGCGCACTCGGCACGAAGCGGGCAGGATCGTCGTGCCACGGGGCTGGTTGCCACGGCGTGTCGCCGTGGTAGCCGTAGTAGGCGTCATGCGGCAGCTCGGCGAAGGGGTACCGCGCGTAGGGGATCGGCTGCGCCGTGACGATGAACGTGGCCAGGTGGTCGTGTGCCGCGTCCTGCCGCGCCTTCGCGCGCTGCTGTGCCCGGAAATGCGGAAGCGACGAGGTGTTCATGATTCGTTCCCTTTCTCGGCGTAGTGCGCGGCCTTGATCGCGGCGAGCGCGCGTTTGATCGGCGTGCTCACGTCATGCCTCCTGCTGTTGCAGCGTCTCGGGGTAGGACTGCTCGCGGATCGCGTCTCGATAGTGCTTGGAGTTCCGCAGCCGACGGCACTCGCGGCATATGCGCTCTACGCAGTCGGGCCGCTGGTGATAGACGGTGTTCTCCGGGATGAATGGGTGACCGCGAATGCAATGTGTTTTGCGTGCGTTCTGCGCGCTAACGCCGTTGCTGCGAGCGACGTTGACCTTCGGCTCCACCGCTTCGAGGTGGGACGGATTGACGCAGGTTGTATTGGTGCAGCCTCGGCTTCGCACGTGATCGATCTGCCTGCCGTCCGGGATCGGGCCGACGAGATACGTGTACGTTACCCGGTGCGCCAGTTGGTTTTTACGGCGTACCGAGGTGACGCCATACCCCCCGCGATTGTGCGCCGCTGTCCATATCCAGCACGCGCCCACAACCGTGATGTGGCGAGCGAGGAAGGGCGGCAAGTCTTCGACGTGCCAATTACTCATTCGGCAACTCCTTGGTCGACACTGGCAGTGCATCGGCGTAGTGCGCGTCTTTGATCGCTTTGAGTGCGCGACGAATAGTGGTCCACTGGTCGGGGTTGGCGTCTGCCTGCAACGGGCGCAGGTGGTTGACGATGGCGGGGTATGGCGTGGCCTGCTCGGCCATATCACGCGCCTCGGCGATGACGCGCTCCTGGGCGTCGGTGAGCGCGTCCGGCGCGTCCTGGGGCATCTGGCGGGCTATATCGGTGGGTGGGATGCGTGCCGGGGGGTCACACACCTCCTCGTAGCGTTGGACCTTCTCCATCTCCTGCCGCGAGGGTCGACGCTTGGAAAGGCTCATGTCCATGTTGGCGAGTGCTCGCCCGATCGCGCTTGTCTCTGCGTTTTCCCACCAACTCGTGAAGTTCGCGCCGTCCGTTTTGGACTTGCCCCGCTCCTCGTGGGCGATCCCGTTGGCGAGGATGCGATCGCCCTGGTAGACCGTGGCGCGGATCGCCACCGCGTTACCGTCCTCGGCGACCCAAATGATCTCCGTCTGGATCGAGCCCTCGGGCTTGGGGTGCATCTCCCAAAACTTTGTGATACGTGAGTCCACATCGATGTAATCTTCTCGGTTGAACTGTCCTGGCATCAGCGTCCTCCGTGCGCGACCATGGTCGCCAGCAGCGCGCCGGCCACGATCAGCAGCGCGAGCGGCAGCGTCCATTGCTCATGTCGCTTGGGGCCGGTCAGGCTGTCCCACAGGCTCATGAGCAGCAGCAGGGGCCACGTCGCCACCGCGACCGCCTCGGCGCGCACAGCGGACCACCAGGCGTGCATGGCGAGGTGCTCGTCGTAGTCCAGCTGGCGCTGCCAGCCACCTCGGGGGAGGTGTTTCCCGCACGTCGGGCACGCATAGGTCGGGCGTGCGGAGAAGGCGGGGCGGGTGTGGCGGGTACGCATCGTTTACCCCTCCGAGTCGTAGAGCAACAAGAGCGTGATCCGCCCCACGCTCGCGTCAGCGGCGGCCTCGCGCAGTTCCGCGATCGCGGCGTGCAGGCGGTCCTCGTCGTGCACGCCCGCCGTGTCCTTGGCCAGGGTTGTCAGATAGTAGCGGCTGCCCGGCGGCACGGTGCCGAAAAAGCCCCGTACCAGATCGAGCGTGGTTTGGTGCGCCGGTGCCGTGGTTGTCTCGCTCATCGCTCACCGTCTCGCTGTGTGCGGCGCAGGACAATGAACTCGCGTGCCAGCGCGGTCAGCGCGTGTTGCTGGCGCACGACCACATTGATCAGCAGCGCTTCGTTCGGGGTGGGCTGGTAGCCGCCCTCCTCGACCTGCCGCACGAACGCGCGCAGCGCCGGGTGCGGCCGCAACGTCTCTGCTGCGATCTCGCCGGTCGTATCGGCCGTGACGTACTCCGTGATCGGCATCGTCTCCTCCTGGTGTGCGCGGGGCGCCGCCGGGGTGGCACCGCCCCGCGTGGTGGTTAGGACTGCTCGTCGGTCGTCTCGCGCTGGGCGCGCTTCTGGCCGGCGCTGTAGCCACTGGCGTAGCCGTTCTGGCGCCCGCGCCGGTATTCCGTCCGCGCAATGTCCGGGTTGGTCGGTGCCTCGGCAGCGCGGATACGGGCGGCGAGCGCGGCGGCGCTGATGTAGCAGGGGGCCGCGCGCCCGTCCCGCAGATAGATGATCGCCCTGCTCTTGCCGGGGAACACGACGGTGACGAGCACCCCGGGCGGCGGCTGACCCTCGTGGACATAGGCGATCTCGGCGAGCGCCACGTAGCAGTTCAGCCCCACATCGACCAGCATCAGCCCGCCTCCCCCGTCGCCCGCGCCGCGTCCTGGGCGGCCACGGCGGCATCCTCGGGTGGATCGAGGCGGTAGATCGCACGCAAGTCGAACTCCTCCCGCAGGCGACGCTCGGTACTGATCGCGTCGAAACGCTCGCCGCCCTCCAGCAGGTCGATGAAGGCCGCGCGCTCCCGTTCCCAGCGCTCGCGCGACATGCCGGCACCGGCATGGCCGTCCGTGTACTGGTCCACGAAGACGACGGTGAAGGTGCGCTCTTCGTCGGTCAGCGACACCAGCGGCAGTTGTCTCCCGTGCGGCTTCACGCGCGACTTGGCACGGCCGATCCCGCCGGGGTAGTAGGCTGGGCCGGTATCCTCGTGCCGGTGTGCGCGATCGCCGCCCTCGTGGCAGTGCGCGAACTGGGCTGCCGCACCACCGTGGTTATGCGGACCGCTGATGAAGGTGTGTTGGTGCATGAGGAGCGCGCCGTGTTGCTCCCTCATGCCGCCCGCCCCGCCTCGTCCTGCTCTTGCTCACAGGCGGTGCTGACGGCGCGGATGACGAAGGCCAGCGCCATCGCCAGCGCCTCGATCTGCTCGGCAGTGTCGAGCGCGTTGAGATTGACGATCCCGCGCTGGGCAGCGCGTAGGTCGTGCAGCACGCGCGGGTCGATCGTCATACCGTCGCAGCGTTGGCAGGGGTCGATCATTGTGGTCCCTCCCGCGCCGCCAGGATTGCGAGCACCTGACGCCCGCCCGCCCGTTGCATTTCGGCCCAGGTGGCGGCCCTGGTGGCGGCCCAGGTGGCGTCCCAGGTGGCGTCCCAGGTGGCGTCCCTGGTGGCGGCCCAGGTGGCGTCCCAGGTGGCGTCCCTGGTGGCGGTCCAGGTGGCGGCCCAGGTGGCGGCCCAGGTGGCGTCCCTGGTGGCGTCCCTGGTGGCGGCCCGAACCGCTTCAAGCGCGGGCAACGCCGCCGCCGCATCCTCGACCGTCTCGAAGCGCAACGCGGCGAACGTGGCCGCCTCGGCGTGCATGTCGCTGGCGCGGAGCAGCGTGACGACGTGCGGCTGGCGATAGCGGAGCGTCCAGAGGATGAGGCCCACGCGCTCAGCGTTGGTCAGCAGTCGCAGCCCCGCCCACAGCACGTCCACATCCTGCGAGACGAACAGGTCGACCGTCTCGGGGAGCAGCGGGATCGTGGTCGGATACTGCCGCGTCACGTGGCCGAATTCCTCGTCGCACGGGCGCATGCGGCGGATCGCGGCGGTCGGGAGCGTCGGCGTCGGGGCGCTGTGGGGGAACGGGTAGGTGCTCGCTTGTGCGGGATTGCTCATTGGGTGTATCCTTTCGGGTGTTGAACGGCGCTATCCTGGTGCCGACTACGCCGCCTCAGGTGACTCTGGGGCGGCGTTCTTTTTGCGTTTCTGCTCCAGGTAATAGGTCAGGTCGCTGATCGCGCCGAGCGTGCGATTGACGCGCGCCTGCAAGTCAAGCATCTTGATCTCCTCCGCGATCTGCGCGCGGCGGACGGCCATGATCTCCTGGTTCAGCGCGGACAGGTCGAGCGTGGCGTCGCTGATCGGGCTGCGGTCGATCCGGGCGAACTCTCTGTGCATTGCTCCTTCTCCAAACTCATTGCGCCACACCGGACGCTGGCGGGTTACGCTGCTCGTGAATCGCGGGCCACGTTGGCGCGTGACGGGCGACTCAGGGGGACTGCTATGCGGCGCGCTTGCTCTTCCGTTCTTGTGGCACCTCCTCTCGCACGCTGTCCGTGGGGCCGGGCGACGGCGGGTGGCCTGTGGAGATGGCCGCCTCGATCCCGAGCAGTGCCGCGATGTGCGGCGGGATCGCGCGGCCCGGAAACGACTCCGGGTCGCTGAAGATCGCGACCACCTGGCGGGCGAGGCGCGCGGCCTCGGGGGGGTACGCGCCCATCACGCCCCGATCCCCGCTGCGGCCATCCGCCGCGCCAGTTCGAGCGCGACCTTGCCCGCGCCGACGCCCCGCGTCTCCGCGATCAGCAGGATCGCGTCGAGCGATAGGCGCTGATCCAGCAGGAGCGTCAGGCAGGCGAGGGTCGCGGCGGGGGATGGTGCGGGCGGGACGACCGGGGCGTCGTCCTGGTTGAGCAAGGCGTAGATGCGGTTGTGCTCGGTCATGCCGCCTCCTGGGGAGTGCCGCTCGTGAGGGGTACGACCCGTTGGCCGATAAGCGCGCTGGTGATCTCCTGGGCGGCATCGGGGAACGTGCGCGCCAGAGCCGCCAGGACGAAGGTGCTTGGCTCGCGGTCGGTGTTGAACACCACAGACAACGTGGAGTGATCGACTCCGAGTAATCGCGCGTACTCCCGCAAACTCCTTTCTCCCTGATACTTCCGCAGAATGTCCGTGAGCATGTTTCCCTCCTTCCGGTTACTCAACTAACCAGATTGTAGCATGGTGTGGTTACGAATGCAAGCGTTTTAGGGATGGACTTTCGCATGAATGGTTACTATGATAACCGCATGAGTACGAACACCTTTGGCGAGCGGCTACGGCAATTGCGGGAATCTCGGGGGCTAGGCGTTCGCGAGTTAGGGCGAAGGTCGGGCGTCAACCACGCCACGATTTCGCTAGCCGAGCGTAACCAGCGCTGGGTTGATCAACTGCCCTCAATTGAGGTGATGGAACAATTAGCGCAGGCGTTAGAAGTCACGGTTGAGGAATTGCGCGGGACAAAACAACCCGTCTCCCAGGTGGCGGAGCCGCGCGCCGCCTATGACCCCGAAACCGCCGCGTTAGCCGAGATCGGGAGGCAGGTCGTGACCCTGGTCAATGAGCGCAGCAACATCCGGCGTGGCCCGCAGATTCGCATTGTGCCCGACGTGTTCCGTGTTCCCGTCGTCAACGGCATGTCGGCAACTGAACTAGCCTCGGATATCCGCCAGGTCGAGCAATGGATCGAAGTGCCCGCGTTTATGCTCAACGGCGCGAAAGACCCGGTGGCCTACATCATCGTAGGCGATTGCCTCTTCGAGCGGTGGGGGATCAAGACCGGCGACACCTTGATCGTGGATGCCGCCAACACCGACCCGCGCGACGGACAGATCGTAGCCGCGCGGATCAACGATACCGACGAGACAGCGAAGGAGTTCTACCGCGTCGCCAATGGGGTTGACTTGCGCCCGACCACCCCCGGCTACAACACCATTGAGGTTCGTGCGCCGGATCAACTGCTGATCATCGGCGTCTACGTGACGCACCTTGTAACGGGGAAGCGATAGAAGATGTGGCGCGATGTGCGCCGGAAGCCGCGCAAGGAGATTTTGCGCGCGGCGCAGGAGTGAGGGACGAGCGGATCAGGTTCCTGGAGCGTGGGGGTATCGGTGCAACGGGGCAGGGGTGGGGGAGAGGGGGGGGTGAGGTGATGACGAAGGCGACCATCCCCTCGCTCGTGGCGGCGGCGTTCTGTGCCCGCGTGGAAGAGGGGCCGGACGGGGTCGATCTGATCGGGGTGCTCGGCGGGCTTACCGCCGATCCGCATCCCGGCACAATGCCTGGCACGCTCGAGGCCACGATCCCGGTGTGTCTGTATTTCGTGCTGCATGCCGGACACGTTACCGGGGCAAGACGCGTCCTCTGGGTGCTCACCAATCCCGATGGCACCCAGAAGATCGCCTTCGACGAAACATGGACCTTCGAGCCAGGTAGCCTACGAGCGCAGCAATGCTCGATCGCATGGACGGTGTATGCACCCGGCCCACACTGGTTCCATCTCCTCGTCGATGACGAACCGATCGGCCAGCTTTGCCTGGAGGTCTATAGCACGGGCTGGCATTATCCAGCGTCGCTACCCGCCTAGTAGCGGGCGGCGGCGCGATCGCCTGTAATCGCCAGCACGATCGCTCTCCCATCGCTGCCCCCCCCCTATGGTCGCGTGTATCACCGACAGCGTACGCCATTCGAGCATTCTTGACAAGAGGGTTAGCAGGTATGCGGGTGTGTTCATACACAAGGGTCTCGAATGAGGAACAGGCGCGCGAGGGACACAGCCTCGAAGCCCAGCGCCGCGCGATCACGGCCTACGCCGCCACGCGCGGCTGGACGGTCGCGCACTGCTACACCGACGCGGGCGTCTCGGCGTTCACCGACAATCCGCGCAAGCGCCCCGCGTTCGCCGAGCTGCTCACCGCCGTGACCGAACGCCAGTGGGATGCGGTGGTGGTCCTCAAACTGGACCGCTTCGCCCGCTCGGTGCGCGTCTCGGCGGAGATGCTCGGCCACCTGCGGCAGCACGACTGCGCGCTCGTCTCCATCAGCGAGGGCTACGATTTCGGCTCGGTCAGCGGCCAGTTCATGTATCACATCATGTCGGCACTCTCGGAAATGGAGAGTCGGCAGATCAGCGAGCGCACGAAACGCGGCCTCGCGGTGCGCGTCGCGGCGGGGAAACACATGGGGCCGGTGCCGTGGGGCGGGCTGCTGATTGAGGATCGTCTTGTGATCGACCCCGCGCGCGCCGCCGACCTGGCGTGGCTCCTGGATCAGCTCGCGACAGGCTCCTTCGTCCGGGCGTGTCACGCGCTCAACCGGCGCGGACTGCGGACGATGCGCGGCAACATGTTCTCCCCCGCCACGGTGCAGATGTTGCTCGGCTCGGCGGGGTGGCTCGCCGCGCAGCCCGACCCCTGGCCGGAGCTACTGGCCCTGGCCCGGCGTCGCCGCCCGGCATCGAAGGTGCGCAACGATCGGGTCGCGCACCCGTTGTCCGGCATCTGGCGCTGCGTCTGCGGCGGGAAACTCTACGCGGCGGGCACCTGGCGCGGGGCCAATGGCGTGCGGCAACAATCGGTGCGCTGCACCCACTACACCCCCGATCGCCCCGATGGCGGCGGCTGCCCCTACCCGCGCACCAACGCGCGCCACTACGCCGAGCGCGTGCGGGACTGGTGCGCCGCGCTCCCCGACCCGCAGGTGCTGGCGGCGCGTACCGTGCCAGACGAGACCGCGGAGACGAGCGCACGCCGCGCGGACATCACCCGTCGCAAGCGCCTGCTCGGGGTCGCGCTGAGCGATGACACGCTGGATGAGGCCAGCTATCGCGCCCGCCTCGTCGCGCTCCAGGCGGAGGAGGCCGCGTTGCCGGTCGCGGTGCGCGTGGGGCCGGTGATCGACGCCGTGGCGCTGATGCGCGCGGGGCCGGACGCGCTCGACACCGCCGCGTTGAATCGACTGTATCGCCTGCTGCTGGACACCGTGATCGTGCGCGGGCACGCGGTCACGATCGTGCCATCGGCGGCCCTCGCATTCCTGCTACAAGCCAACTAGCCGCTCGATCACCTCCTCCACGGCGTCCCGCTCGAAGACCTCGTGGACGCCCCGTTCGGCTGGCGGGAAGGGTGGCACTACACGGTGCCGGAGGGCTGGGGCGGCTGAGCGCCGGGGCCACCGGGTCGAGTACCCGGTATTGCCCGATAGGAGCGGTGGCGATGCGCGTGGTGACGCTGAACCTGTGGGGGATGCGCGGCGATTGGGCCACGCGCCGAGAACTGATCGTCGCGGGCTTGCGCGAGCTACGACCGGACCTCGTCGCCCTCCAGGAGACGATCATCGCCGACGAGTACGATCAGGCCGCCGATCTGCTCGGTGGCGGCTTCCATCTCGCCCACTCGCGGGAGCGGGAGGCGGACGGGCAAGGGATCACCATCGCCAGCCGCTGGCCGATCGATGGGGTACGCGAATTGGACCTCAACGCGACCCCGCGCACAACCGACTTTGCCTGCACGACCCTCATCGCGACGGTCCGCGTCCCGGACCCGCTCGGGCCGCTCGTCTTCGTTAACCACTTCCCGGATTATCAATTGGACCACGAGCACGAGCGGGAGCAGCAGGCGGTGATCGCCGCGCGCGCCATCGAGGAACTGGTCGCCCGGCGCGGCGAGCACGTCATATTGGTCGGCGATCTCGACGCCGAGCCCGACGCCGCGAGCGTGCGCTTCCTGGCTGGCCGACAATCGCTGGGCGGCCAGGGCGTCTGCCACCGGGATGCCCGGGAAAGCGCGCATCCCGGCGAGCCGGGGGACACGTTCACGCCGCGCAACCCCCTGATGGCCGCCGCGAACTGGGACTGGCCGTTTCGGCAGATCGACCATATCCTCGTCCGCTGCGGCGCGCACGGCGGCCCCACGCTCGCCATCGCCGCCTGCGACCGCATCTTCGACGGGCCGCGCGCCGGGGTCTGGGCCAGCGACCACTTCGGCCTCGTCGCCGACCTCGACCTCCCACCAGAGCGTCCCGCAGCGACCGCGTGATCGCGTGATCGCGCAACAGGCAGCCCACCCCAGGCGCATTTCTGCATACGGCGCTTCGTCATACCACCACGACGGCATGGCGCCGACCGAGTACACTGCGAGGAACCGACGACCCCGGAGTATGGCACCGAGACGATCTTCGAGGATGGCTGCGGCAACCAGCTCCAGCAGGTGTGCGGCGCGGGCCAGTCTCAGAGCGGGTCTGGATACCGCTCGGCATACCGGACGGTGCGCCGCTGCGGTGTTAGCGATTCCGCCGCCTGAGTAACAGCAGTTCGCAGCGCGCGCCGTTCCGCCGTGGGAGCGCAGCGGCGTGCTCGGCGATCGTCGTATCCATCAGGTGATGGGCGTTCGGCGTCATGCGGAGGAGATCGGCGGCGTCCTCCCCGCTGAGATCGAGCGCGAAGGCGAGCGGCACCATTTCCGCCAACACGAACGTGCCCGCGAATTGCGCCAGGATCGCCGCGCGCTTCCCCGCCGCGATGCCGAGGAGCGGCAGCGCCGCGCGCAGTTCGCGCAGATGGTCCGCCGTGGGGATCACGATCGCCAGCAGCCCACCGGGCGCGACGACCCGCGCGAACTCGGCGGACCCTCGCGGCGCGAAGAGGTTGAGGAGCGCCGTCAGCGAGGCGTCGCGATAGGGGAGCCGCACCCGACTGTCCGCCGCGACGACGTTGATCGCGGGGGAGCGCCGCGCCGTCAGCGCCGCCGCCTCGCGCGAGACATCCGAGCCGACGAAGGCGAGTGGTCCCAACCCGGCGCGCGCCAGGAGCTCTTGCCGGACCTGGGCGAGATAATACCCCTCGCCGCAGCCCGCGTCGGCGATGCAGCGCGCACGGTCCCGCGTGGTCGGCGGTGTGGCGGCGAGGTGCCGCGCCACCGCCACGCCGAGCGCGACGGCGATCGGGCGATAATGGCCGCGATCAAGGAAGCGGCGGCGCGCGAGGAGCATGGCGCGCGTGTCGCCCGACACCGCGCCCCGCCGCCGCGTCGGCAGCAGATCGGCGTAGCCAGTCCGCGCGATGTTGAAGGCGTGGCCGCGCTGACAACGCAGCGCCTGCCCCGCCCGGATCAGCGCCGCCTCACAATAGGGGCAGGCCAGGCAGGGCGCGATCCGCTCCCAGGCCAGCACGGCGCGGCACCGGGATGAAGAAGCTCAGGCCGTTCCGGTACATCGCCCCCTCCTAATGGTGCTCACAGCGTCGCTATCGGTTGGAGCCAGTATACAGCGCCTCCGCCGCCAGGAGCGCAATACGCCGCTTCTCTCGGCGCAAGGTGGGACTGCGCGGGACTTCCTGGGTAGAATAGCGGTATCGACCGGGGCCAGCGCGGTCCCGAACATGTACCTACCGGCGTGGAGAGTATTGTGAGCATCCTGCCTCAGGCGGTCGTCGCCCTTATCATCATCGTGCTACTCAGCCTCGGTGCCTTCTTCATCGGGAGCAATGGCGCGCGCGCGTCGAGCAACTGGCATCCCGCCGCGAGCTGCACCACCGGCAGCACCCCCATAAAGTGCGTGGGTAACTAAATACCACCCGCGCTGGCCTGACCCGCCGCACCGTCCGGTGCTGTCGCGTTGGCGGCGAGCACCAGGCGGGGGTCGTTGAGGATCGTCGCGGCGACCCCGGCCCGGCGCTGCGCCAGCAGTTCGGGCGTCGTCGTCTCGCCGACCGTCTCCGGGGTCGCGCCGACGCACATGACCCAGACCGGCTTGCCGCGCGCCGGAACGCGGCCAGCGTGTTTTCCGGGGCGAGCGCGGACGCGCCGCGATGGGCCATGATCCCGAGGGTATGCGACATCACCAACCCCTTCCACAAGCGCACAGGCGCCAACACAAGGGACGTGAGTCTCAGAGACACAGAGACGCAGAGGACGATTGGAGAGAGGGAACGGAGGGAACGATAGCGACGGCACCATCCTAATGGGGGCGGGGCGACGCGGCAAGGCGGCGGCGATGGAGTCTGATACCCCAGTCCCCGGAGGGGATAGTATGCCCTTCAGGGGTACTTCGTGGCGGCGCAGCCGCCCTTCGCCGGTACAGTGTGCCCTTCATGGGTAGTAGCTGCCCTTCATGGGTACGGTGTGCCCTTCAGGGGGAGCGGCTACCCTCCGGGGCATTGCAATCCCGGACCCGCGCGCGCGGCGGCACCGCGACCACCCTCACCCCGGCGCTGCGCGCCACCCCTCTCCCCATCCGAGGGAGAGGGGCATCGCCGCTGCTGGTTCTTGTGGTAGAAACGTTGGTAATTGCCGCTACGAGCAGCGTGGTACTTCGGCACCTTGCGGCACCGTGGCGCAGGTATGGTAGGGTTGGATGTGGACGGCGGCACGGTGCCGCAGATGGAGGGGACACGATGACGAGTGGCACGACCGATGTGATCGATCAACTGGCGGGGATCACGCCAGGCTCGAAGCTGGCGGAGTTGCGCGCCGCGCGACCGGTCCTGGTAAAGGCGACGCAGGGGAGCCACGAGGCGCTCTTCGAGCCGGAAGACCTCGGCGGTGTCAGCCACCGGGAGCGCGACGGTCTTGCGCTGCGGATCGCGGTCCTCACGCCGAGCCCCGAATTGGTGGAGTGGTACGGCGGGCGCTTGCGCGCCCAGGGCGAGAGCGCCGCGACGATCGCCGCGTTCGAGCAGGGGCCGGCCGGCGCGGGCCTCACCCCGCGCGAGGTGGCGCTGCTGCGCCACGCCGACATCCTGGCGAATACACCCGGGGACGCCTCCCCGGAGGCGATCGCGGCGCTGAAGGCGGCGGGCTTCACCGCGCGCGACATCGTCACGCTCTCCCAGTTGATCGCGTTCGTGAGTTTCCAGGCCCGCCTGCTGGTCGGGCTGCGCCTGGTCGGGGAGGAAGCATAATGGCCGAGAAGCTGGCGTTCACGCGCGACTTCGTCACCTGGCAGCCCTGGGTCGAGACGGTGGACGAGGTCGGGCCGACCGAGGAGCAGGCGGCGCTGGTCCAGAAGGTCGCGCCGAACCCGAAGAATCGCGCCTACTACGCGACCCTGGCGCACGATGTCCCGGCACTCCGCGAGCGGACCCTGCTCTTCAACGAGATCATGGCCGGGCGCGGCGGTGTCCCCCGCCAATACCGCGAGCTGGCAGCGACGGCCACCTCGCGCGTCAACGGCTGCGTCTTCTGCGCGTCGGTCCACTCGCGGGCGCACGCCCAGATCACCAAGGATACGACGATCATCGATCGCCTCCTCGATCAGGGCGTGGACGCCACGCAGCCGGAGCGCGAGCGCGCGGTGATCGACTACAGCGTGAAGCTGACCCGCGATCCGGCGGGGATGACCAGCGCCGACCTCGCGCCGCTGCGCGCGGCGGGCTTCTCCGATGGCGAGATCCTGGACATCAACAACGCCGCCGCCGTCTTCGCCTGGGCCAATCGCCTGATGCAGACGATCGGCGAGAGTGTGGCCCCGGCGACGGAGTAAGCGTCAGGCGGCGGGCAACAACTGCCCGCCGCCGGTCTACCCTCGCCCGACAATAGAGGAACCGATGAGTATGACGAAGGCGCTGCACTTCACCCGCGAGCTGGTCAGTTGGTATCCGTGGATCGCGCCGGTCGAGGAAAGCAGCGCGACCCCGGAGCAGGCCGAACTGCTGGCGAAGATCACCACCAACCATCGCTACTTCGCGACCCTGGCGCACGATCCCCCGGCGCTGCGCGAGCGGACCGCCCTCTTCAACGCGATCATGTACGGGCATGGCGGGGCGAGTCGCGCCGACCGCGAGCTGGCGGCGACCGCGACCTCGCGCGTCAACGGCTGCGTCTACTGCGCCTCGGTCCACGCGCGTCTCCACGCGCAACTGAGCAAGGACGAGACGCCGATCGACCGCCTGCTCGACGAGGGGATCGACGCCACGCAGCCGGAGCACGAGCGCGTCATCATCGACTACGCCGTCAAATTGACGCGCGACCCGGCGGGCATGACCGGCGCCGACCTGGCACCATTGCGCGCCGCCGGTTTCTCCGATGCGGCGATCCTCGATGTGAACAACGCGGCGGCGGTCTTCGCCTGGGCCAACCGCCTGATGCAGAGCCTCGGCGAGGGGCGCGTCCCGGCGGCGGAGCCCGCATAACCGCTCGCGCACGGACAATGTACTTATCGTGGCACCACAGTTGCACGGTCACGCTGGTGACCGTGCAACTGTGGTGCCCGCCGACTTCCGGGCGCGCAGCAAACGGTCGGCCCCGTCCTGCACGGGATCGTGTTCGTCTCACAGGCCGACATCCACGAAAGCCATAGGAAGGACAACGCATGAGCGTCGCGACCGAGAACTACACCCTGACGAACGGCGTGCCGATCCCGAAGATCGGGTTCGGCACCTGGCAGATGCCGGATGGCGAAGACACCTACAACGCGGTCTTGTTCGCCCTCCAACATGGCTACCGGCACATCGACACCGCCCGCGCCTACGGCAACGAGCCGAGCGTCGGCAGGGCGGTCCGCGACAGCGGGATCGCGCGCGGCGACCTCTTCGTAACCACGAAGCTGCCCGCCGAGGTCAAGGATTACGACGATGCCCTGGCGAGTTTCGAGACGACCATGCAGGCGCTCGATCTCGGGTATGTCGATCTCTACCTGATCCATGCGCCGTGGCCGTGGGAGCAGCAGGGCGCGGATTTCCGCAAGGAAAATAGCGCCGTGTGGCGGGCGCTGGAGGAGCTCTATCAGGGTGGCCGCTGCCGCGCTATCGGCGTCTCCAACTTCACCGTTGACGACCTGACGGCGCTCCTGGCGGCCAGCGCGATCACCCCGATGGCGAACCAGATCCGGTTCTTCATCGGCAACACGCAGGAGCCGATCACCCGGTTCTGCCAGGATCACAACATCCTGATCGAAGCCTATTCGCCGCTCGCCACCGGCGCGATCCTGCAGAACGAGTCCGTTGCGGCCATCGCGCAGAAGTACCGGACCAGCGTGCCGCAGCTCTGCGTCCGCTACGCGCTGCAACGGGGTACGCTGCCGCTGCCGAAATCGACCCACCCCGAGTACATCACGCAGAACGCGGACGTGGACTTCGCGATCGAGGCGGAGGACATGCACTATCTCGACGGCCTGCAAGAAACCACGAAGAAGGGTGCGTAGGGCACCGGACAATAGCGTGGTCGCCAGCCGCACGGCTATCGCTCGCTCCATCCCAACGTTTGTGGCGCGCGGGGCGCGGACGATATCGTCCGCGCCCCGCACCGTGATCGCCAACACCCGCGCGAGCGACGATCTCGCCGTCGTGCCACTCGCCGAGGCGGAGCGCCCGGTCCGCGAGCTCGCCCTGGTGCGCCATGCGGACGGTCCCGCGCTCTCCCCGGCGGCGCTCGCCCTGATCGCGGTGCTCGGCGGAGGCGAGGGAGATCGTCGCCCGCAGCTAAAAGCGTCCTCGGTTACGACAGAGCCGTGCGCGGAATGAGCGCCAGTCGCGGCGGGATGGCGGTACGGTGGTGCGGGGCGGCCATCAGACGCTGTCGCTTTCTCGGCTGGCGACACACCGTAACCGTTGCGCGCCGGAAGATCGGTCAGCGCCGCCCGATCCGATAGCGGAAGAGATACCAGAGGTTGTGGAAGCCGTCGCGCCAGGTGAAGAGCTTGGTCTCGCCGATCCGCTCGTAGTAGGCGACCGGGCGCTCGCCGAAACGGATCTGCGGCGCGCGCAGGGCGTCCAGCTTGATCTCCTCCGAGAAGGCCATCCCCGGCTGACACGGCGCGATCCAGCGGAGGCAACTGCGGCGGAAGACCCACATGCCGGACTGGCTATCGGCGAAGGGGTGGGGGAAGAGGGCGCGCGCCGTCCAGGTCAGCACCATGTTCCCCAGCCGGTTGCGCCGCCGCATCGCGTGCGGGTCTTGCAGCGGGAAGCGGCTGGCGGAGATGAAATCGAGCCCACCCGCCAATAATTCGTCGATCAGCGAGGCGATCCGCGCCGACGGGTAGGTGCCGTCGCCGTCCACGGTGGCGATGATGTCGCCGGTCGCGGCGGGCAGCCCGGCCTGATAGGCGCTGCCATAGCCCTTGCGCCCCTCGTGGATGATCCGCGCGCCGAGTTCGCGCGCGACCTCCGCCGTGCCATCGGTCGAGTTGTTATCGACGACGATCACCTCGTCCACGTAGTCCGGCATCGCGCGCAGGACGTGCGCGACCCCCTCCTCCTCGTTGAAGCAGGGGATGACGACCGAGATGCTGAACCCTTTGTACATCAACGCTCCGCGCAGTGGGCCAGTGGGCGAAGTGGCCCAGTGGGCGAGTGGATTAGTAGTCAGTGGTCAGTAGTCGGCGCGCAACGCCGCATCGGCACAATGGGCGGCGGCGAGCCGCTCTCGCTCGATGAAAAGGCCACGCGGTCCGGGTATCACCGTCTATATCTCAGCAGCGGGGACCATACCACGTCACCCGCCCCTCTGCCCGCTCCCCTCTTTCTCCCGCCGTGCTCTGCGTCTCTACGTCTCCTGTTCGTCCCCATTCGTCATCCGTCATTCCGTCCTCTGCGTCTCTGCGTCTCTGCGTCGCTGAGGCGACCCCGTTCCCGACACCCGCTTTCTGCCGACTGCCGACTGCCGACTCCCCCCAACGCCAGCCCCGCCAGCAGCACGATCCCACCGAGCGCCGCGTTGCCGACGATCCAGCGGATCGTCTGGGCGCGCGGGAAACCGGCCACGGCGGCGTATCAGGCCCAGTGATCGACCAGGTGGTGCCGCGTCTCGTCGTAGCCCCGGTCGTCGTTGAACCACCAGAAGCGCGAGCGCGGTGTGTCCGGCAGCGGGTCGAGCGGCAGCGCGTCCCGCACGGCCAGCGGCGTCCCCGCGCGCCAGACCTCGACGTTGTGGACGAAGACGCCCAAAATCTCGTCGCGCGTGCCCGCGCCCACCCGCGCCGGATTCCAAATCGCGCTCTGGAGGGTCAGCGTCGCCGTGCCGTCGGCGGACAGCGCCTCCGCCGGGATCGTCAGGCTATCGATCCACCCCTCCCCGGTGCCGGTCACGTCCTGCTCCGTCACCGCGCCAGCCGGGAGGGGCACGCCGTTCAGCAGCACCGTCGCGCGGTCGACCCGGAGGGCGCGCGGGCGATTATCGAAGAAGGTCAGCTTGACCGTCAGCGGTGCGCGGCTCGCCGGATGCAGCACGATGAGACCCGCGCCGGTCGTCCAGCGCGGGAAGAGCGGCCCCGCGCCCGGCACCGGCGGATCGGCGGCGGCGAAGCCCCCGGTCAGCATGGCGCTGTCGGGCGGCGGCAGGAGGCGCGTGCGCCACTCCCCGATCCGCCCGCCCAGATAACGGAGATGCGCCAGCAGCGGCGTGGCGGCGGGGGTGAAGTGCCGCGCGTCCTCCTGCGAGCGGAGGATGTACCAGTCGAAATTGACCAGCACGCCGAGCAATTGGACCGCGAGCGCCAGCGTCACCACCAGCGCCACGAGCGCGCGCCGGATGGCGTGGGCGCGCAGGCCATCGAGGATACCGATGGCCGGGAGGACCGCGAACGGGAGCGCGATCAGCAGGTAGCGCGGCCCCCAACTGCCATCGCCGTGCCAGGCGAGGATGCGGCTATAGAAGGCGTAGTGCGCCGCGACGACGCCCAGGCAAACCAATGCCTCGGCGCGGCAACGGCGCAGGAACGGCCACCACCCCGCGAGCGCCAGCAGGACCGGCGGCGAATACCAGAGCAGGCCCTTCCCCAGCCCGATCGTCAGGCCGACGAAGCCGGTCTCGAAGGGGATCACGAAGAGATCGTCCTGGCTGCCGTAGCCGATCGTCAGCGGTCCCCCGTAGAGGGCGGTGTTGTAGCGTCCTTCCGGGATCGCGGCGAGCGCCATGCCGACCACGACCCACGCGAGCGCGCGAATCGCCGCCCCGAGCCCGCACCGCCCGCCACCCCCCTCGCGCCAGAGCACGACGGCGCGATAGAGGAGATAGAGCGCCAGGAACGGGAGCGCGATCGCCGCGTGCGGCTTCGTGGCGAGCGCCCCGACCGTCGCCACGCCGCCCACGATCAGCCAGCCGGGCGCGCTGCCCGCGTCGGTGCCGCGCCGGAAGGCGTAGAGGATCAGCAGCAGGAAGAGGGCGGTCAGCGGCTCGGCGAAGAAGGTCCGCCCGTGCGGCCAGGCGCTCGTCGCCAGCCCGTAGATCAGCGCCAGCGCCAGCGCCGCGCCATTGCCGTAGCGGAGCCGCCGCGCCAGCAGGTAGAGGAGCGCGACCGTCGCCGCCGTGACGAACGCCCCGAAGTACGACGCGGCGAAGCGCAGCGCGTAGCCGCGCGCATCGGGCGGCAGGAGGGGCGTCGCCGCGAGCCCCGCGACGTAGAAGGGGATCGCCAGGACCGCTTGCGCCGGGCCGTAGACGCTGTACTGCTGCCCGTCGCGCCCGGTCGTCGTGGTCAGCCCCCAGGCTCCATCGGGCATCACGGCGGTGTGCCGCTCCACCATGCTCTCGGTCAGGCGGAAGATCGTCTCCTCGTCGGTGGCGTAGAAGTGCCCGGACGCGATGAGCATGTAAAAGCCCAGAAAGGCCAGGAAGAGGGCCAGCGCCGCGCGCCGCCCCCGCCTCATCCCGCCGGGTCCGTCCGCCGGGACGCTCGCCAGCCGTTGCCCCGGTGCCGCTATCGCCCCTGCCATCGACTCCCCGCCCACACCCCCGCCGCCTGCGGGCGGCACCCCCTCTCCCAAGTCCAGGAGAGGGGGAAGATCAAATCCTTGGAGCCCGCTTGCGAAACGCGGCACGACGCCACCCAAGCATCACCTGGAATCATCGCCGTCAGACTGCGTCCGCGCAACGCCATCGGCCATACCCGCCCACCGATCACGCGCCACCCGACTGGGGCGCGATCGCCACGCGCCGCCGCCTCACCACCCGCCGCCGTCGGCCACCCCGCTTCTCGCGTGCCGGGAGGGTCCGCCAGCCGAGCGCGATCCCCGCCGCCGCGATCGCCACCGCCACGGCGGCGTACCCACCGAGCCAGAGGGCGACGTGCGCCGCTCCGAGGCCGGACACGGCGACGTACCAGGCCCAGTTATCGGTCAGGTGATGGCGGATCGCGTCGTCGTTGGCCCACCAGAAGCGCGAGCGCGGCGTGTCCGGCAGCGGCGCGAGCGCCAACCCCTCGCGCACGGTCAACGAGCGCCCCTCCCGCCAGACCTCCACGTTGTGGACGAAGACGCCCACGTCCTCGTCGCGCTCGCTCACGCCGCTCGCCTGCGGGTTCCAGGTCGCGCTTCGCAGCGTGATCGCCAGCGGTGCGCGACCGTCATCCGGCGGGGCCGTCTGGAACTGGTAGATCCACCCCTCGCCGTTGCCGGTCGCGTCGCGCCGCTCGACCGCGCTGTCCGGCAACGTCACGCCGTTCACCAACACGGTCGCCAGATCGGTTCGCAGCGCGGGCGGGCGGTGATCGAAGAAGGTCAGCTTGATCGTCAGCGGCGAGCCGTCGATCGGGTAGACCCGCACGACGCCCGCGCCGTTCGTCCAGCGCGGGAAGAGCGCCTCGCCGGTCTCCGCCACCCCGGTCGCCCCGACCGTTGCCACGTCCTCGTTGTAGGAGAAGCCGTCGCCGAGGAGCACCGTACCGGGCGGCGGCGCGAGCCGGTAGCGCCACTCGACCAATCGCCCGGTCAGGATGCGCGCGTGCGCCAGGAGCGGCGAGGCGGCGGGGGTGAAGTGCCGCGCCCCTTCGTCGGAGCGGAGGACGTACCAATCGAAATTGACCAGCACGCCGAGCAGTTGCACCGCGATCCCGAGCGCCACGATCACGCCGACGAGCGTGCGCCGGAGCGGGCGGGCGCGCAGCCCTGCGAGGATCGACACGGCGGGGAGCAGCAGGAAGGGCAGGACGATCGCGAGGTAGCGCGGCCCCCAACTACCGTCGCCGTGCCAGTAATCGATCCGGCCGTAGAAGCCGAGGTGGACGAGGGCCAGCCCCAGGCAGGCGAGCGCCGCCGCGCGCTGACGGCGGAAGAAGCCCCACCACCCCGCGACCGCCAGGACGATCGGCGGGGTGTACCAGAGAATCCCCTTGCCGCTCGACAGGGTCAGGCCGTAGAGCCCGGTCAGGAACGGCGTGCGGAAGACATCGGGTGCCCCCGCGCCGTAGCCGGTGCTGAGCGGTCCTCCATAGACGGCATTGTTGTAGAGGGCGAACGGCAGCGCCACGAGGGCCAGACCCAGCCCCCACGCCACCACCGCCCGCACAACCCGCCACCGCCGCGCCCGCCCGTCCCCCGCGTCGCGCGCCCAGACCCGCCTCACCAGGAACAATCCCAGGATCGGCAGCGCGATCGCCCCCTGCGGCTTGACGACGACCGCCCCGAGCGCCGCGAGGCCAGAGAAGAAGAGAGTCGGCAGTCGGCAGTCGGCAGTCGGCAGAAGATCGGCACGCGGCTGTTGTTCGCCTGCGCGCAATTCGATAGCCGTTTCTCTCGCTGCCGACTGTCGACTG
>JAABUH010000456.1_pt1 | contig 60041 bp, 68 predicted proteins | sample 5559121 | NCBI WGS metagenome assembly JAABUH01 (sample SAMN10711871, study PRJNA513364) | rock metagenome | isolation source: Antarctica rocks | place: Antarctica: Victoria Land, Battleship Promontory nord | collected 2015-12-28 | reverse complement strand
CGTCACTCGTCTCCTCCAGCTAGATGGTTGTTTCGCACTCTCATCTTGCCGCGTTTCGACCTTGCCCGCCACCCCTCCTTTCAACTCAAATGAAACGCACCCGTATCGATCCAGCCCTCGCCGACAAGTTGCGGCAGGTCGATCGCCGCGGCGACCGTGAGGAGCATCCCATAGGCGAAAAACTGACGTAGAGACTCCTCGTCGGCGCCCGACACGCGGGCAACGGTGCGGTACAGCGTGGCGTAACGGCCGCGCGCCACCGCCCGCACCTCGTGGTCGCTCGACCCCGCGAAGGCCTGCAGCAGCAGGAACAACTCGTCGCGCTCCGCGAGCAGCGTCTTGTAGGAGTGCCCCATCGCGTCGAGAACATCGCCGTCCGCGCCGGCGGCCGCGGCGAGAAAGGTCGCCGTGATGCGGTCGCAGACGCGCTCCAGCGCCGCGAGGAACACCTCTTTCTTGGAGCCGAAGAGCCGGAAGATATACGGCTGCGAGATGCCGACGCGGCGCGCGATGGTCTCGGTCGAGGTCCCATGCAACCCATACACGGCGAACTCGGCGATGGCCGCGTCGATGATCGCGTCGCGGCGCTCATCGGCGGTCTGGCGGTGCGGCGGCAACGCATCCGTTGTCTTCATATTGTTAGTATATAGTCACTAACTCCGCCTTGTCAAGAACGTCACGTGGGGGATAATCGAGGTGACCACGATGCGCGCCGTCGATGACGGGGGCGCCGTGGGCGCCGTGGGCGCGCAGCAAGCAGCAAGAGGTCGATGGACAGCGTCCCGCTGCGCGCCCGAGAAGACCAAAGTCTATGCGTCCCTGCTCGCCCTCGCGCGCCTGAATGTCGACTAGCAATCACACTATTGGTGTATATCAACCCTATCGGCATTGGTGTATATCAACCCTATCGGCACGGTTAAACCTACTATACTAACAAATGAACAGGGTTGAGTTCCGCTACCGGCGCAAAGGTCGCCGCGTCGTGGCATGCGACTATTGACCGGGGAGGTTCCGCAGTAGTGACAGCTCACACAACTGGCGCGGGTGATGATAATGTATGGTGGGGCGACGGCGATGATAGGGCGCTCGACCGTCCGCGCGAGGAGTGCGGCGTGTTCGGCATCTACGCGCCGGGCGAGGACGTGTCGCGCCTGACCTACTTCGGGCTCTACGCCCTGCAGCATCGCGGCCAGGAGAGCGCGGGCATCGCCTGCGGGGACGGCAAGAGGCTGCTCGCCAAGCGCGACATGGGCCTCGTCTCGCAGGTGTTCGACGAAGAGTCGCTGCTGGCCCTGCGCGGACACCTCGCCATCGGCCACACGCGCTACTCGACGACGGGCTCGAGCAACCTGTGCAATGTCCAGCCAGTGATCCTGGGCGGTGGGGACGACGCCTTTGCACTCGGTCACAACGGCAACCTCGTCAACACGCGCGGCCTGCGCGACCGCCTCGCCGACGACGGCGTGCGCTTCGACACCACGACCGACAGCGAGGTAATCGCGCGCCTGATCGCGACGGCGAGCGGCCCGACCTGGACGATCCGCATCGCGCGCACGCTACCCAAGCTGATGGGCGCCTACAGCCTCGTCATGGCGACTCCGCGCGAGCTCTTCGCGGCGCGCGACCCCCTGGGCGTGCGGCCGCTGTGCCTGGGCCGCCTCGGGGACGGCTGGGTCGTGGCCTCGGAGACGTGCGCGCTCGACACGATCGGGGCCGTCTTCGAGCGCGAGGTCGCGCCCGGCGAGCTCGTGCGCATCGACGCCTCCGGCCTCAGCAGCCACCGCTTCGCGCTGAACCGTCCTGCCCTGTGCTCGTTCGAGTACATCTATTTCGCGCGCCCGGACAGCGTTGTCGGCGAGCGATCGGTCTACGACGTGCGCGTGGAACTGGGGCGCGCGCTGGCGCGCGAGCAGCCCGCCGACGCCGACGTGGTCATCCCGGTGCCGGACTCGGCCGTCCCTGCGGCGGTCGGCTACGCCGCCGAGAGCGGCATTCCTTACGGCGACGGCCTGATCAAGAACCGCTACATCGGCCGCACCTTTATCGCCCCCGACCAGCGCCTGCGCGACGTGGGCATCGGCCTCAAGTTCAATCCCCTGCCCGGCCAGCTCAGGGGCAAGCGCGTGGTGGTGATCGAGGACTCTATCGTGCGCGGCTCCACGAGCAAGCCCATCGTGGCGCTGCTGCGCAAGGCGGGCGCGCGCGAGGTGCATCTGCGCATCTCCTCGCCGCCCTACCGGCATCCCTGCTTCCTGGGCATGGACACGGGCCGTCGCGAGGAGCTCATTGGCGCGCGCCTCTCCGTGCCCCAGATCCGCGAGCACATCGGGGCCGACTCGCTGGGCTACCTCAGTATCGGCGGGCTGCTGCGCTCGATGGGCCGCGACAAGGGCACGACCTGTCTGGCCTGCCTCGACGGCGACTATCCGCTGCCGGTGCAGCTGGAAATGGACAAGCTTGCGCTGGAATAGGTGGCTGGTTATGAGGCTGCAGTCGTATCTACCGGAGTGCCGGCTTCCAGCCGGCAGGGCGTCGCAAGAGAGCGCGCCGCGTAGGGCGGACACCGTAACAACAACCGCCTGCTGGCTGGGAGCCGGCGCTCCCAGTAGATGACCAATAACACTTATGCCGAGGCTGGCGTGGACATCACGTCGGGCGAGCGCGCCGTCGCTCTGATGCGCGCCGCGGTGCGGGGCACCCACACGCCGGACGTCATCGGGAGCGTCGGATCTTTCGGCGGCCTCTATCGCGCCCCGGGCGGCGGCGGGCAGGCGCTCGTTTCCTCGGCCGACGGCGTCGGGACCAAGCTCAAGGTGGCCATCGCGCTGGGCCGGCACGACACGATCGGGCGCGACTTGGTACACCACTGCATCGACGACATCCTGACGCTGGGCGCGCGGCCTCTGTTCTTCCTCGACTACATCGGGCTCGGCGCCCTCGTGCCCGAGACCGTCGCCGCTGTCGTCGGCGGGCTGGCGGCGGCCTGCCGCGAGCACGGCGTGGCCCTCGTCGGGGGCGAAACGGCCGAACTGCCCGATCTCTACGCGCGCGGGGACTACGATCTCGCCGGCTTCATCGTGGGCACGGTCGCCGAGGAGGCTATCGTCGACGGGCGCGCGGTCACGGCCGGCGATCTCGTGATCGGCCTGCCCTCCGACGGGCTGCACACCAACGGCTACTCGCTGGCCCGCCGCGTCTTCGCCGGCGCCGACCTGCGCGCCTACGTCCCGGAGTTCGGCGCGGCGCTCGGCGAGGAGTTGCTGCGCCCGCACCGCTGCTACCTCCCCGAGGTGACGCCGCTGCTCGGGCGCGGGCTGATCAAGGCCATGGCGCACATCACCGGCGGCGGCCTGCCGGGCAACCTGACGCGCACCATTCCAGAGGGCCTGGGGGTCGCGCTCGACACCGCGGCGTGGGAGATACCGCCGATCTTCCGGCTGATCGAGGAGCGCGGGTCCGTACCGCGCGCCGAGATGTACCGGGTCTTCAACATGGGCGTCGGATACACGATTACCTGCGCCGGGAGCGACGCGGGCGCGCTCATGGCGGCGTTGCCGGACGCGCGCGAGATCGGCCGCGTCGTGCCGCTGCCCGCGGATGGACGCGCCAAAGAGGGGCGCGTGCTGGGGTTACCGTGATCGCGCCGACGCGCGTCGGCGTGCTGGTGTCGGGTCGCGGCAGCAATCTCGCGGCCCTGCTCGACGATGCCGCGCTCCCCGATGCGCCGTATGCGATCGCCCTCGCGCTCAGCAATCGGGCCGGGGCTCCCGCGCTGGAGCGTGCGCGACGGGCCGGGGCTCCCGCGCACGCTGTCGAGCGCGCCGGCTTCGAGAGCCGCGCGGCGCAGCAGGCCGAGATGGTCAGGCTGCTACGGGAGTACGGAGTCGAGATCGTGGTGACAGCCGGCTTCGACCAAATCCTCGCGCCCGCGTTCGTGGCGGCCTACCCCTCGCGCATCCTCAACGTCCACCCGTCTCTGCTGCCGGCCTTCGCGGGGACACTGCATGCGCAGGAGGAGGCGCTGGCGCACGGGGTCAAGGTGACGGGCTGTACCGTCCACCTCGTCACGGCCGAGGTCGACGCGGGCCCGATCGTCGCGCAGGCGGCCGTCCCGGTGCGTGACGACGACACGGTCGAGGCGCTCTCGGCGCGCATTCTGGCCGAGGAGCGCCGCCTGCTCCCCCATGTCGTGCGCCTGATGGCTACCGGCCGTGTGCGGGTGGAGGGGCGGAGGACGGCCCTGCGGACGGCCCTGCGGACAAACGCGCGACTCTGTACACTTACTACTAACGACTAGCGACTAACAACTGGCCTGGAGGGAACGCGTAGTGCGGGCACTGATCAGCGTTTACGACAAACGCAACCTGGAGCAACTGGCGCGCGGGCTGCTGGAGCTTGGCGCGGAGATTATCTCGACCGGCGGCACCTACGAGGCGCTGCGGGGCATGGGCGTGGGGGCGCTCTCCGTCGCCGACGTGACTGGTTTCCCCGAGGTGCTGGACGGGCGGGTCAAGACGCTGCACCCCGCCATCCACGCCGGCATCCTGGCCGACCGCTCCAAGCCGGAGCACCTGCGGGAGCTGCAAGCGCAGAACATCACGCCGATCGACGTCGTCGTAGTCAACCTCTATCCGTTCGTGCAAACCGTTTCCTCCGCGCCGGTCGCGCTCGGCGAGGCGCTCGAGCAGGTCGACATCGGCGGCGTGGCGCTCATCCGCGCCGCGGCCAAGAACTTCCGCGACGTGCTGGTGGTGACCGACCCGCGCGACTACGACGACCTGCTGGAGGAGCTGCGCCGCCGCGGAGAGGGGACCGCGCAAGGCTTGGAGAGCGAGTTCGCGCAGAGCCTTGCCGCCAAAGCCTTCGCCTACAGCGCGAGCTACGACAGCTACATCGCCTCCTACCTGCGCCCGCGCACCCCCGTGGCCCCGGCCTTCCCCGAGACGCTGGTGCTGCCGATGCGCAAGGTGCAGGACCTGCGCTACGGCGAGAATCCTCACCAGAAGGGCGCCTTCTACACGACGGTGCCGACGACCGAGGAGATCGGCCTGCGCACCCTGGCCACGGCGCGCCAGCTGCACGGCAAAGAGCTCTCGTTCAACAACCTGCTCGACCTCGACGCCGCCTGGACGACGGTGCGCGACTTCCGCGGACCCGCCTGCGCCATCATCAAGCACACCAATCCGTGCGGCCTGGCCAGCCGCGCCACGTTGGCCGAGGCCTACGAGGCGGCGCACGCCGGCGACCCCGTGGCCGCGTACGGCGGCATCGTCGCCGTCAACGGCGTCGTAGATGGGGTCACGGCCGAGGCCATGAGCGCCGTCTTCTACGAGGCCGTCATCGCGCCGGAGTTTTCGTCGGAGGCGCTAGAGATCCTGGGGCGCAAAAAGAACCTGCGCTTGCTGGCCATCGGCGAGCGCTCGGGTCCGCGCAAGGGCGAGTTCCAATGGCTGCCCGATAACCGGCTCGACTTCAAGCGCATCACCGGCGGCTTCGTAGTGCAGAGCAACAACGTGCTGCGCGACGAAGACATCCACCTGCAGGTGGTGAGCAAGCGGCAGCCGACCTTCGCCGAGATCACCGACCTCAAGTTCGCCTGGAAGAGCGTCAAACACATCAAGAGCAACGGCATCGTGCTGGTCAAGCACCTCGCGGTCGTCGGCGTCGGCGCGGGCCAGATGAAGCGCGTCGACTCGGTCGACCTGGCGGTGCGCCACGCGGGCGACCGTGCGGCCGACTCCGTGCTGGCCTCGGACGCCTACTTCCCCTTCGCCGACGGTGTGGAGCGCGCCATCGGGGCGGGCGTCACCGCCATCATCCAGCCGGGCGGCTCCATCCGTGACGACGAGTCGATCGCCGCCGCCGATAGCCAGGGCGTGGCCATGGTCTTCACCGGCGCGCGCAACTTCAAGCACTAAAGTACTTGGTACTAAGCACTAAACCTGACCTTGACATCACGCGCCGGGATGCGTATAGTGCGATGTAGGGCCCGCCCATTGGCGGGCCTTACTAATCGTGCCGACGTAGCTCAATTGGCAGAGCAGCGGTTTTGTAAACCGCCGGTTGCGGGTTCGAGTCCCATCGTCGGCTCCGATACGCGACCGGCGCGACATGGCGCAACAAATATGGGCAGATACCTAAGTGGACAACAGGGGCTGACTGTAAATCAGCTGGCTTTGCCTTCGGGAGTTCGAATCTCTCTCTGCCCACCATGCGCCCCGAGCAGGGGCGCAGCAGTGTCCTGCTCCAGTAGCTCAGTGGCAGAGCACACCCTTGGTAAGGGTGAGGCCGTGGGTCCGATTCCCACCTGGAGCTCGGTGTAGCTGCCGGCGGTCGGCTATCAGCATCGCGCTGACTACAAAAGCTGATCGCCGGTCGCTGTGAACGGAGTGAATTAAGACATGGCGAAGAAGATATTCGAGCGGACGAAGCCGCACGTGAACGTGGGGACGATCGGGCACGTGGACCACGGGAAGACGACGCTGACGGCGGCGATCACGAAGACGCTGGCGACGAAGGGGCAGGCGACGTTCAAGGACTACGGGTCGATCGACAACGCGCCGGAGGAGCGGGCGCGCGGGATCACCATCGCCATCGCGCACGTGGAGTACGAGACGGACGCGCGGCACTACGCGCACGTGGACTGCCCGGGGCACGCCGACTACATCAAGAACATGATCACGGGGGCGGCGCAGATGGACGGGGCCATCCTGGTGGTCTCGGCGGCGGACGGGCCGATGCCGCAAACGCGCGAGCACATCCTGCTGGCGCGGCAGGTCGAGGTGCCGAGCGTGGTGGTGTACATGAACAAGGTGGACATGGTCGACGACCCCGAACTCCTGGACCTGGTGGAGTTGGAGGTGCGCGAGTTGCTCTCCAAGTACGATTTCCCAGGGGACGACGTGCCGGTGATCCGGGGCTCGGCGCTGCGGGCGCTGGAGGGCACGGGCAACCGGGAGGACCCGGCCTCGACCTCGATCTGGGAGCTCATGGACGCGGTGGACAGCTTCATCCCGACGCCGCCGCGGCCGGTGGACCAGCCGTTCCTGTTGCCGGTGGAGGACGTGTTCGGGATCAAGGGACGCGGGACGGTGGCGACGGGGCGCATCGAGCGCGGCATCGTGCACACGACGGACACGGTGGCGCTGATCGGGATGGGGGCGCCGACGCGCAACATCGTGGTGACGGGCGTGGAGATGTTCCAGAAGACCTTGGAGGAGGGGCAGGCCGGCGACAACGTGGGGTTGTTGCTGCGCGGGATCGAGCGGACGGAGATCGCGCGCGGGCAGGTGCTGGCGAAGCCGGGGACGATCACGCCGCACACGCGGTTCACGGGCGAGGTGTACGTGCTGACCAAGGAGGAGGGAGGGCGGCACACGCCGTTCTTCAAGGGCTACCGGCCGCAGTTCTACCTGCGCACGACCGACGTGACGGGCTCCATCGAGTTGCCCGAGGGCATGGAGATGATCATGCCGGGGGACAACGTGCAGATGGGGGTGGAGTTGATCGTGCCCGTGGCCCTGGAGGAGGGCCTGCGCTTCGCCATCCGCGAGGGCGGCCGCACCGTCGGCGCCGGCGTCGTCACCAAGATCGAAAAATAATAGTCAATAGTCGGTAGTCGGTAGTCAGTAGCTAGTGGACGGAACCTCGTCCCCCTCCATTAGCTACTAACCTCTGATTACCGGCTACCGACTACCGACTACTGGAGGGAACGTGGCCAAACAACGCATCCGCATCCGGCTCAAGGCGTTCGATCACAAAATCCTGGACCAGTCGGCTGCGCAGATCGTGCAGACGGCGCGCACGACGGGCGCCGACGTTTCGGGTCCGATCCCGCTGCCGACCGACATCCAAAAGTTTTGTGTCATCCGCGGGCCGCACATCGACAAGGACTCGCGCGAGCAGTTCGAGATCCGCACGCATAAGCGATTGATCGACGTACTCGATCCCAACGCGCGCACCCTTGAGTCGCTCGCCAAGCTGGCCCTGCCGGCCGGCGTCGACATCGAGATGAAGCTGTAACAGCAGTCAGCAATTAGCCGTTAGCCTTTTTACAGGCGACAAGGACCAGGTTGAGCGATAGTATATTTTGGCTACCAATATGCAAGAGCAGTACAGCTACCTGCTAATCGCTAATAGCTAATCGCTCTACGTAGGCAGTGAGCACCGGCCGCTCCCAGCCCTACCGCTAGAGGAGGAAACATGAACGGTTTACTCGGCCGCAAAGTAGGAATGACTCAGGTTTTCAGCGCCGACGGGCGCGCCCTGCCGGTCACCGTCATCGAGGCGGGCCCTTGCACGGTCACCGCGGTCAAGAACGCCGAGCGCGACGGCTACTCCGCCGTCCAGCTGGCCTTCGGCTATCACCGCAAAATCAACAAGGCGCGCCTTGGCATCGTACGCAAGGCCACGGGCAGCGACGAGCTCAAGCCGCGCGTCCTGCGCGAGTTCCGCGGCGGCATCGAGGGCGCGACGCTCGGCCAGCGCGTCACCGTGGACCAGGTGTTCGAGATCGACGGGTACGTCGACGTGGTCGGTACGTCCAAAGGCAAGGGCTTCGCGGGCAACGTCAAGCGCCACCACTTCCGTGGGGGCCCCAAAACGCACGGCCAGTCCGACCGCACCCGGGCGCCCGGCTCGATCGGTGCCGGCACTACCCCCGGCCGCGTGCTCAAGGGGCAACGCATGTCGGGACACATGGGCCATGAGCGGGTCACGGTGCAGAACCTCCAGGTCGTCGACATCGACGTGGACAACAACATACTGTTGGTGAAGGGCGCCATCCCCGGGCCGAAGAACGGCACGGTGATGATCAGCAAGGCTATCAAGAAGAATGGCAACGTCCGGGTCTAAGGGCGAGGAGTAGAGAATATGGCACAGGCAGAGATTCGCAACGCCGCCGGTGGTGTCGTCTCCTCGACGGAGCTCGACGACCGGATCTTCGCGGTAGAGCGCAACGATACACTTATCCACCAGGCGGTCCTGCGCATCCAGGCCAATCGCCGCGCGGGAACACACTCCACGAAGACGCGCGGACAGGTCAGCGGCACCACCGCCAAGATGTACCGGCAGAAGGGCACGGGCCGCGCCCGCCACGGTGCCATGACCGCGCCGCAGTTCCGCAAGGGCGGCGTCGTGTTCGGCCCGCACCCGCGTTCCTACGAGCAGGACATGCCCAAGAAGATGCGGCGCAAGGCCTTGTTCTCGGTGCTCTCCGACAAGTTGCGCGAGGGCCGTGTGCTGGTAGTCGACGACTTCGGCCTCGCGGAGCCGCGCACCAAGAGCATGATCGAGATCTTGCGCACGCTGGGCGTGAGCCGCAAGGTGGTCATCGTGATCCCGGCGCCCGACGCCAACGTGACGCTCTCAGCCCGGAATATCCCCGAGGTGAGCACGGTCGTGGCCCATACGCTCAACATCGTCGACGCGATCGACGCCGACTATCTCGTCTTTACGCAGGATGGCCTGCGCACGCTGGAAGGAGCGGTGACCGGTGGATCTGTATAGGGTGTTGGAGCGGCCGATCATCACGGAGAAGAGCACCGATCTCGCGCAGACGACTCCGACCAAGCCCAAGATGACCAACCCGGACGTGCATCGCTACACGTTCGAGGTGGCGCTCAAGGCGACCAAACCGGAGATCAAGCAAACGGTCGAGCAGCGCTTCGGCGTGAAGGTGGCGGCCGTCAATACGATGACGATGAAGCCCAAGGAGAAGGGGGTCGGTACCCGCCGCGGTTTCGGCTCGTCGTGGAAGAAGGCCGTGGTCACCCTGGAGCGCGGCCAGACTATTGAAGACTTCTTCGGGACGGTGTAGAAATGCCTATCAAACGCTACAACCCGACCTCGCCGGGCCGGCGCGGCATGTCGGTCGTCACGTCCGACGACATCACGACCGACAAGCCGCACAAGCCGTTGCTGAGGCCGCTCAAGTCCAAGGCCGGGCGCAACAACCACGGCCACATCACGACGCGCCACCGTGGCGGCGGCCACAAGCGCATGTACCGCGTCATCGACTTCAAACGCAACAAAGACGGCGTCCCGGCGCGCGTGGCCACGATCGAGTACGACCCGAATCGCTCGGCCCGCATCGCGCTGCTCTTCTACCAGGACGGCGAGAAGCGATACATCATTGCGCCCAACGGGCTCAAGGTGAATGATCGGTTGATGAGCGGCCCCGAGGCCGAGATCCGCGTGGGCAACTGCCTACCGTTGCGCAACCTGCCGCTCGGCGCCACGATCCACAACATCGAGCTCTACCCGGGACGCGGCGGACAGTTGGTGCGCTCGGCGGGGAACTCGGCGCAGTTGATGGCGCGCGAGGGCAACTACGCCACGGTGCGCATGCCCTCCGGCGAGATGCGCCTGATCCAGGTGACGTGCCGCGCAACTCTCGGGCAGGTCGGCAACCTCGACCATCAGAACCAGACCATCGGTAAGGCCGGGCGTTCGCGGCACTTGGGTCGACGCCCCTCCGTGCGCGGCTCGGTGATGAACCCGAACGACCACCCGCACGGCGGCGGCGAGGGCCGCGCCCCCATTGGCGGCCAGCCGCAGACCAAGTGGGGCAAGCCGGCCATGGGCGCGCGCACCCGCCACAACAAGAGGACCGATAAGTTCATCATTCGCAGGCGTAAAAAGTAATTAGCTATCGGTCGTCAGCCGTCAGCTATTGGCTGACGGCTGACGACCGATAGCTGACAGCTGACAGCTCAGGAGCTTTAATATGTCGCGTAGCACGAAAAAGGGTCCCTACGTGGACGCCAAGCTATTCAGCAAGGTTGAGACGCTCAACAAGGGCAGCCAGAAGCAGATTATCCGCACCTGGTCGCGCGACTCGACGGTGTTCCCGGAGTTCGTCGGGCACACCATCGCGGTGCACGACGGCCGGCGGCACGTGCCGATCTATATTAGTGAGAACATGGTCGGCCACAAGCTGGGCGAGTTTGCCCCCACGCGCACCTTCAAGGGGCACGCGGGCAGCAAGACGACCAACGTGAGGTAGAGGTAAGAGATGCAAGTACGTGCCGTCGCCAAAGACATCCCGATCACCCCACGTAAGGTGCGCCTCGTGGTGGACCTCGTGCGTGGGCGCAAGGTCGACGAGGCCCTGACGATGCTGCGCTTCATGCCGCAGAACGCCGCCAAGGACGTCTACAAGGTCGTCAAGTCGGCCGCGGCGAATGCGGAGAACAACTACAACCTCGACCCCGAGGCCCTCTGGATCGAGCGCATCTACGCCGACGACGGGCGCACTCTCAAGCGGCTGTGGCGGCGCAACATGGGCCGCGCCAACCGTGTGCTCAAGCGCTCCAGCCACATCACCGTGATTGTCGAGGACAGAGAGGATTAGAGGGGTAGAAGGTTTTTATGGGTCATAAAGTACATCCGAACGGCTTCCGCCTCGGCATCATCAAGCCCTGGCAGGCGCGCTGGTACGCCGACCGCGACTACAAGGACCTCGTGCAGGAGGACATCCGCCTGCGTACGTTCATCCTGAAGCGCCACGCCAACGCGGCGATCGCGCAGATCGACATCGAGCGCTCGGCCAACCGCCTGTCGCTCACCATCCACACCGCCAAGCCCGGCATCATCATCGGGCGCAGCGGGCAAAATGTGGAGGAGTTGCGCAAGCTCATCGAGAAGATGACGGCCAAGAGGGTGCAGGTCAACATCCTGGAGGTGCGCAACCCCGATCTCGTGGCCGTGCTGGTCGCGCGCAACATCGCGGAGCAGCTCGAACGCCGCGTGGCCTTCCGGCGCGCCATGAAGCTGACGGTGCAGCGCACCATGCAGTCGGGCGCCAAGGGTATCCGCGTGGCCGTGGCCGGTCGCCTGGGCGGTGCCGAGATGTCGCGCCGCGAGGGCGAGCGCCGCGGCCAGGTGCCGCTGCAGACGCTGCGCGCCGACGTCGACTTCGGCCAGTCGGAGGCGCGCACGACCTACGGCGTGATCGGCGTCAAGGTCTGGATCTACAAGGGCCTGATCAAGCCCGGCGAGATGGTCGAGCCGGCCAGCGCGCCCCCGGCCAGCCGTGGTGGCGATCGCGATCGCCCACGCCGCGACGATCGCGGCGGGCGCGGCGGTGACCGTCCGCGTGGCGGCGCCGGTGGCGGCGGGCGTGGCGGCGCCGGCGGCGCCGGTGGCGCTGGTGGCGGCGGGCGTGGCGGCGCCGGCGGCGCCGGTGGCGCCGGTGGCGTCGGCGGCGGGGATCGCCCGCGGCGCGGCGGTGGCGCTGGCGGCGCTGGTGGCGCCGGCGGCAACCGCGGTGGCGGACAACGGACGAGTAGTTAGTAGGTAGTAGCCAGTGGTTAGTCCTTCTCCAACGGCTAACCACTGGCTACTAACCACTCGTAAATGGAGTGAACGAATGTTATTGATGCCACGGCGGGTGAAGTACCGCAAGGTGCAACGCGGCCGGCGCAAGGGCGAGGCCATGCGCGGCAACGAGGTGTCGTTTGGGCAGTTCGGCTTGCAGGCGCAGGGCACTTGCTGGATGACAGGTAACCAGATCGAGGCGGCGCGCCGCGTGATCACGCGCTACGTGAAGCGCGGCGGGAAGATCTGGATCAGGGTCTTCCCCGACAAGCCGGTTACATCCAAGCCGGCCGAGACGCGCATGGGCTCGGGTAAGGGCGCGCCGGACCACTGGGTCGCGGTCGTCAAGCCCGGCCGGGTCCTGTTCGAGATCGCGGGCGTGCGCGACGAGACCGCCAAGGAGGCGCTGCGTCTGGCCGGCTACAAGCTGCCGATCCAAACCAAGGTGATCGAGCGCCATGTGCCGACGGCGGCGGTCGAGGAGGCGCACGATGAAGAGTAGGACGCGCGAGTACCTCGGGCTACCCGTGCCCGAGCTTGAGAACCGGCTGCGCTCCGCCCAGGACGAGTTGACCAACATCCGCTTCGCCCTGGCTACGCGCAAAATGAGCAATTACGCCCGCCTCAAGATTTTACGCAAAGAGATCGCCCGCCTGAAGTTTTTCATTGACGAGCAGAGAAGAGAGGCGTAGCGCGATGCCGTTCAACCCGCGAGCGAAGAGGCTGACCGGCCGCGTGGTCAGCGACAAGATGGACAAGACGGTGGTGGTGGCCGTGGAGTCGATGCATCGGCATCCCCTCTACAAGCACACCATCCGCACCACCAAGCGATACAAGGCGCATGACGAGAACAACGAATGCCGCGCGGGCGACACCGTGCGCCTTGTGGAGAGCCGCCCGCTCTCCAAGGAGAAGCGCTGGCGCGTGATCGAGATCCAGCGCCACGACGAGCGCGCCTCGCTACCGCCCGTTTCCGCGACGGTGCCGGTCGCGCCGCAGGATTTGGAGTAAGACGATGATTCAGAACGAGACACGCTTGCGCGTGGCCGACAATTCGGGGGCCAAGGAGATCTTGTGCATCCGCCTGATCGGCGGCTCGGCGCGCAAGTACGCGGGGGTCGGCGACATCATCGTCGCCTCGGTCAAGCAGGCGCAACCGGGCGGCGCCGTCAAGAAGGGCGAGGTCGTGCGCGCGGTGATCGTGCGGACGGCCAAGGAGTACGGCCGGCCCGACGGCTCGCACATCCGCTTCGACGACAACGCCGCCGTCATCATCAACCTGCAGAACAACCCGCGCGGCACGCGCATCTTCGGCCCCGTCGCACGCGAACTGCGTGAGAAGGGCTTCATGAAGATCGTGAGCCAGGCCCCGGAGGTGCTGTGATGGCCAACATCCGACGGGACGACAACGTCCTGATCATCACAGGCAAGGATCGCGGCAAGAGCGGTAAGGTCAACCGCGTGATCCGCGAGAAAGACCGCGTCGTGGTAGCCGGGGTGAACATCGCGACCAAGCACGTCAAGAATCGCCCAGGGGTGCGGCAGGCCGGCATCATCCACGTGGAAGCGCCGCTGCACATCTCCAACGTTATGCTGATCTGCCCGAACTGCAGCAAGCCGACGCGCGTCGCCCATCGCTTCCTCGAGGATGGCGGCAAGGTGCGCGCCTGCAAGCAGTGCGACCAGAACATCGACAAGAGGTAGGCCGTGACCGCTCAAGCAACACCGACAACACCGATAAGTACGACGCTGCCGCGCATGAAGCAGAAGTACCGCGACGAAGTCGTGGATGCGCTCACGCGCGAGTTCCTCTACGCCAACGCGATGCAGGCGCCCACGGTCAACAAGATCGTGCTCAACATCGGCCTTGGCGAGGCCATCGCCAACCCGAAGGTGCTCGACGCCGCGACGCGCGACCTCAGCATCATCGCCGGCCAGAAGCCGGTCATCACCAAGGCCAAGAAGTCGGTCGCCTCGTTCAAGATCCGCACCGGCAACCCGATTGGGGCGATGGTGACTTTGCGCGGCGAGCGCATGTGGGAGTTCCTCGACCGCCTCATCTCGGTCGCGCTGCCCCGCATCCGCGACTTCCAGGGCATCTCCGGGAAGTCGTTCGACGGGCGCGGCAACTACACGCTGGGCCTGAAGGATCAACTCCTCTTCCCCGAGATCGACTATGACCAGATCGACCGCCTGCGCGGCCTCGAGATCAGCATCGTGACCACGGCGCGCACCGACGAAGAGGGGCGCCGGCTGCTCCAACTGCTCGGCATGCCGTTCCGAGCCGCCTAGCGATTAGCCCTTAACAATGAGCGATTAGTTATGCGCTTCGAGCCATCAGCTAACCGCTCATTGCTAACCGCCAACCGCCCTGATAAGGATTTTACATGGCAAAAACATCCAAGATCGCCAAAGCCAAGCGGCCGGCGAAGTTCAAGGTGCAGCAGCACAACCGCTGCCAGGTCTGCGGACGGCCGCGCGCCTACTATCGTAAGTTCGGCCTGTGCCGCATCTGCCTACGTGAGCGCGCCCTACGCGGCGAACTGCCGGGCGTCGTCAAGTCGAGCTGGTAGGAGGACCCGACATGAGCATGACCGATCCTATCGCCGATATGCTGACGCGCATGCGCAACGCTATCGAGCGTCGTCACCCAAGCGTCGATATCCCGCACTCCAAAATCAAGGAGAGCATCGCGCATATCTTACGGGACGAGGGCTTCGTGCAGGGCGTGGAAATCGTGCCGGATAGCAAGAACAAGCAGTTCCGCGCGATCCGCGTGACCCTCAAGTACACGGAGGAGCGACGCCCAGTCCTGACACACCTCAGGCGCCTCTCCACCCCCGGCCGGCGCCTGTACACCGGCGCCAACACCATCCCGCGCGCCCTCGGGGGCATGGGCCTTGTGATCGTCTCCACGCCGCAGGGTGTCATCACCGGCTCTCGGGCGCGACGAGAGAAGGTGGGCGGCGAGCTTATCTGCGAGATATGGTAAACTGGTGGTCTTGCCTAGACGAGTAGCCAGTAGCCAGTAGTCAGAAAACCTACTGGTTACTGGCTACTGATTACTGACTACTTCGGGAGATAGTGATATGTCGCGCATTGGTCGCACTCCGGTCGTCGTCCCGGACAAGGTCACGGTGGCGATCGACGGCGGCCTGGTCAGCGTCAAAGGACCCAAGGGGGAGTTGAGCTACCAGGCTCCTGAGGGCATCTATGTGGTGCGCCAGGATGAGCGCCTCGTGGTGGAGCGCGAGTCGGAGATCAAGCGGCACAAGGCGTTGCACGGCTTGACCCGCACACTCGTCAACAACATGGTCGTCGGTGTGACGACAGGCTTCACCAGGACGCTCGACATCACGGGCGTCGGGTACCGCGCTGCTCTGACCAACGGGCGCCTGAACCTCGCGCTCGGTTACTCGCACCCCGTCGACGTGGTGGCGCCCCCCGGCATCACCTTCGCCGTGGAGGGTCAGAACCGTGTCGTCGTTTCGGGCATCGACAAGCAGATGGTGGGCGAGACGGCCGCACAGATCCGTCGTCTGCGTCCGCCGGAGCCCTACAAGGGCAAGGGCATCCGCTACAGCGATGAAGTGGTCCGCCGTAAGGCCGGCAAGGCCGGTAAGGTCGGCGGTAAGAAGAAGTAAGTAGCCGTCAGCCGTCAGCCGTCAGCCGTCAGCTACTCGGTGACGGCTGACGGCTCGAAGCTGATCGCTTTCTGGAGCGAAGCGAGTATGATCAAGAGGCACAACGCCCGTGAGCTGCGCCTGAAGCGTAAGCGGCGCATCCGTGGGCGCATCAGTGGGACGCCCGCGCGGCAACGCCTGTCCGTGTTCCGCAGTGGGAAACACATCTACGCGCAGGTAATCGACGACACGCGCGGCCACACCTTCGCGGCGGCCTCGTCGCTCGACGCGGCCCTGCGCGGCGCGACACCCGAACCTGTCGAGGGCGAGGGCGAGCAGGGACGCAAGATCCGTGACGCCGCCGCTGTCGGCCGGCTGATCGGTGAGCGCGCGCTGGCCGCGGGCGTCACCAAGGTAGCCTTCGACCGCGGGGGCTTCCTCTATCGCGGACGCATCCAGGCGCTCGCCGACGGCGCGCGCGCGGCCGGGCTGGACTTTTAACGAGTAGTCAGTAGTCAATAACCAGTAGTCAGAGGTTACTGCGACCGACTACTGATTACTGACTACTTCGGGGGTGACATGGCAAAGATCGATCCGAACGGGTTGAATCTGCAGGAGCGTATCGTGCAGATCAACCGCGTGGCCAAGGTCGTCAAGGGCGGCCGGCGCTTCAGCTTCAGCGCCGTCGTCGTCGTGGGCGACGGCAACGGCGTCGTCGGCGCGGGCTTGGGCAAGGCCGGCGAGGTGCCGGACGCCATTCGCAAGGGCGTCGAGGACGCCAAAAAGAACTTGATCCGCGTGCCCCTACAGGGGGCGACCATCCCGCACGTGGTGGAGCGGCGCTACAACGCGGCCAAGGTGCTGCTCAAGCCCGCTAGCCCCGGCACCGGCGTGATAGCCGGAGGCTCGGTGCGCGCGGTAATGGAAGCGGCCGGCGTGCGCGACATCCTGACCAAGAGCATCGGCTCGACCAACCCGGTCAACGTCGTGAAGGCTACCATGGACGCGCTCCTGGACCTGCGCGACCAAGCGGAAACGGCCCGCGCGCGTGGCATCAGTGTCAATCGTATGCTGTTCGGCCGGGAGGCCATCGGCGCCCCGAGGGAGGCCATCGGTGGCTAGTAGGCTGCGCATCACGTACAAGAAGAGCGCGATCGGCTACCCGCAGCGGCAGAAGGATACGATCCGCGCGCTTGGTTTTCACAAGCTCAACAACACGATCGAGCGGGACGACACGCCGACGGTACGCGGCATGATCGAGCGGGTGGCGCACCTCGTCCGGGTGGAAGAGGTCGGCGAGTCGGGTGCCACGGCGACAAGGGAGCAGGCATGAAAAGTCACGAGTTAGTACCCAATAAGGACGCGCGCAAGACAAAGCGCCGCGTTGGGCGCGGTATGGGGTCGGGCCGCGGCAAGACGGCCGGCAAGGGCACCAAGGGCCAGCAAGCCCGCGCCGGCGGGGCCAAGGCTGCGCCTTTCATTGGCGGCGCCTTTCCCCTAACGCGCACGATGCCCTACAAGCCGGGCTTCAAGCCGCCGTTCCGCGTCGAGTATCAAGTTATCAAAGTTGGTACGTTGAACGATCGCTTCGAGGACGGGGCGACGGTCGACGTAGAGAGTCTCAAATCGATCGGGCTCGTCAAGCGTAACGAGAAGAAGCCAATCAAGCTGCTCAGCGACGGCGAGCTCTCCAAGAACTTGACCATCAGCGTGCATCGCGTCTCGGCGCAGGCGCGCGCCAAGGTCGAGGCCGCGGGCGGCGCGGTGACCGAATTGACGCCGCGCAAGGGTGACGTGACTGGCGCGGACGACACGGCCGGCGATCCGTCCCCGAGTCAGGAGGGCTAGCCCCATGCTCACGGCGGCGGTCAATGCTTTCCGGCTGCCCGACGTGCGGCGCAAGCTGCTCTTCACGTTCGGCATCCTCGTCATCTATCGCATCGCGGCATCTATCCCGGTGCCTCTGATCGACCCGGCCAACTTCAAGCGGCTGACGGATCAAAATCAACTGTTCCAGTTGCTTTCGCTCTTCGCCGGCGGGTCGGGGCAGCTCTCTATCGTGATGCTCGGCGTCTACCCATACATCACGGCGCAGATCTCCTTGCAGATCCTGCAGCCAGTCATCCCGCGTCTCGAGGAGTTGATGCGCGAGGGTGGCGAGGCCGGGCGGCAGCGCGTCAATCAGATCACGCGCATCCTGACCGTCCCGTTGGCGATGCTGCAAGCGCTCGGCCAGGGCGCGCTGCTCTCCAGCTACGGCGCGCTGCGCGACTATGGGCTGTTCAACGCGCACACGTTCTTGCCCACGGCGCAATTCCTGATCACAACGGCCGCGGGGACGATGTTCCTGATCTGGCTTGGTGAGTTGATCACGGAGAACGGCATCGGCAACGGCATCTCGCTGATCATCTTCGCGGGCATCATCGCCCGCCTCCCGGGCATCGTAGGCTCCGAGCTGCAGACGAATCCGGTGCAGGTGCTCTTGCTCGGCATCATCTCGGCGTTGATCATCGCCGCGATCGTGTTCGTGCAGCAGGCACAGCGGCGCATCCCGGTACAGTACGCCAAGCGTGTGGTCGGGCGGCGCGTGATGCAGGGGCAGAGCACGTTCATTCCGATCCCGGTGAACTCGGCCGGCATGATCCCGTTGATCTTCGCCATCTCGATCGTGACGGCGCCCTACATCATCTCGTCGTACTTCTACACTTGGACGCGGGGCTTCGTGCAGACCATCTTCACATGGCTCTTCAGGAACTTCAGCTACAACAGCACGTCGCCCATCTACTGGATCCTATACTTTCTGTTGGTGGTAGGATTCACGTACTTCTACACGGCGATCCAGTTCCAGCAGCAGCGGCTGCCGGAAACGCTGCAGAAGAACGGCGGCTTCATCCCCGGCATTCGGCCCGGCCAGCAGACGACGACCTACCTGGCGACGGTGGTCAACCGCGTGACCAGCGCCGGCGCGCTGTTCCTGGGCGCGGTAGCCCTGCTGCCCCTGTTCGGCCAAATTTTCCTGTCGACGTCGGCCAACCTCACGATCAGTGCGACGGCGCTGCTGATCATCGTGGGCGTGGTCATCGACACCATGCGCCAGCTCGAAGCTCAGCTGATGATGCGCAACTATCAGAGCTTCATGAAGTAAGGCTAGCATGATTGTAGTCTTCATCGGACCGCCAGGCGCGGGGAAAGGAACGCAGGCTGCGCGCTTTGCGCGCTCCCTGGGCGTCCCCCACATCGCGTCGGGAGACCTGCTACGCGCGGCTAGCGCGCAGAATACGCCGTTAGGCCGCGAGGCCCAGACCTATATGGAGGCCGGTCATCTCGTGCCGGACGAGTTGACGCTGACCATTGTCGAGCAGCGGCTGGCCCAACCCGACGCCGCGATAAGCGCTGTGCTGGATGGATTCCCGCGCACGCTTCAGCAGGCGCGCCGGCTGGACGAGGTGCTGGCGCGCGACGGGTGGGGCCAGGTCGACGCGGCGGTCTACATCGAGGCGCCGCGCACGGTCGTGCTCGAGCGCATGAACGCTCGCCGTCGCGCCGATGAGACGGCGGAGGTCCAGGCCAAGCGGTACGACGTGTACGAGCGGGATACCGCGCCGCTCGTGGCCTACTACCAGGAACGCGGTGTGCTGGCCACGATCGACGGGGTGCGGGCCGTCGAGACCGTCACGCGGGACATCGCGGCCGCCCTTGCGGCGCGCGAGTTGCCGCTGACGGCGACCACGGCGATGCATGAGTAGGCGGGACGGATAGCGATGGCTGAACAACGACGGATCACCTTGAAGTCGCAGCGCGATTTGGCGCTGATGCGCGAGGCCGACAGCATCGTGGCCGACACGCTTGTGCTGCTGGCCGACAGCGCCAGGCCTGGCGTCACCACGCGCGAGTTGGACGGCGTGGCCCGAGAGTATATCCGCGGGCGCGGGGGCGAGCCGAGCTTCCCACTCGTGAAGTTCGACGGCGCGGTGTGCATCTCCGTCAACAACGAGATCGTGCATGGCATCCCGGGTAAGCGCGCTTTGCGCGAGGGTGACGTGGTAAGCCTCGACCTCGGCGTGGTGTACAAGGGTTGGCACGGCGACGCCGCGCTGACCGCGCCGGTGGGTAAGATCGGGGCCGATGCGCAGCGGTTGCTCGACGACACCAAGCATGCGCTCGCGCTGGGCATCGCGCGAGTGGCGCCCGGCGCGCACCTGTACGACATCGGAGCGGCCGTCGAAGGGTACGTCAAGGGCCTACGTCTGGGGCTGGTGCGCCAGTACGTCGGCCACGGGATCGGGCGCGAGATGCACGAGGAGCCGCAGGTGCCGAACTACCGGCCCGAGGGCAAAGGGCGCGGGCCGGCGCTGAGGCCAGGCATGGTCATCGCCATCGAGCCGATGATCAACCTCGGCGGCGACGCCACCAAGGCGCTCGACGACGGCTGGACCGTCGTCACCAAAGATGGCTCGCTCTCGGCGCACTTCGAGCATAGTGTCGCCGTCACGGCGACAGGGTACGAGATCTTATCGCGCCCGAGTGATCCCACGCGTATGTGGGGAGACCCGGCCGACTACGGGCTTGGTCACGCACAGCAGATGGAGAAGTTAGGATGAAGGTTCGCGCCTCGGTCAAGCGCATGTGCCCCAACTGCAAGGTCATCCGGCGGCACGGCGTGGTCATGGTTATCTGCAGCACGACACCGAAACACAAGCAGCGACAAGGATAAATAGCGATCAGCGGCCAGCGATCAGCAGTCAGCTTTTGTCGCTAGCAGACGCGGCGCATAGCTCTAAAGCTAACGGCTGACAACTGGTCGCAGACAACAGGGGGTAAAAAATGGCACGTATCGCCGGCGTCGATCTCCCGCGCGACAAGCGCGTCGAGATCGGCCTCACGTATATCTTCGGGATCGGACTGACCTCGAGCCACAAGCTCCTGGCCGCGGCGAGTGTGAGTCCGGACATCCGGGTCCGCGACCTCACGGAGGAGCAGGTCGGCCGGCTGCGCGAGCTCATCGACCGCAACTACCGTGTCGAAGGCGAGTTGCGGCGCGAGGTCGCGCTCAACATCAAGCGGCTGGTCGAGATCGGCTGTTATCGCGGCATCCGCCACCGCCGCAACCTGCCCGTGCGCGGGCAGCGCACGCGCACGAACGCGCGCACCAAACGTGGCGCCAAGAAAACGGTCGGCGCCCGCAAGAAGGCGACGAAGAAGTAGAAGTAAGCAATTAGCTGTTAGCAATTAGCGATTAGCTTTCCCGTAACGGCGAGCGGGGTCGCCACTGGCGAGAGACCAATTGCTAACAGTCAACTGCTACTAGCTAGGAGTAGACATGGCAGACGCACGAACAGGACGCAAAGGGGCGCCGACGCGCACGCGGCGGCGCGAGCGCAAAAACATCCCGACGGGACAGGCCCATATTTATTCGACGTTCAATAACACGATCGTGACGATCACCGACCCGACCGGCAAGGTTGTCTGCTGGGGCTCGGGCGGGCAGGCCGGGTTCAAGGGGTCGCGCAAGAGCACGCCCTACGCGGCGCAGCTCAGCGCCGACAGCGCCGGGCGCAAGGCCGTCGAGAACGGCATGCGCCAGCTCGAGGTTTTCGTCAAGGGGCCCGGCGCCGGACGCGAGTCGGCCATCCGCGCCTTGCAAGCGGCCGGCCTCAGCATCACGTCGATCACCGACGTCACACCGATCCCGCACAACGGTTGCCGGCCGCCGAAGCGCCGCCGCGTCTAACAACAGTCGGGAGTCGATGGTCGACAGCCGAAAGTGGTATTATTAAAGGCGCTGCTGTTCGATAATTCATATCGACAGCTTACTATCGACTGTCGACTAGCGACTTTCAACCGAGGAGACTATGGCACGGTATATTGGCCCAGATTGTCGAATGTGTCGCCGCGAGGGCATGAAGCTGTACCTCAAAGGCGAGAAGTGTTTAACCAAAAAGTGCCCGGTGGAGCGGCGGCCGATGCCGCCGGGACAACACGGGCAGCGCCGGCGTAAGCAGTCCGAGTACGGCCTGCACCTGCGCGAGAAGCAGAAGGCCCGTCGCATCTACGGGGTGCTCGAGGACCAGTTCCAGCGCACCTTTGAGGAGGCGCAACGTCGTCCGGGCATCACCGGCACCAACTTGATGCAGCTGCTCGAGATGCGGCTCGACAATACGGTCTATCGTCTGGGCTTTGCCACCTCGCGCGACGAGGCGCGCCAGATCGTGCGCCACGGCCACTTCGAGGTCAACGGGCGCAAGACCGACATCCCATCGTACCGCGTGCGGCCGAACGACCGCATCCGCGTCACCGAGCATGGGCGCAAGACCGAGTACATCAAAGCCGCGGCCGACCTGATCAGGCAGCGGTCGGTCCCGCCCTGGCTCTCGCTCGACGCGGAGCAGCTGCAGGGGACGGTCCTCGCGCCGCCGGACCGCGCCGACTGCGACCAGAACGTCAACGACCAACTCGTGGTCGAGTATTATTCGCGGTAACAGAGTAGTCAGCAGCCGGTAGTTAGTAGCCGACGAGTTTCCGGCGTCTACTACGGCGCGCTGGCGCTAGAGATAGGGCGAGAGCTTGCGCACTCGCCCTATACGCGCGTAGAAGCCTGCGACTGAAGTCGTATGGTAAACGACGGACACTAAAGTGTTTTTTTATATACTTTAGCGCGCCGACTTGAGCGACTTCAGTCGCCGTGGTCTGCCCTGCGACTTCAGTGGCAGGCCAAGCCATGTCCCATGAAAAGGAGGCTAGCTTGCTCGAACAACTCTCGCTGCCGCGGATCGAACGGGTGGCCTACAGCGAGTCGCACGGACGTTATGAGATCGAACCCCTAGAGGAGGGCTATGGCGTCACGCTGGGCAACGCCCTGCGCCGCATCCTGCTCTCATCGCTCCCCGGGTCTGCGATCACGGCGGTGCACCTCGACGGCATACAGCACGAGTTCTCGGATATCCCCCACGTGCGCGAGGACGTGACCGAGGTGATGCTCAACCTCAAGAAGGTCCGTCTCAAGTATCAGGGTGATGACCCGATCCAGATCGACCTCGACATCTCCGGCGCCCGCGAGGTCACGGCCGGCGATATCAGCGTACCCACGCAGGTAGAGGTTGTCAACCCCGACCAATACTTGTTCACCATCGACGACGACGATGCGTCGCTGCACGCCGAGTTGACCGTCGAGCGAGGCAAAGGCTACGCGTCGATCGACTCGCGCGAGAACATAGACATCGGGACGATCCCGATCGACGCCATCTTCGCGCCGATCCGGCGCGCCAACTATGTCATCGAGCGCACGCGCGTCGGCCCTATGACGACGTACGAGCGCCTTGTCCTAGAGATTTGGACGGACGGCACCATCTCGCCCGACGACGCGCTCAACCAGAGCGCGCAGATCCTGACGCGGCACTTCCAGCAGATTGCCGAGTTCAGCGGGCAGATCACCCCGATCGAAACCTTGCACCCCGGCCACACGACCCTGAAGCTGCCGGCTGTCGTCTACGACACGCCGATCGAGGCGCTCGACCTCTCACCGCGCGCCTACAACTCACTCAAGCGCGCGGGCGTCGGCAAGATCGGCGAGGTGCTCGACATGAGCGAGGAGGAGTTGCTCAACGTGCGCAACTTCGGGCGCAAGTCGCTCGACGAGCTGCGTGACCGGCTCATCCTCAAGAACTTCATGACCGCCGACCAGGCCCAGAAGCAGTTCGGCGGCGCGGGCGAGGACGACTACGAGTACGACGAAGACGACGAATAGTTGGCCGTCAGCCGTCAGCCGTCAGCCTGCGCAGGCTGCTGGCTGACGGCCGGCGGCTTGGAGGATGCCGATGCGGCACCAGAAAGCGGGATACAAGCTGGGGCGACCGACGCACGAGCGGAACGCCCTCTACCGATCGCTTATGCTCGCCATCGTCGAGCACGAGCGCATCACCACCACACACGTCAAAGCCAAAGCAGTGCAACGTCACATCGAGAAACTGATTACACTCTCGCGCGAGCCCAGCGTGCACCACAGGCGGCTGGCCCTGGCCACGCTGCCGAACAAGCACGCCGTCGAGAAGCTGTTCGCGCAGATCGGCCCGCGCTACGTCGACCGGCCGGGCGGCTACACGCGCATCACCAAGATGGGCGTGCGCAAGGGCGACGGCACGCTGATGGCCCAGATAGAGCTCGTCTAGATGTGGGCGCGAGGGTAGCAAGGACGTGACGATGTCGACGAGGGCGCGCGCGTCGCGCACCTTGCGGGGGACGCTGCAGTACGATGGGACGGCTTACGCCGGCTTCCAGTGGCAGAAGAACGCCCCGACCGTACAGGGCGCTGTCGAGACGGCCATCGCCGCGGTCACCGGCACAGCCAACCGCGTGACCGCGGCCGGCCGCACAGACGCCGGCGTGCACGCGCGCGGCCAGGTCGTGTCCTTCCAGACCGAGACCGGTCTGGAAACGCCCGTGCTGCTGCGCGCGCTCAACGCCACGCTGCCGCGCGACATCGTGCTGCGCGATTTGGTCGAGGCCGAGGAGGGCTTCAACGCCCGCCACAGCGCGCGCAGCCGCTCTTACGAGTACATCGTCCGCAACGCTCCACTGCCGTCGCCGTTCTGGCGGCTGTACAGCTACCACGTGGTGGGCCCACTCGACATAGAGGCGATGGGGCAGGCCCTAGGTCACCTGCTAGGGGAGCACGATTTCGCCGCCTTCGGCATGCCGATGGAGCACACGCGCGGCGGCGAAACGGTGCGAGGCGGCACGGTGCGCACCATGCTCGCGGCGCGCTGCTGGTCGCGGGAGGACTTTGTATACTTCTATGTAGAGGCCAACGCCTTCTTGCGGCACATGGTCCGGCAAATCGTGGGAGCGGTGCTCAAGGTCGGGCAGCGGCGCGCCACGGCGGCGGACGTGTTGGCCCTCGTGCAGAGGCCGCGCGCGGCCGTCGCGGGGCCCGCGGCGCCGGCGCACGGACTTTATCTCGTCTCGGTGACATACTGAGCGCGTGTGCGACTCGGGCCAGCCCGTGTGGCATTATGACGTTTACGTGGGCTAACTGCTAATCGCTAAAAGCTAGGGAAAGGAGGTCAACATGCGCAAGACATATACGCCCAAGGGGGCGGAGTTGGAACACAGCTGGTACGTGGTCGACGCGGCCGGCAAGACGCTGGGACGGCTCTCGAGCGACATCGCCCACGTGCTGAGGGGCAAGCACAAGCCCATGTACACGCCCAACATGGACACCGGGGACTATGTCATCGTGGTCAACGCCGAGAAGATCACCGTCACCGGCAAACGCGCCGAGCAGAAGAAATACTACTCGCACTCGGGCTATCCAGGCGGCTTGAAGGAGCGCGCCTACAAGGACGTGCTGCAGGCGCGGCCGCATCGCATCCTGGAGCACTCCATCAAGGGCATGCTCCCGCACAACAGTCTCGGCGCCGACATGTACCGCAAGCTCAAGGTGTACGCCGGCCCGACGCACCCGCACCAGGGCCAAACGCCGCGCAACCTCGACGAGGTCATCCAGCCCGCCACGAGGCACGCTGTCTCTTAAAACCTGCGACCGCAGTCGCAGGCCCATGTAATTCGGAGAAGACATGCCAGATCCTATCCCGTATCACTACGCCGTGGGGCGTCGCAAGACAGCGGTGGCCACGGTGCGCCTGGTGCCGGGCAACGGCTTGATCGTCGTCAACGGGCGCGCGGCCGACCAGTACTTCGGCCGCGCCACGCTGGAGTACGTCATCAACCAACCTATGCGCGAGGCCAACCTGGCCGCCAACTTCAACGCGATCGTCAAGGTCGTGGGCGGCGGGCTCTCCGGCCAGGCCGGCGCCGTGCGCCACGCCATCGCGCGCGCGCTCGTGAAGAGCGACGAGGCCCTGCACCCCGCCATGCGCCGCGCCGGCTTCCTGACGCGCGACCCGCGCGCCAAAGAGCGCAAGAAGTACGGTCTCAAGCGCGCCCGCAAGGCGCCGCAGTACACCAAGCGATAGTCCGACCCTGTTCGATCGCAAACAAGGGCGGGGAGAGGCATACGCCTCTCCCCGCCCTTTCCCTATTGTGTCATCGACGCTCTAGTCGTCGCTCACAACGACGCGCCCGTCCACTTCATCGGACCATACAGACCGCGTCCATGTCCACGTCGTCGGATTCGAAATGGATATCTCGTTGTGCATCTGCATAAAGGCGAATCTGTCCCTAGCCTCCACTGTTATGCATCTGCACAATGACGCGCCTAATCGGAGGCGCTAGTATTCAGGCAGCGGGACCTGGGCGGGTCGATCACGGCCTGCAAAAGAGTTGTGCATCTAGAACATGGCGACCGACGAGGGCATAGGGGCCGGCTGTGGCCGGCGCGAGCGGCCAACGGTGGCCGTGGACTCTCGCGATAGGAGGACGGTTATGGTCTCGACGCAGCAGGGACGCAGAGGGCGCCAGGCCCTCTTCCTGGACCGCGACGGCACGCTTGTCCAGCCCCGCCACTACCCATCGCGTCCCGCGGACCTGCTCCTCTACGAGGGGATCGGCCCTCACCTGCGCGCCCTGCAAGAGGCCGGCCTGCGGCTGGTGCTGATCACCAACCAGTCGGGCTTGGCGCGCGGCCTCTTCACGACAGGGGACCTCGACCTGATGCACGCGCACCTCGCGGCCGAGCTCGCGCGCTCCGGCGTGCGCCTCGACGCCGTCTACTACTGCCCCCACCACGTCGACGGGACGGTCCCCGGCCTCGCGGTGGCCTGCGACTGCCGCAAACCCCAGCCGGGTATGCTGCTGCGCGCGGCGGCCGACCTGGAACTCGACTTGGCCCGCTCGTGGTTCGTCGGCGATATCCTGGACGATGTCGAGGCCGGCAATCGGGCCGGCTGCCGCACTGTGCTGGTCGACCTCGGTACAGAGGCCCCGCCCGCGACGAGCCGGCGCCGACCCGACTACGCGGCGCGAGACACGACGCACGCGCTGCGCATCGTCGCCCACCGCGAGGGTATCGCGCCCGGGGAGGACGCAAACCCGGACCTCGACTATCGCCCGATATCCTGGCGAGCAGCCCCCGCTCCGGTGGAGACCGTAACGGCAGGATGGACGCCCGCAGCCTCCGCTGCGACGAGAGGAATCGATGGCGACGGCCGTTGAGACGGTGCGCGGCTTCCGCCACCTGCGCGCGCTCGTGATCGGCGACGCCATGCTCGACAGCTACCTCGAGGGCAGCGCCGCGCGGCTCTCCAGTGAGGGGCCTGTGCCGGTGGTGCGCAAGACGGCCGAGCGCCGCGTCCCCGGGGGCGCGGCCAACACCGCGGCCAACGTGCGCGCGCTCGGCGCCGATGTCGTTTTCCTCGGCGTCGTGGGCCGGGATATGGCGGCCTCCGTCCTGCGCGCGACCCTGCGCGCGGCCGGCGTCGACGACAGTTGGCTCGTCGAGGACGCGGCGGCCGAGACGCTGCACAAGCTGCGCGTCCTGGCCGACGGGCAATACGTGGTGCGCTTCGACGAGGGCGAGCGACGACTTTTCCCCGACGACGTCCGCGCGCGGCTCGTGGCCAACCTGGAGCGCGCCTACCCGAGCTGTGACCTCGTCGTGGTCTCCGACTATGGCTACGGCGTCGCCTGCGACGCCCTGGTCGAGCGTCTGGGCGCGCTGCGCGCGGCGCACCCCCGACAACTCCTCGTCGACTCCAAGGAGTTGCACCGCTTCCGCGCCGCGGGCGCGAGCGTAGTCACGCCGAACCACCTCGAGGCCCGCCTCGCCGTGGGAGCCGGCGCGGTCAGGTCGCTCGATAGGGTAGATAGGGAGGAGATGGAGAGGGTCGGCCTGCGGCTGCTGGACCACCTCGACTGCGCCTACGCCGCCATCACCATGGCCGCGGACGGCGTGCTGCTCGTCGGGCGCGACGAGCCCAGCCTGCACGTCCCCGCCCACCCGGTGGCCCAGGCCAACGACGTCGGCGCGGGCGACTCGTTCGCGGCGGCAACGGCCCTGGCCCTGGGAGCCGGCGCCCCGATGGCCGAGGCCGTGCGCATCGGCATCGACGCCGGCGGCATCGCCGTCGCCAAGCGCGGCACGGCGGTGGTAAGCCAGCAAGAGTTGCTACAGCGCGCGAGCCTGCGCGACCACGCCGCCCGGCCGCTGCCCGCCGGGGGCGACCCGGCGGCGGACGGTGACGAGCTCCGCCGCGCGCTGTCCCACCTCGCGGCGCGCCTGCAGCCCCAACGGCGCGCGGGGCGCACTGTCGTCTTCACCAACGGCGTCTTCGACATCCTGCACGCGGGACACGTCGGGTTCCTGCGCCAGGCCAAGGAGCTCGGCGACGTGCTCGTCGTCGGCGTGAACAGCGACCGCAGCGCGCGCCGGCTCAAGGGGCAGAACCGCCCGATCACCGGCGAGCGCGACCGTCTGGCCCTCGTCGCCGCGCTCGAGGGCGTCGACCACGCCGTGCTCTTCGACGAAGACGACCCCGCCGCGTGCATCAGGGCGCTGCGCCCGCACATCCACGTCAAGGGCGGCGACTACGCCGACGAGGCCCTACCCGAGGCGGCCGCGGTGCGCGACGTGGGCGGCTGCATCGTGATCCTGCCGCTCCTCGGCGGCGTCAGCACCAGCGCGATGATCGAGCGCATCGCGGCGATTAGTCGATAATCGATGGTCGATGGTCGTCGGCCGACAGGAAGCGTGTCTACTGTGAGCTCCCTTGGCCCTTCGCCCTTCGTTCTTCGCCCAGGAGGCGCGTTGTGATCCCCGATGAGTGGCAAGCGGCGCGGCGCATCCTGGCCGTGCGGCTCGACAACCTGGGCGACGTGCTGGTGACGACGCCCGCACTACGCGCGATCAAGGAGTCGCTGCCCGAGGCCGCGCTGACCCTGCTGGCTAGCCCCATCGGCGCGCAGGTGGGACGCCTCAACCGTGACGTCGACGACGTGATCGTCTACCGGGCGCCCTGGATGGACCCCTGGCACACCCTGCCGCGGGACAGCGCGCGCGAACAGGCCACGATCGTCGCTCTCAAGGAGCGCGCTTTCGACGCGGCCGTGATCTTCACCTCGTTCCGTCAGAGCCCGCTGCCGGCGGCCTACCTGTGCTACCTCGCCGACATCCCGCTGCGCGCCGCCGCCTCCATCGACGGCCCTGGCTCGCTGCTGACCACGCGCCACAAGCACCCCGAACACATGATGCACGAAGTCGAGCGCGGCCTCGATCTCGTCGGCGCGCTCGGCCTCGGTACCGCGGAACAGGATCTCGCGCTCACCGTGCCCGACAGCGCCCGCGCCGACGCCGTGGCGCTGCTGTTGGGCATCGGTATCCCTCCCGAGCGGGTGGCGCGGCGCGGGCCGCTCGTGGTCGTCCACCCCGGCTGTACCATGCCGGCGCGCACCTACCCCTGGGAGATGTATGCCGGCGTCGTCGACGAACTGGTGACGCGGCTCGGCGCGACGGTCGTACTGACGGGGGCCGAGGACGAGCGCGCGCTGGCGGAGCAGGTGCGCGACCGCGTAGCGGCGCGCAACCGCGCCAGCGCGCATGTCGTCGCCGGGACGCTGCCCTTCCCCGCCTTCTGCGCCCTGATCGACGGGGCCGATCTCGTCGTCACCAACAACACGGGCCCGATGCACGTCGCGGCGGCGCTCAAGACACCCGTGGTCGCGCTCTTCGCCCTGACCAACCCGCCCGAGCAGTGGGGTCCGTGGCGCGCGCCGCACCGGTTGCTCTACCAAGACGTGCCCTGCCGCATCTGCTACAGCCGCGTCTGCCCCTACGAGCACGAGTGCCTGCGCCTCGTCTCGCCCGCGCAGGTCGTCGACGCCGCGCATGAGCTATTAGCCGTCAGCGATCAGCCGTCAGCTTCTTTGCCCCTACCACACGTGAAGGCTACTGGGAGCGCGGGCGTCTCGCCCGCCCCGGCGTCCCATGGTGGGGCGGACGAAACGCCTGCACCCCCGGTGACGGAGCCCAATTATCTTGATGCATTCGGGCTAAAGGCTAACCGCTGATGGCTAACAGCTGGACCGATGCCCGCGACATCCTGGCGGTGCGCCTCGACAATGCCGGCGACGTGGTGATGCTGGGGCCGGCGCTGCGCGCGGTCAAGGAGACATCGCCACAGGCGCGCCTGACGCTGCTGGCCACGCCGGCGGGCGCGGCCGCCGCAGCGCTCTTGCCCTGGATCGACGAGGTGATGGTGTGGCGGCCGGTCTGGCAGGACCTCGGGCATCTGCCGTTCGACCCGGCGCGCGAGTGGGACCTGATCGCCACGCTGCGCGAGCGCCATTTCGACGCGGCGATCATCTTCACGTCGTTCAGCCAGACCCCGCACACGCCCGGCTACGCCTGTTACCTGGCGGGCATCCCGCTGCGCGCGGGCGAGTCCAAGGAGTTCGGAGGCACCACCCTCTCCACGGAGTTGAGGGGCGCGCCGGACGACCTGCACCAGGTCGAGCGCAACCTGCGCCTCGTCGAGCGCCTCGGCTTCGTCGCGCGGGACCGCGACCTCGTCGTCTACCCGGCAGCGGCGGACGGGCACGCGGTCCCGCGCCTGCTCGCGACGGCCGGCCTCAACCCGCGGGCGCCATACGTGTTGCTGCACCCCGGCGCCAGCGCGACGGCGCGGCGCTACCCAACCGAACGGTTCGGCGAGGTCGCCCGCCTGCTGACGGAAAAGGGAGAGTATCAAGTGTTGGTGACCGGTGTCGAGCGCGAGGCCGCGCTGGTCGAGGCGGTGGTGGAGCGTGCGCCCCGCGCTCGATCGCTCGTGGGCGGGACAACGCCTGGCGAGTACGCGGCGCTCGTCGCGCGGGCGACGGTCGTCGTCTGCAACAATACCCTGCCCATGCACCTGGCCGACGCCACGGGTGTGCCCGTGGTCGTCACCTACGCCGGCACCGACCTCGAGGCCCAGTGGCTCCCGCGTGCGACCCGCGCCCTGTTGCTGCGCCGCCCCACCCCGTGCCACCCCTGCTATCTCTTCGAGTGCCCCATCGGGCAGCCCTGCCTCGACATCCCGCCGGCGGAGGTCGCCGGGGCGGTCAGCAGGTTGATAGAGGAGGCGCTACAGTGATCGACGGAGTGCGCCGCATCGCCGTGTTCCGCGCGCTGCAACTCGGCGACCTGCTGGTGGCCGTCCCCGCGCTGCGCGCCCTGCGCGCGGGCTACCCGGACGCCGAGATCACGCTCATCGGGCTGCCCTGGGCCGCGTCCCTCGCCGCTCACCTCAATCGTTATGTCAATCAATTCCTGCCCTTCCCCGGGTATCCGGGCATTGAGGAAGCGGCGTACGACGAAGGCAGGACGGCCCTGTTCATAGAAGAGGCGCGCGCCTATAAGTACGATCTCGTGGTTCAGATGCACGGCAGCGGCGGGCAAAGCAACCCGTTCGCCCTCGCTCTCGGCGGCCGTATGACGGCAGGCTACTACGAGAGCCCTCAGCACCCCTCCTACCCCGTAGGACACCACCCCTCCTCCCGTGCGCGGGAGAGGGGTGGTGAGGGCCTTCCCCCAGCCGGGCTATCTCCAGCGGCGCCGTACCCGCACATGCAACCGGAGGTGCTGCGCAACCTGGGCCTCGTCGCGCTGCTGGGCTGCCCGGACCGCGGCGCGGCGCTGGAGTTCCCGCTCACGGACGCGGACCGCGCCGAGGCGGCCGCGCTCCTTGGCGCGGTCGCCGCGACCGGGAGGCCCTTGATTGGGCTCCATCCAGGCGCGCGTCCCCCCGCGCGCCGCTGGCCGCCCGCGCGCTTCGCCGCCGTGGCCGACGCCCTGGCGCGCCGGCACGGCGCACAGGTCGTGCTCACGGGGGGTCCCGGCGAAGAGGAGACCACGGCGGCGGTCGCGCGCGCGATGGCGACGGCGCCGCTGGACGCGGCGGGCCGGACATCGCTGGGGGGGCTCGCCGCCCTCATCGCGCGGCTGGACCTGTTCATCGGCAACGACACCGGGCCCGCCCACCTCGCCGAGGCCGTCGGCACACCCAGCGTGCGCCTGTTCGGGCCGGCCGACCCGCTGCGCTGGGCCCCACTCGACCTGCAGAGGCACGCCGTCGTGCGGCGTCCTGTACCGTGTAGCCCCTGCCTGCACTGGGAGTGCCCCATCGACCATCGTTGCCTGCGCCTGATCGAGCCCGCCGACGTCGTCCGGGCGACCGAGGGTGTGCTGGCGCCAGCCAAACCCCTACAATTTTATGCGCGGGAGGGCGTATGCGGCGCTTGAAGATCCTGATGTGGCATATCCACGGCAGCTACCTCAATACGCTGGGGCGGCTCGACCACGACTGGTATCTGCCGGTCAAGCCAGGGCGACCCGAGGGCTACGGCGGGCGGGGCCGCACCTTCGACCTGCCCGACTACGTGCGCGAGGTCCCGGCCGAGGAGGTGTGCGGGCTCGACCTGGACCTGGTCATCTACCAGACGCCCAAGAACCTCCACGAGGACGGCCCCAAACTCCTGAGCCCCGCCCAGCGCGCGCTGCCGCGCATCTACCTCGAGCACAACACGCCGAAGCCCCACGCCGTCGACACCCGCCACCCCGTCGACGACGAGGGGATGCTGCTCGTGCATGTGACGCGCTACAACAACCTGATGTGGGACAACGGGCGCACCCCGACGACCGTGATCGAGCACAGCGTGGCCATCGACCCGACGGTCGCGTACGACGGGCGCCTGGGGCGCGGCGTCACGGTCATCAACGGCATGCAGAAACGCCCGCGCATCGCGGGGCACGACCTCTTCCTGGCCGCGCGGGAAAAGATTCCCCTCGACGCCGTGGGCATGATGACCGAGGAGTTCGGCGGCCTCGGCGACGTGCCCTATCGCGAGCTGCACCGGCGGGTCGCCGCCTACCGCTTCCTGTTCAGCCCCCTCCGCTACACCAGCCTGCCGCTGGCGGTGATCGAGGCGATGACCATCGGCATGCCCGTCGTCGCGCTGGCCACGACCGAGTTGCCGACCGTGGTCGAGGACGGCGTTTCGGGCATCGTGTCCTGCGACCTCGACTACCTCATCGCCGGCATGGGTCGCCTGCTCGATGACCCCGACGAGGCGCGCCGGCTCGGCGAGAACGCCCGCGAGGTCGCCCGCGCCCGCTTCGGGCTGGACCGCTTCATCGCCGATTGGAACCGGGCCTTTGAGATAGTGATCAGCCGTCAGCTTGTAGGGGCGTATCGTCATACGCCCGAGCCGGCAGCCGATCGCTGAAAGCTGATTTCCATGAAAATTGCTTTTCTGAGCGAGCACGCCAGCCCCATCGCCCTGCTTGGCGGCGAGGACGCCGGCGGGCAGAACGTCTATGTGGACGAGGTGAGCCGCAACTTGGGGCGGCTGGGCCACGCGGTCGACATCTACACGCGGCGGGACAAGCCACGCGCGCCCGAGGTAGTCGACTGGGCCCCCAACGTCCGCGTGGTCAACCTACCGGCCGGCCCGTCGCACCCGCTGCCCAAGGACAAGCTGTGGCCGTACATGCCGCGCTTCCGCGACCTGCTGCTGCAGTTCGCGGCGCGCGACGGCGCGCGCTACGACGCGCTGCACGGCAACTTCTGGATGTCTGGGGCGGTGGCGGCCGAGTTGCGCGGCCGCCTCGACGTCCCCACCGTGCAGATCTTCCACGCCATGGGCAAGACGAAGCGGCGACACCAGGGCGCCGCCGACACGAGCGCGCCCGAGCGCATCGTCGTCGAGGAGCAGATCATACGCACGGTCGACCGGGTCATCGCGCAGTGTCCCAGCGAGGAGGCGGAACTGGTCGACGACTACGGCGCCCCGCGCGACAAAGTCGTCGTGATCCCCTCGGCCGTCAACACCGAGGTCTACCACCCGGTCCCGCGCGACGAGGCGCGGCGGCGCATCGGGCTGGACGTGGACGGCCCGGTCGTGGTGTACGTCGGGCGTATGCTGCCGCGCAAAGACGTGCGCAACGTCGTGCGCGCTTTCGCCCTGCTGCTGCGCTGCTACCGCGCGGACCGCGGTGGCAGCGATGCGACGGGGGCGTCTGGCGACACGCCCCTACTGCTGCTGGTCGGCGGGGAAACGGCCGAGCCCGATCCGGCCGCAACGCCCGAGATCGGCGAGCTGCGACAGCTGGCCGCGGAGCTGGGGGTGGCCGACCGGGTGCGCTTCGTGGGCAAGCGCCAGCCCAATGTCCTGAGCGACTACTACAGCGCCGGCGATGTCGCGGTGACGACGCCGTGGTACGAGCCTTTCGGGCTCACCCCGCTCGAAGGGATGGCCTGCGGCGTCCCCGTCGTCGGCTCGGCCGTCGGGGGGATTACCTACACCATCGCCGACGGCGAGACCGGCCTGCTGGTCCCGCCGCGCGATCCCGAGAGCCTCGCCGCCGCCCTGCGCGACCTCCTCGACGCGCCCGAGGCGCGCCGGCGCATGGGGTGGGCCGCGCGCGCCAGGGTCGAGCAATTGTTCACGTGGCCAGTCGTGGCCCGTCGCACCGCAGCCCTATACGAGGAGTTGACAGCTGTCAGCCGTCAGCTGTCAGCCTTCTCGGGGGCGGGGCGACGTCCATGAGAGGCGCATCGCAGCCACGGGGAGCGCCGTCTCTCGCTGCGCTGGCAACCGGCGCTCCCCGTAGATACGCCAGGCGCCTGGCGCCCCCAGTTGATACGCCAGGCGCCTGGCGCCCAAGGAGCTTCTTTTGGCCCTGGTCGACGTCCTGATCCCCACCTACCGGCGCAAGACCGGGCTCGCGATCGCCCTGACGAGCCTGCTCGGGCAAACCTTCACGGACTTCGATGTCGTCGTTTCCGACCAGACGCCCGACGGGGAGGACTACCTGGAAAGCATCGAGATCGCCACGCTGGCGCGCGCGCTAGAGTGGCGCGGGCATAGAGTCTCACTACATCGGCGCCTGCCCGCGCGCGGCGTGGCCGAGCAGCGCCAGTTCCTGCTGGAGCAGAGCACGGCGCCGTACTGCCATTACCTGGACGACGACGTCCTACTCGACCCGCCCGTGCTGGGGCGCATGCTCGCGGTGCTGCGGGCCGAGGGTTGCGGCTTCGTGGGCTGCCCAGCCACGGGGCTGGAGTACCTGCGCGATATCCGGCCCCACCAGCAAGGGATCGAGCCCTGGGACGGTCCGGTCCGCCCCGAGCCGCTCGCGCCCGACACACTCGCCGCGGTCTGGGACCGCCACGAGGTCAACAACGCGGCGAACCCGCTGCACCTGGAGCAGAGCCTCGTGCACGGTGCCGCGCAGGGACAGGCCACGCGCGCCGGCGGCGAGGGGGGTCGATCCGGGGACGCCGCGGAGCGCGTCGTGCGCTACAAGGTGGCCTGGATCGGGGGGGCCAACGTGTTGTACGACCGCGCCAAGTTGCTCGACGTGGGAGGGTTCTCGTGGTGGCCGCGCCTGCCGCGGGAGCACGCCGGCGAGGAAGCCGTCGTGCAGTTCCTGCTGCTGCGCAAGTACGGCGGCTGCGGCGTCCTGCCCAGTGGCACCTACCACCTCGGCCTCCCCACCAACGTCGCGGACCGCCGGCGCAACGCGATCGAGCTGTTCGCGGAGCTAATCGAAGAGTTCGACGTTCACCCGGAGGAGCCCAGCGCGACATAGTAGCCTGCGCTTAAAAGCGCAGGCTATACGGGAAGGTATGTAAGAAGGAGCACAGCATGATCAACATCGACCTCAAGGGTAAAGTGGCGCTGGTGACCGGCGCCGGGAGCGGGCTCGGCGAGGCGACCGCACGGGCGTTCGCGGAGGCGGGCAGCGCCGTGGCCATCCTCGACATCCGGCAGGAGGCGGCCGATCGGGTCGCCGCGAGTATCGCGGCGAGCGACGTGCCCGCCCTGGCGCTGCAGTGCGACGTCAGCGACGCGGGCGCGGTCTCGCGGGCCATGAATACCGTCGTGGAACACCTGGGGCGCATCGACGTCGTCGTCAACAACGCGGCGGTCGACCACACCGTATCGATCGATGAGATGACGGTCGAGCAGTGGGACCAGGTCATCGGCGTCAACCTGCGCGGCCCCTTTCTGACCGCCAAGGCCGCCCTCCCGCACATGAAGCGGCAGGGCGGCGGCCACATCGTCAACATCGCCTCGACCGCGGCCACGCGGGCCTGGGCCAACGCGGCCGCCTACCACGCCAGCAAGTGGGGCCTCGTCGGCTTCGGCCGCGGCCTCGGCGTGGAGGGGCGGGAAGACAACATCCGGGTGACCACGGTAATTCCGGGCGGCATGCGCACGCACTTCTTCGACCGCTTCGTCGAGCAGGGCATCCCCATGCCGGATGAGAGCAACCTGCAGGACCCCGCGAACGTCGCGCAGACGATCCTGTTCGCCGTCGCCATGCCCAAGGGCTCGGACCTCCAGGAAGTGATCGTCACGCCGCGGACCGAGACAAGCTGGCCGTGAGACACGAGCTGCCACACGATCCAGGATGACCTGCGCAACGCCGGCGCGACCTGGGTCGATCAGGAGGTGGTAGTGGACGGCAATAGGGTAGCGACCGACCTTTAGCGAAGGCCCGCTTGAGGAAAGCAATGGCCGCCAGCAGCGGGGCTTCCGGGTGGGTGGCCGTGAGGTCGACGGCCTGCACGAGCGGGCGCAGGTGGCGCTCGAACCGTGGCGCCAGCGTGTCTACGTGCGCCCACTGCAGCGCCCCCTCATCGCAGACGGCGGTTTTGGCAAGATGATGGTCGGTGTCGGTGAGGCTGCGCAGCCGCTGCGGGATGCGCGTTGCGCCGGAGTCGGTCATATCCCCACGTCCCGCGCCGGCCGGCCACATCGCTCGCCGCGCCAGCCGTCTATGCCGTGATCTGTTTCCTGACTCCTGCGTGACTCGACGGTAACATCCACTCTCGCGGTCGGGTCTAACTTTGTGTCAGGCTGGGTACCGCTGCAGCACACCCACCGCGAGTAAGGCAACGCCCGCGGCGCCGGTGGCAGCCAGCAGGCGTTCGAACAGGCCACTTAGGCCGACGGCGCCCAGGACGCCGGTGGCGATGTAGAGCACAATGATCAGAATCATCACCCAGCGCGCTGGCCAGGCCCAACCGTGCCAACCGGGCGTGCGTTTCATGGCGGAGGCGAGGAAGAAGCCTGCGGCCACGAACAGCGGCACACCGATGGTGCTGAGGATGGCGTCGAGCCGCCCACCGAAGTTGGTCAACTGTGCGGTCGCGGTGCAGCCTGGGTCGGCCCGCCGACACGCCAACCGTTCGAACGCGGTCAGCAGATTGCCGACCCCGAAGATAGAGAAGACGAGCAGGAGCGATCCGACGGCTGCAGTCCAGCCGCCGGGTCGCAACGACGGCCAGACGGAGAGCAGTGTGAACAAGATCGCCGCCACGCCACACAGCGTGATCATGATCACCAGAAAGGCTCCGTTCGGTGCGCCGACAGCGTACATGTCGCTGATGGAGTGGGCGAGGACACTGTAGCGCGGACCCTGCCAGAGGGCGGCGACGAGCCAGCTGAAGACAAAGAGGACGTGGGCCACCAGCGCGACGAGCGCCCACCGCCGAATGCTAGCCTGTCTATCATGCGCGATGATCGGACTTGTGTTGTTACTGCCACTCATGCTTAGGCTCATGCTCCGCTCCTGCTCAGACTCCCGCTTTTGCGACGCAGTGTGGTCACACTAGGGAGTATGCATCCATTGTGGCTGGTCGTGCTCGCCGGGACCCCGCCGGCCTGCGCGCCGGCCCTTAGCTCCCGCGTCCGCGTCGTCCGGTCTCCTCCGGGCCGCGCCCCGCTGCCGACCGATCGACCGGACGAAAGCGGCACGCTTCTTGCACACTTGCCCGATCGGTTGGCGCGTCACCCCCAAAGACGACACCCGCCCCGAAGGACTGCCCCTGAAGGACTGTCCCTCTATGAGCGAGGACGTAGGAAGGGAGAGATGATGCCTACCCCGCACCAGACCGACACGACCGCGACACCCCCCGCCCTGCGCCCGCCGCGCCGTGCTCCGCGCGGGCCTCGGCGCGGCCGCCGGCCTCGGCGCGCTGACGCCCGCGCTCGCCCATGCCGGGGGTCCGGCGCCGGCGCCGCCGATCGTGGGCGCGGACATCGGCCGGCCCGACCCGCAGATGCAGGCCGTGCTCGACCAACTGGCCGCCCTGCACCCGCTGCCCCTCCCCGCGCTGACGCCCGAGCAGGCGCGCAATCTCCCCACCATGGCCGACGCGGTGCAGGCGGTGCAGGCGGCGCGCGGACTGGCCCCGGCCGTCGAGCCCGTCGGGAGCGTCGGCCACATCCTCATCCCGGGACCGGGCGGCCAGCTCCTGGTACGCGTCTACACGCCGCGTGGCGCCGGCCCGTTCCCCGTGGTCGTCTATTTCCACGGCGGCGGCTTCGTCATCGCCACTCTAGACACCTACGACGCCTCGTGCCGCGCCCTCTGCAACGCGGCGCACGCCGTCGTGCTGTCCGTGGCCTACCGTCAGGCCCCCGAGCACCGCTTCCCCGCCGCCCCGCAAGACGCCTACGCTGCGCTGCGCTGGGCGCAGGCGACCGCGGCGACCGTCGGCGGCGACCCGCGCGTCGTCGCGGTCGCCTGCGAGAGCGCGGGCGGGAACCTGGCCACCGTGGCCTGCCTGATGGCCAAGGCCCAGGGCACGCCCCAACCCGTCTACCAGCTGCTGATTTATCCGCTCGTCAGCAATAGCGCCACGCTCCCCTCGTATATCCAGGAGGCCAACGCCAAGCCTCTGGACACGCCCTCGGTCAAGTGGTTCGAGCGGTACTATCTGCGCACCCCCGCCGACGTCCTGAGCCCCTACGTCGCCCCGCTCCAGCAGGCGCGTGATCTGCGCGGACTCGCGCCGGCGACGGTGATCACCGACCAGTTCGACCCCTTGCGCAGTGAGGGTGAGGCCTATGCGGCGCGGCTGCGGCAGGCGGGCGTGCCGGTGCAGGCCACGCGCTACAACGGGGTGACACACGAGTTTTTCACCACCTCTGCGGTGGTGGACAAGGCCAGGCAGGCGGTGTCCGAGGCGGCCGCCGGGTTGCGCTCGGCCTTCCGGTAGGCGCTGCGGAGATGGGGAATAGTCTGGCCCTATCACGCCCCTTATGTATGCAAAATAAAGGAGACATCATGAAAGCCGTCGTCTACAAAGAGCCGTGCCAGGTCGCCGTGGAGACCGTCGATGATCCACGCCTTGAAGCGCCCGGCGACGCGATCGTCAAGATTACCTCGGCCGCCATCTGCGGCAGCGACCTGCACATGTACGAGGGCCGCACCGGCGCGCAGCCGGGCATGGTGTTCGGCCACGAGAACATGGGCGTGGTCGAGCAGGTCGGCCCTGGCGTGACCAGCATCAAGGTGGGCGACCGCGTGGTGCTGCCCTTCAACATCGCCTGCGGCTTCTGCTTCAACTGCCTGCGCGGCTATACCAGCGCCTGCCTGACCGTGAACGAGGCGGCCCCGCACGCCGCCTACGGCTACGCCGACATGGGCCCCTTCAAGGGAGGGCAGGCCCAGTACCTGCGCGTGCCCTACGCCGACTTCAACGCGCTCAAGCTGCCGGGCACGCCGGGCGACCAGTGGGAAGACGACTTCGTGATGCTCGCCGACATCTGGCCTACGGGCCACCACGGCGTAGAACTGGCCGGCGTGCGAGAGGGCGGGACGGTGGCCGTGTTCGGCGCGGGGCCGGTCGGGCTCATGGCCGTGCTAAGTTGCGCGCTACGCGGCGCGAGCGAGATCTATTGCGTCGACCGCGACCCCGGCCGCCTCACGCTGGCCGCGCAGGCCGGCGCGATCCCGATCAATTTCAGCCAGGGCGATCCGGTCGAGCAGATCAAGGAGATGCGGCGCAAGAACGCCGGCTGGCGCGCGTCGCTGCGGCCCGGCGAGGAGAAGATGGACGGCGTGATGCACGGGATCGACGCGGTGGGCTACCAGGCGCGCGACGACAAGGATCCGTCGAAGGAGAACCCGATGCAGGTGTTCGACGACCTCATCCGACTGGTGAACCCGACCGGCCAGATCGGCATGGTCGGCGTATACATGCCCCAGGACCCGGGGGGCGTGGACGAGCAGGCCAAGCAGGGCGTCTTCGAGATCCCGTGGGGGCAGGTCTTCAACAAGGGCCTGACTATCGGCATGGGCCAGGCGCCGGTGAAGCGATACAACGAATACCTGCGCGACCTGATCATCGCGGGCAAGGCCAAGCCGAGCTTCATTGTGAGCCATCGCCTCCCACTCGACGCGGCCCCTGACGCTTACAAGAACTTCGACGCGCGCGGCGATGAGTATACCAAGGTGATCCTCAAGCCTGAGATGGCTACGGCTGGCGCCGTGTCGTAGGAAGGACAAGGAGAAAGGATGGGACGCATGCGCGGTTTTCGTGTTCGCGCCCGGCTGGTCGCCGGTCTCGGCCTCGCCGCCACGATGGGTGTTGCCGGCTCGGTCGCCCAGCGCGGCGCTACCGCGACGGCGGCGACGAAAGCCCCGAACGCGAGCGGGGCACGCCTCCAGCTGGTCGCACAGTTCCCACACCAGGTGACCGGGGTCACTGTCGCGCGCGACGGGCGCATCTTCGTCAACTTCCCGCGCTGGGCCGAGGACGCGCCTGTTTCCGTCGCCGAACTTGGGCGCGACGGCCAGCTCACGCCCTACCCCAACGCGGAGTGGAACGCCTGGCGCAACACAAAGCAGGATATCCTCTCGGCCGCCGACCACTTCGTCTGCGTCCAGAGCGTCGTCGCCGACGACCACGGCCACCTCTGGGCGCTCGACCCGGCCGCGCCGGCGCAGGAGCGCGAGGCGCCGGGCGGCCCTAAGCTTGTGGAGATCAATCTGGGGACCAACATGGTTATGCGCACAATCCTCTTCGACAGGGCGGCCGCGCCGCAGGGCAGCTACTTGAACGATGTGCGCTTCAGTCCAGACGGGCGCCACGCCTACATCACCGACTCGGGCGCGCGGGGCGCCCTCGTCGTGGTCGACCTGCGGAGCGGCGCGGCCCGCCGCGTCCTCGACGGAGACCCGCGCACGCAGCGGGAGCCGGGGGTGGTCGTGACGGCCGACGGCCAGGAGTTGCGCCGCCCCGACGGGCGCGGGGTGCAGTTCTCCGCCGACGGCATCGCCCTCTCGCCCGACGGGCGCGCGCTCTACTGGCAGGCGCTCAGCGGCACGACCTTGTATAGCCTCCCGACCGCTGCGCTGGACGACCCGACTTTGGCCTCGGGGGCGCTCGCGGCGCGCGTCACGCGCGTCGGCGCGAACGGCGTGGCCGACGGGCTGCTCATCTCCAAGGTGTCCAACCCGGGCCGCATGTACGTGACCCAGCCGGAGTTGGACGCGGTGAAGGTGCGCGAGGGCGCCCGGCTATCTATCCTGGTACAGGACAAGCGACTGCGCTGGCCCGACACGTTCGCGGAGGGACCCGACGGAGCGATCTACGTCACCACCTCGCACATCCAGGACATGTCCTGGTTCAAGCCACAGAACCCGCCGCAGCTGACCACACAACTCTGGCGTATCGCAGCAGGATAGAGAGACGATTGGAGTAGACATCTATGAATAGCGCATCGACCAAGCCCCTCGCCGTCGTGACCGGCGCCTCCAATGGCATCGGCTACGAGCTCGCTACACAGTTCGCCCAGCATGGCTTCGATCTCGTGGTCGCCGCCGAGGACGGGGGCATCGCCGAGGCCGCGCGCGCCTTCGACGGCCTGGGAGCCGGGGTCGAGAGCCTGCAGGTCGACCTCGCCACCTACGACGGCGTCGAGCAGCTCTACGGGCGGATCACTGCAAGCGGCCGCCCGGTGGAGGCCCTCGCCCTCAACGCGGGCGTGGGCGTGGGCGGTGACTTCGCGCGCGGGACCGCCTTGAAAGACGAGCTCACCCTGATCGCCCTAAACGTCGTATCGCCGGTACACCTGGCCAAGCGGGTGCTGCCGGATATGGTGGCGCACGGCCAGGGCCGCGTGCTGTTCACCTCGTCCATCGCGGCCACAATGCCCGCGCCGTTCGAGGCCGTCTACGGCGCGTCCAAGGCCTTCCTGCTCTCATTCGCCGAGGCGCTGCGCAACGAGCTCAAGGACACGGGCGTGACCGTGACGGCGCTGATGCCGGGACCCACGGAGACCAACTTCTTCCACCGCGCGGGCATGGACGACACTAAGGTGAGCGCGAGCGAGAAGGACGACCCGGCCGAGGTGGCGCGCCAGGGCTTCGAGGCCCTGATGGCGGGCAAGGACAAGGTGATCGCCAGCTCGCTCAAGACCAAGCTCCAGGGCGCCGCGAACGAACTGCTGCCCGAGACCGCCAAGGCCGAGGCGCACCGTCGCCTGGCAGAGCCGGGGTCGGCCGGCAAGTAATAGGAGGATAGAACGACCAAGCCGATCTCGCGGCCCATGCACGGCTTCACCAATGGCCCCTACGTCGCCGCCGTCGCCGCCGTCGCCGCTGAGCCCACGTTTTCGAGGAGGGAAAAACCGCGACGACGCCTCGCCCGAGCGAGCGCTCGGCGGCGTCCGTCTCGCGCGTCGTAAGAGCTACTCAGTCATAGTGTACACGACGCTATGCGGCGCCCAGCCCCGCGCCACGGCCCTGCTCGCCCTGGCCCATCAGGCCGCGCACCAGCGCCAGCACCTCGGCTTCCTCCGGGCGCAGCCCGTCGCGCGACTCGGCCGCCTCCCGCTCCTCCTGCAACTCCGGCGACGCCAGCAGCGTCCCTTTCAGGTAGGCGTCGACGATGCCGGGGTGCACGTAGCTCTTGCGGCAGATGGCCGGCGTGTTGCCCAACTCCGCCGCGGCCCGCTTGACCGCCTCCACCACATTCTTTTTGCCCTGGGTCTCGGACTCGAACGGGCCGAGACTCTTGAGGGTGTGCGCGGCGACGACCGTGCCCGCCCAGGTGCGGAAGTCTTTGGCCGTGAAGTGCTGTCCGGTGATCGCGTGCAGATATGCGTTGACGTCGTTGGACTCAATGGTGTGACGCTCACCGTCGTGGTCGAGGTACTGGAACAACTCGTGGCCGGGCAACTCCTCGCACCTCTTGATGATCTTGGCGACGCGCCGGTCCTTGACGTCGACGACGTGATTTTTGCCCGACTTGCCGCGGAACTCGAAGTGGATCGTGGCGCCCTCGACGTCGACGTGCTCGTGCTGCATCGTGGTCAAGCCATACGACTCGTTCTCACGCGCGTACTCCTCGTTGCCGATGCGGATATGCGTCTCGTCAAGCAGCGTAACCACGGTGGCCAGCACCCTCTCGCGCGGGAGGCCGTGCCGGGAGAGGTCCTGCCCGATAAACTTGCGGATCATAGGCAGGGTCTCGCCGAACAGGACCATGTGACTGTACTTCGTCTCGTCGCGGATGGCGCGCCACTTCGCATGGTAGCGATACTGCTTGCGCCCCTTGGCGTCGCGCCCCGTGGCCTGGATATGCCCGCGCGCGAGGGGCGAGATCCATACCTCCTCCCACGCCGGTGGGATGCCGATGCCCTTGATGCGCTCCAGCGTTTTCTCGTCGGCGATGGGTTGGCCGTCGACGCCGATGTAGGCGAAGTCGTCACCCTCGCGCCGGCGCGTGATGCCGGGCTTCTTGTCGGTCACATAGCGCAGGCCGGCGGCCTTGGCGCTCTCTATCGAGTCTCCCACGATGTCCACGCCCGGACCTGCGATCGCGTCCAGCGGCTCGCGCGGCACGGCTTTGGCCACAGGCATAGCAGTCTCCCGCGCCGGACGACGGCGCTCTTCCCTCGAACGATCCGATACGAAATGCTTCCAAATAGCAGTCGCGAGATACTTAACCTCGTGCGCAACTCCGTGCGACCACGGTCGCCGTACGCTGCCATGCGACCGCAGTCGCAGGCGTATCCCACACAGTCAAGCGTAAAGCACTTAGGGCGTATGTTCGCGCAGGGGCGCAACTTCCGTGCCGCTGTTGATTCGAGTGATGGTTTGGCTGGTTATTCGCAGCAACTGGAGCGCCGGCATCGGGTATTACCGTACGCCCGTATTGCCCTACACCCCTACAGCAATGGAAAGCCTCAACCGATGCCGGCGGCCGCGACGGCGGGGAGGCGCTCGGCGCGACCGTGCACGATGTTGGCGGCGCGCACGGCCAGCAGGTCCGCCCCCTCACCGGTGGCGGCGCTGACGGCCACACCGTCGGGGAAGCGGTCCCACAGGGCGGCGAGGCGGGCGGCGCGCTCCTCGGCCGGGAGCAGGTCCACTTTGTTGAAGACGGTCAGCACGGGGGCGGTCGTGCCGAGCGTCGCCAGCTCGTCGAGCACGACCTCGGCCTGACCGAGCGCGTGCGGCGAGGAGGCGTCGACGACGTGCAGCAGCAAGTCGGCCTCGTTGAGCTCCTCCAGCGTGGCGCGGAAGGCCGCGACGAGGCCGGCGGGCAGCTTATGGATGAAGCCGACTGTGTCGGTGAGTAGCAGGGACTCGCCGCCGACGGACCACTGCCGCGTCGTGGGGTCGAGCGTGGCGAAGAGCTTGTCCTCGGCCTTGACGCCGCCACGCGTCAGCCGGTTGAGCAGCGTCGACTTGCCCGCATTGGTATAGCCGACGAGGGCCACGCCGTGGCCGATGTCGCGGCGCTTGGCGCGCTGCGTGGCGCGGGCCCGGCGCACGCCCTCGAGCTCGCGCTCCAGCTTCGTGATGCGGGCGCGGATCTGACGCCGGTCGGTCTCGAGCTGCGTCTCGCCGGCGCCGCCGCGCGTGCCCGTGCCGCCGCGCTGGCGCTCCAGGTGTGTCCACAGGCGGGCCAGCCGCGGCAGGCCGTAGCGCGCCTGAGCAAGCCGCACCTGCAGCATGCCCTCGTGCGTGCGGGCGCGCTGGCCGAAGATCTCCAGGATCAGCGCTGTGCGATCGACCACCGTGCCAGCCCCGCACACCGCCTCCAGGCCCTTTTGCTGCGCCGGCGAGAGCTCGTCGTCGGCCAGCACCAACTCGCACTCCTCGGCGCGCATGAGCTCGGCCACGTACTGGGCCTTGCCCTCGTTAAGGTAGGTGCGCGGGTGTGGGGAGCGCAGGCGCTGGCTGACGGAGCGTACCGGCTCGATCCCGGCGGTCGTGGCCAAACGGGACAACTCTTCCAGGCTCGATTCGGCATCCCACGGCTCGTCCGCGCCGGTCGTGGTGGGCGGCCCCGCCGGGGCCGCGGCGATCAAGATGGCGCGCGGCGGCCCCTGCCGCGTGCGCGTGGCGCGCATCGCCGTTGCCCCGTCCAGATGGCCCGCCAACCCGTCCGACGACTGGTGTCCTTGTTCCGCGCGGTGTCCCCTCGATCCTCGTGCCATGTGTTCTCCTAATAGCTGTAGCGCCTCTTATTATACCACTCGTCCGGTCGCGGCCGGGCAACATGCATGGCAGGGCTCACGAAAAATCGACGGCGCGAGAGCCCACAGTCCCAGGACAAGTCGCCCCCCCCGCCGCCCCCGCCGCCAAAATATTTCCCGCCAGTTCATGTACCATGCGCCCGGGTCCACCGGGAGAAGCAGACGCTTTATCGTAGGATGATTAGCCGACCACGCCCAGCACTCCTCGGAACACGCGGCGCAACCCGGCCACCGTGTCGTCCCACCGGAAGAGCGCGGCCCGCGCCCGCCCGCGCGCCGCGAGATCGGCGCGCAGCGCCTCGTCGCCGTCGATGCGCAGGAGGGCGCCGGCCCAGGCCGCGTCGTCGTCGGGGTCGAGCAGGAGCGCGGCGTCGCCCGCCACCTCGGGCAGCGACGAGGCGTCGGAGCACAGCACCGGCGTCCCGCTGGCCATCGCTTCGAGCGGCGTGAGGCCGAAGCCCTCATAGCGGCTGGGGAACACGAACGCGATCGCGGCGGCGTAGAGCGCCGGCTTGTCACCCTCGTCGATCCAGTCGAGGAAAAGCATGTCCCGGCCCTCCACGAGGCCCAGCCGCGCGGCCTCCTCGCGCGGGTCGGCGAAGCGTCCTCCGCGCGGCGCGACGATGGCCAGCGGCGCGACCGCCTGTCCGCGCTCGCGCAGGAGCGCGAGGGCGCGCAACAACGCGGGGACGTTCTTGCGCGGGTCGACGCCGCCGAGGTACAGCATGAAGCGCTCCGGCAGGCCCAGGCGGGCGCGCAGCCGCGCCAGTTCATCCTCATCGTGCGGCAGGGCGTAGCGCGCGTCGACGCCGAGCGGGACGACATGGATACGCTCGCGGGGGACGCCGAGGTGGCGCGCGATGTCGTCCGCCGAGTGCCGCGAGTCGGTCACGACGGCGTCGGCCCGGCGCGTAGCGGCGCTGACCAGCCGGAAGTAGGCCTTGAAAGGGGCCGAGGGCGTATAGTCGGAGAGCAGCAGCGGGATGAGATCGTGGATGGTGACGACGGTGGGCATGCCCGCAACCAGCGGCAGGCTGAAGTAGGGCGCGTAGAGCAGGTCGGCGTTGACCCGCCCGGCCTCCAGCGGGAGCGTGACCTGCTCCCACAGCACTTTCTCCAGCTTGGGAAAGCGACGACGCAGCGGGACCTGCGCCGCCAGGTAGGGCGTCGGCGCGGGCACGAGGGCGCCGTGCTCGGGGTGGCCGACCACGGCGTAGCGCAGGCCCCCATCCTCTTGCCCGTCCGGCGCGAGCAGCCGCGCGATCGCCTCGCGCGTGTAGACCCCCGTGCCGCTGCGCGGATGGTCGAGGAAAAGGCCGTTGACGGCGACTAGCGGCGCGCGAGGAGTCACGACGCGGCCTCGCGCAGGGCGGCCCGTACGCTCGCGGCGCTCGCCTCCCAGCTGTAGCGGCGGGCCTGCCCCGGGCCGCGCGCGCCCAACTCTCTCCGTAGAGGCTCGTCGTCGAGCGCCCGCGCGATCGCCTCGGCAAGGCCATCCACATCGTACGGGTCGACCAGCAGCGCCGCGTCGCCGACGACCTCGGGCAGCGCCGAGGAATTAGAGCAAACCACGACCGCGCCGCAGGCCAGGGCCTCGAGCGGCGGCAGGCCGAAGCCTTCGTAGAGCGACGGATAGACCAGCGCCCCGGCCAGGTTATACAGGGCCAGCAGATCCAGGTCGCGCGCGCCGGTCATGAAGCGCACCTGCCCGCGCAGGCCCAGGCTATCGACGCGCGCGTAGATCGGCTCGTAGAGCCAGCCCTCGCGGCCGGCCACGACGAGTGGCGGACCCTCCCACCCCGCGAACGCGCCGCGGTCGCGCAGGAGGGCCAGCGCGTCCAGCAGGCGGATCAGATTCTTGCGCGGCTCCAGTGTGCCGACGGCGAGCAGGAAGCGGCGGGGCAGGCCCAAACGCGCGCGCTCGGCCGTGCGCCACCCCTCGTCGGCGCACGGCCGGAAGAGCGGGTCGGGCGCGTTCGGGGCCACCCGCACCCGCCCCGGCGGCACGCCGAGCAGCCGCACCACGTCGCTTTTGGTGTTCTCGGAAACGGCCATCACCAGCCGCGCGCGGCGCACGGCCCACGGCACGGCGCGCTCCAGGTGCGCGCGCAGCTTGGGGAACGACGTGTCGGGCACGATCATGAAACCCAGGTCGTGCACGGTGCAGACCCCCGGCGCGTAGGCCAGGCGCGGCAAAAGGAAATCGGGGTTGTAGAACACGTCGAGGCGCGGCGCCAGCAGGTCGGGCGGCAGCGGCAGCCGCGCGCGGTACCAGGCGGCCCACAGCAGGCGCTCCGAGAGCGGCAGCTCGACGGCGCGTCCGCGCGCGAAATAGGGCCGAGGTCCATCGTACGCCGTCCGATTGGGACGCGGCGCGACGCCGAGCGCCCAGTCGCGCGCGCCGGCGGCGGCCAGCGCCCCGAGCACGCCCCGGGCATATCTGCCGATGCCCGCCCGCTGGTTCACCGCCGCGGAGTAGTCGATGCCGATGCGCATGAAGAGTTATTGGCTATCTCGCCGCCGCCGCGCTGGCCGGCGGGGCCGGCGGCGCGCCGCGCGCCTTGTCCGAGAAGATGTAGAGGATGAAACCGAACACGGCGATGCTGAGGTAGCTGATGATGCGGTCGAGCACGGCGACGGCCGCGCCGGTCGAAAGGCCGCCAGTAACGCCGAGCAACACCAGTACGGCCGGGATAAAGGTTTCGACCATACCAAGGCCACCGGGTGTGAATGGTAGTGTGGTGAGCACCGAAGATCCCAGGGCAAGAAAAACGGCGGCCGCGGGTCCTATCTTACCCGGCGACAGCAGCCCGAGCGCGGCTAGGATGCAGGTCAGACGCGTCCCTTCCAGCAGCCATATCACAACCGTCTGACCGAGCAGCGACGGCGCCTCGTTGCCGAACGAGCTGACCGCGCCGTGACGGAAGTGCAAGTAGACATCGTGGAAGCGGCGTGGTAGTACGCGCAGCACGCTCTCACCTGCTCGCCACATGATGGTCAACACCGATCCCGCGACGACGGCCAAGACCAATGCGCCGAGGAGAGCATATCTAATGGTGATGTCGTGCGCCGAAAACAGCTTGGACTGAAAGGTCAGAAACGCGGCCACCACGAGCAGCGGGAACAACACGATGAGGTCGAGGATGCGCTCCGCCAGGACGTTGCCGACGGTGCGCGAGAGCGAGACCCCGATCCAGCGCCGCGCCAGGTAGGCGCGGTACACATCGCCGAGCTTGGCCGGGATGATCACGTTGGCGAACCACGACAGGTACAGGATCTGCGTCAGGTCCCACGTCGGATAATGGTCGATCTTCTCGCGCAGGGCGCCATGATTGGAGTTGTGCATCAGGCGGCGCCAGCGGTGCGTCCTGATGGGGAACGAGATGTAGTAGGCCACGAACGCCAGCGCGAAGAGCGCGATGTTGGCGTGCTTGAGCACCTGCCACGTCGCGGGCCAGTTGACCTTGCTCGCCGCGAAACCGAGGATCAGGACGGCGAACGCGAACGAAGCGATGGTGCGCCAGTCGCCGAAGCGCTTGCCGATGGCGACCTGCTCCGGCACTTCCTCCTCGAGCTCCTCTTCCTCGGCGACCTCGCCGGGCTCGAGGTCGAGCGCACGCGCCTCCTCGGGCGAGAGGTGTCCTCCCTCGTCCTTCGCGTCCACGCGCGGCAGCGGGCGCGGCCCGATCCACACCTCCGCGTCGCTCTGCACGCCCTCCATCTCTCGCTTCATTTCAGCCATGAACCGCGGCGCCTCCCCTAGTTAGTCGATAGTGATCGGTTGCCGATAGCAGAGCGCAATACTCTCTGTTTACTATCGACTATCGACTGCCTACTATCGACTGTTTCCAAACGGCACGCCACGGTGGCGATGCCGACGATGAGCGCGAACTGCGCTTCCATCTCATGGACGAAAATGTTGTCGAAGTTGTTGTGCACGGCCACGGTCACCAGCGCGCCCAGCGCGCCCAGCGCGACCGTGCGCGCCCACGGCGTCGCCGCCCGCCGATAGAGGCGCGCGACGATCACGAAGGCCGCGATCAGGACGACCAGGAAGGCGATGAGACCGACGATGCCCGCCTCGGCCGCGATATTGATGTAGTAGTTGTGCGCGTGGCCCAGGTCGTAGCGCCACACCGGCGCCACCTGGTAGTGCGCGTAGGCGGTTGGGTAGTTGCCGATGCCGACCCCGAGTAGGGGATGGTCCGCGAACATGCGTAGCCCCGCCAGTTGGTGCGCGAGGCGCTCCGCCGTCGGCCAATTCTGCGGCGTCGGGTTGGCGACGTCGATGTTGCTGACGCCGAAGAGGTCGAGCACCACTGTGGTGATCGACGAGGGTACCAGCCCGAAGAAGGCGCCCGCGACGAGACCGAACAGGGCGACGCCGGCCACGGCGAGCAAGGCGCGCGCGCGAGGTATGTAGACTATCAACATGACCGCGAGCGCGGCGATCAGCGCGATGTAGGCGCCGCGCGAGCCCGAGGCCAGCAGCGCGGCGGCCATAATGACCATGGCCGGCTTGGTCCACCGTCTCACCACCGGCGTCCCGGTGATGACCCCCGCGATCATCAGCGGGAGCGTGAAATCGATGTAGCCAGCGAACGGGTTGGGCTGGTCGAAGGTTCCGCTGGCGCGCAGCGCGCCCGCCCGCACGAACGAGGACGGCCCCACGTGGCCGAAGGTCTGTACCAGGCCGTAGAGGGCCTGCGAGCCGGCGGCGAGGACGAGCAAGGTCACCAGGCGGCGCAATTTGACGGGCGTGTCGACGTAAGTGAGTACCAGCAGGTAGGTCACCAGCAACTCGCCCAGCTTGAGCACCTCTTTCAGGCTCAACGTGAAGCTGCTGGCGCCGCTCGCCGATACGATGGCCACTCCTATGTAGAGCAGCAGCGGCGCGGCCCACCACGCCCAGCGCACGCGCACCCGCCCGCGTATCGCGCTCTGCATCAGGAAAGCGGCCCCCGCGCAGAAGGCCAGGAACTCCGTGATCGTCACGTTGACCCCGCCGGTCTGCAGCTTGTTCACCGCCCCATAGGGGACGGAGAAGACGAGCAGGTAGAGCGCGAGGACCGGCCGCGCCAGCAGAGCCGCGCCCAGGGCCGTCGCGGCCAGCACGGCGACGGCGTACACGGGCGGGAGTAACGCCGCCACCAGCGCCAGCGCCAACCCGGTCGCGATCAACCCATACCGCGGTCTAGCGCCAAGCTGGCGCGCCGCCGGCATCGCCCACGCGCCTACAGCCATGGCGACGTTCCCCTGTAGCGACAGTAGATGCGCGTCACCGGACCGCCTGCTCCAAGACGAACGCCCCTTCGAACCACGCCGCGGTCCGGCGCAGCCCCTCTTCGAGACCGACCCGCGGCTCCCAATTTAGCGCGCGCCGCGCCTTGCCGATGTCGGGCTTCCGGCGCGTCGGATCGTCCGACGGCAAGGGCAGGTAGTCGCGTCCCCTGGCCTCGTAGAGGCCTTCGATGACATCGGCGAACTGATTGATGCTGTACTCGTCGGGGTTGCCGAGGTTGTAGACCTCGCCGGCCGTGCCGGGCGTGAACATGGCTGCCACGATGCCGCGCACGAGATCGTCGACGTAGCAGAAGGAGCGCGTCTGCGACCCATCGCCGTAGATCGTCAGCCGTTCGCCCCGCAGCGCCTGCGTCAGCAGGTTGGGCACGACGCGCCCGTCGTTGGGCCTGCTATGCGGGCCGTAGGTGTTGAAGATGCGCACCATGCGCACGTCGGCCTCGCCGGCGCGATGGTAGTGCATCACCAGGGCCTCGCCGAAGCGCTTGGCCTCGTCGTAGACCGAGCGCACGCCGTTGGGGTTGACGTTGCCCCAGTAATCCTCGCGCTGCGGATGCACGAGGGGGTCCCCATACACCTCGGAGGTCGAGGCGAACAGGAACTGAGCCCCTGTCGCGCGCGCCAAGTCCAGGGCCTGTCGCGTGCCCTCGCTGTTGACCAGCATCGTTTCGAGCGGTAGGCGCAGATAGTCGGGCGGGCTGGCCGGGCTGGCCAGGTGGAAGACGTAGTCGAGCCCCGCGACGCCGTCCGACCGCTCGGCCAGCCCCGTGGCGTGCAACGGGCGGGTGATGTCGTGGCGCAGCAAATGGAATCCCTGCTCGCCGAGGCAGGCATGCAGGTTGCGCTCGGCCCCGGTGAGCAGGTTGTCGACGGCGACCACCGCGAGGCCACGGTCGAGCAGCGCGCGGCAGAGGTGCGAGCCGACAAAGCCAGCCCCGCCGGTGACCATGACGCGGCCGGTCATCGTGGCGGCGCTCACTCGGCGATCCACCGATCGACATCCCGGCTGTACGAGAGCGGGCCGTCGGCACCGAAGAACAGGTCGACCTCACGGGCGGCCGACTCGGGCGAATCGGAGCCGTGGATGAGGTTGCGGCCGATCTCGATGGCGTAGTCCCCGCGGATCGTCCCCGGCGCGGCTTGCGCGGCGTTGGTCGCCCCCATCGTGGTGCGGATGATGGAGACGGCGTTCGGGCCCTCGAAGACGGCGGTGACGACGGGCCCCGACGTGATGTACGAGACGAGCCCCTCGTAGAAGGGCTTGCCCTGGTGCTCGCCGTAGTGGCGCTCGGCCAGCTCGCGCGAGACCTGCATCAGCTTGAGGCCGACGATCTTGAGCCCGCGCCGCTCCAGGCGCCCAAGGATGTCCATACTCAGTTCGCGCTGCACGCCATCCGGTTTCACGATGACGAGCGACCTCTGCGTACGATCGTTCATAAGTCTCCTTGCACTCTTGCACTACCCCACGGCCTGCGACTGAAGTCGCAGGCCCATTGCCGACAGCTTCTACAAGTGTAGCAACTGCGCGAACATATCTTCATTGTCGTAGGGACCGATCACGGCCAGGCGCAGATAGTCGTCCTGGAACAGTTCGGTCGCCAGCCCCTGGATGTCGGCGGCCGTGACCGCCTCGACGCGCGCGAGCACCTCGTCGGGCGTCGCGATGGCGCCGTACAACAGCTCCTGCGCCCCGCACCAGCTCGCCACGCTCGAGGTGTCCTCCAGCCCCAACACCAGCCGGCCGCGATAACCTTTCTTGACCCTCTCGAGCTCCCCTGCGGACACGGGCTCGTCGCGCAGCCCGCGGAGCACGCCCAGGATCTCGCGCACGACGCGCGGCGCCGTGTCCGGGTCCATGCCCGCGTAGACGACGGTCATGCCGGTGTCGTCGAATCGCTCGGTGTAGGAGTGGATGTCGTAGGCGAGCCCCAATCGCTCGCGCACCTCCACGAAGAGGCGCGAACTCATGGCCCCGCCCAGGATCGTGTTGAGCAGGTCGAGCGCGTAGCGCCGCGGATCGCGCTGGGAGAGGCCACGCAACGCCAGGCACAGGTTCGCCTGCTCTGTCTCGCGCCGCTCCAGCCGCACGCGCGGGCCGCCGCCGGCATACTCCCCCGGCTCGTGCGCCGGCCCCGCGCCGCCTTCCCATCCGCCGAACGCCTCCTCGACCAGGCGATAGACCGCGTCGCGATCGATGCGCCCCGCCACGCTCACCACCGTCGCGCGCGGGGTGTAGTGGCGCTTGAGGTAGCGCAGGAGGCCCGCGCGGGTGAGCTTCGCGACGCTCTCGCGCGTCCCCGCGACATCGCGCCCGAGCGAATTGCCGGGCCAGATCGTTTCGTCCAGCAGCGTGTTCACCCAGTCCTGCGGCGAGTCCATGGCCATGCCAAGTTCTTCGATCACGACGCGCTTCTCTTTGCGCACCTCGGCCGCGTCGACGACGCTGTGCAGCAGCATGTCGCCGAGCAGGTCGACCGCCGTGGCGATATCCTCGCCGGGCACCTTGGCCCAGTAGGCGGTCGTTTCCTTATCGGTGCTGGCGTTGAGCGAGCCGCCCAGGCGCTCGATCTCCTCGGAGATCTCCTGCGCCAGCGGGCGGCGCTCCGTGCCCTTGAAAAGCATGTGCTCGATCAGGTGCGACGAGCCGGCCTCGGCGGGGCTCTCGTAGCGCGATCCGGTACCCACGTAGGCGACGACGGCGGCCGAGTATACATGGGGCATGGGCGCCAGGACCAGGCGCAAGCCGTTGGGGAGGCGGACCACCTCGTAGGCGTCGCCGTCCCCGCGATTCAAAGACTCCATCTATCCCTTTCTATCCCTTTCGTTCGCCATATCCGAATTATGTAGTCGTCGAGCGAGCCTCGACGAGGTGGTGTTCGCCGGGACCGCGGGCGGCTCGCTCGCCCGCGCCGGCTTGCCGGCGAGACGCCGGCGATCCCGGTAGATACGACGCGCCGACTCGACTATCAACTATGGCCGTCTGTACGCCTCGACGCCGCCGGCCAGCGTGAGCGCCACCCGGCCGCGCAGCCGCGCTCCGTCGAGCGGCGTATTCTTCCCCAAAGACCGGAACGACGACGCGTCGACCGTCCACTCCTCTTGAAGGTCGAAAATCACGATGTCGGCCCGCGCCCCGGGGGCGAGCGCGCCTCCCTCGAGGCCGAATAGTCGCGCCGGCCCGACCGTGAGGCGCTCGATCAGCAGGGGCAACGGGACGCGGCCCTCGTGGTAGAGGGTGAGCACGCTGGCCAGGGCGGTCTCGAAGAGCGAGATGCCGAACGCGGCCGTCTCGTAGCCGCATCGCTTGTCCTCTATGCTGTGCGGCGCGTGGTCCGTGGCGATCGCCTCGATCGTGCCGTCCAGGAGACCGTCGATCACGGCCTCGACGTCGCGCCGGGAGCGCAACGGCGGGTTGACCTTGGCGCGTGTGTCGTAGGGCCGCCCGTCCCACGGCCGCGCCGCGAGCTCGTCGGTGAGCGTCAGGTGGTGCGGTGTCACCTCCGCGCTCACGGGCAGGCCACGGCGCTTCGCCTGGCGCACCAGTTCGACGGCGCCCGCCGTGCTGACGTGGGCGATGTGCGCGCTGCCCTGCGCGCCCACCTCCGCGAGCAGCGCGATGTCGCGCGCGACCATGCGCTCCTCCGCCGCGGCCGGCAGGCCGCGCAGCCCCAGGCGCTCCGCCACCGGCCCCGCGTTCATGACCCCGCCGGCCGCCAGCGCGCGGTCCTCCTCGTGCAACGACAGGGGGCGGCCCAGCGCGGCCGAGGCGCGCAGGGCCGCGCGCATCACCTCGTCGTTCCAGACAGGACGCCCGTCGTCCGAGAAGGCGACGGCGCCGGCCGCGGCAAGCTCCTCGAAGGGCGCGGGCCGCTGGCCCGCCTGCCCGGCGCTGATCGCGGCGATCACCTCCAGTCGCAGCGGCGACACGGCCCGCGCCCTCTCGCGCACCCATCGCACCGACTCGGGCGTGTCGAGCGGCGGCGTCGTGTTTGGCATGCAGAGGACCGTCGTGAAGCCGCCCGCCGCCGCCGCTGCGAGACCCGTCGCCAGCGTTTCCTTGTGCTCCTGACCCGGCTCGCGCAGGTGGCAGTGCAGGTCCACGAAGCCCGGCGCGACGACGAGCTCCGCGACGTCGACGACCTCGGCGTCGCCGGGGCGTTCCAGGTCCTGCCCGACGGCGACGACGCGCCCATCCACGACCAGGACATCGGCCAGGGCATCGGTCCCCGTCGCAGGATCGACGACGCGGCCACCGCTCAGTAACATCGTAGCGCACATACGTGCACTATACCGTAGGCTATTGTTCCCGAAACCGCGTCTACTATAGCGTGCAGGCGTCGCTTGACCCTTGGCGCCGCCTCCGTTAGCATCCGTAGGAACGTCCCGACGCCAAACTGTATTTCCACAGTCCACACAACTCCGCGCGAGAACGTGATGCGAAAGTTTATCCCCTACCTGTTGATCCTCGGCGTCATGCTGTTCTACGCCGGCTCCGTGGGCGCGGCCGCCGCGCCGTACTACGGCGCCGTCAGGAGCTTTGTCGCGGACGCCACCTCCAAAGACGGCGTGGCGCGCCCGACCGCGCCGCCGGCCAGTCCGACCGCTCGTGGCGGGGTCCCGTCCACCCTATCTACGCCGGCGCCCACGGCGAGCGCGCAGGCCTCGCCGACGGCTGTGCCCTCCCCCACCGCGTCGTCCACGCCGCCGAACGCGGCGACTCTCCCGACGACGCGCGCGACGGCCGCCCGCACCCCCACGCGCAAAGGCGGCGCGGCGGGTACATCGGCCAAGGGCACGGTCGCGCCGACGCTGACGCCGCGTCAGCTCCAAGCCGAGGTGCAGCACATCCGCTCGACCAAGGTTCCCCAGGGCCGCATCAACGTCCTCATCTTGGGCAGCGACAACGACCCCAAATTCCTCCACTACACACATCCGCCGACTCAGGTCATGATCGTGCTCTCGCTGAACACGGTCAGCCACAAGATCACGCTGCTCTCCATCTCGCGCGACCTATGGGTACACATCCCCGGCTATAGGTACAACACGCTCCCCGACGGCAGCGGCGACATCGGCTGGAGCAAAATTATGATCGCCTCGAAACTCGACTTCGACTCCTCCGCCTGCACTGTCGAGACCAACTTCGGCATCCCCATCGACCACTGGATCTGGGTCGGGCTCAACGGTTTCACCAACGTCATCGACACGCTGCACGGGGCCACGGTCGACGCGACGCACCCCGTCGTGGACGATACCTACCCCGACGACCTCAGCGGCAACCCCAACGCGTACCGCCGCGTCTACATCCCGCCGGGCCCGCAACACCTCGACGGCCACACGGCGCTGCAGTTCGTGCGTTCGCGCCACGGCGACGCGCAGGGCGACTTCGGACGCTCCGACCGCCAGCAGATCCTGATCGACCAGTTGCGCCGGACCTTCGCAGGCAAGGACACGACCGCGCTCCTTTCCCTGCTACCCAACCTCCTACACGACTTCTCCCATGAAATGAAGACCGACTCGCCCGTCGACGCGCAGACCGCCTACCAATACCTGCAATTGTTCCAGGTGCTCGAGCATAGCAAGCCCACGCAGGTCGTGCTCTCGCCGCCCTACTCGTACGGACAGATCAGCTACGACCACGACCCCGATGTGGTGAGCGTGACGCGCCAGGACCCGACGCAAGAGGACGCGCTGGCGCCGAACTGGGATCAGATCAACCCGCTGATCCAGCGACTCTTCGGCGGGCAATTGAGCCTCGCGCAGATGCCCCACAACCACTGCAAACAGGTCCCCGGGGCGCTGCCGTGACCATCGGCCTCGCCGTCCGTTCGCTGCTCGCGCTCCTGCTCGGCGTAGGGGTCGCGCTGGTCGGCCTGACTCAGGCGGCGATCCTGCCCCCGCCGGCCCTGGCGACCGCGCTCACGCAACAGGGGCAAAACGGCAACGGCGCCTTCTACCACATCTATATCCCTCCCGCCGAGAGCAGCCCGATGCCGGGGCAAACACAGACGCCTGGCCAGACTCTGGGGCCGGGCCGGCGCCACCAGCCGATCCCGTCCCGGCAGGTCATCGAACCCAGCCCGGACGTGTCGCAGTTGTCCAAGGTACCCGGCTATATCTTCTACACCACCCCCGAGCACAACCTCTACTTCGTGACGGGCCAGCACCCCAGGAAGCAATACACCAACGACGGCACGACGGTCGCGCCCGCGCTCTCCGTGGACGGCGCGCAACTGGCCTGGGTCAAGTTCAAGCGCAACTACTCGGATATCTACGTGACCTCGCTCGGCTACGACAAGGGCAAAGGCTCCGTCATCCCCATGACAACCACCTGGATGACGATGACGGACGAGTCGCCGCCGCCGGCCCTCCAGCTGCCGGGCTGCCAGACGCCGCCGGACTATCAGCCCAGCTACGGATGGTGGGCGATGAAGCCCTCGTTCTTGCCCGACGGCCAACACCTCGTCTACCTGACGAACCGGCCCGGCTTCTGCGGCCTCCCCCCGGCCTCCCCCCCGGACTATGCCGACAACGGGGTCTTCGAGCAAGGTGTCACCGACACCATGACGAACGCCGTGCGGCTCATCAGCCCGACACTGGGCACGGGCGGCGACGACAGTCCGGGGTGGCGGCCGCACGACCCCGCCGTCTTCATCTACACCAACTACTACCATGACAACGTGGTCAACGAGGCCATCATCCAGGCGGCCATGGCCGTCACCGGCACGGCCCCGACGGACAACGACATCATCGGCCTGACGCCACACGGCGCCACCGCAGAGTTGCCCGCGTGGTCGCCCGACGGCCGCTACATCGCCTTCGTGGACGACCATAACGACGCCAAGCGCAGCGACGTCAAGGTCATGCCGTTCCACCGTCCCGGCTTCCTGGCCGACTACTATCATGCCCAGACGGTGGCGCGCGGCGCGCCCTACGTCACGCAGCCGTTCTGGTCGCCCAGGGGCGACTACCTGGGCTACCTCACCTCGTCGGGCGGCGAGTTCACGCTGGTGATCCGCCATGTCAAACCGCGCGGCGCAACGCTGGAGTTTGGTCCTCCCATCCCCATCACCCAGGCCCAGACGGCCGACGCCGGATATCGCCCCGCGTGGGGTCCATGATCTTGAGCCGGGGCGGGGAAGGCGTCTTGTTCACGCTCGAGACGCCGCGGCTTATCCTGGCCACGACGCCGCTCGCCGTGCTCAAGACGCGCCTGGAGCGGGACGACGTCGTGGCCGATGTCCCCATCGCCGTCGGCAAAAACGGGCAACGACGAGCCGAGGTGTGGCGCGTGCATTTCCCGCCCGAGTGGCCGGGCGACGCCCTGGACATGTTGCCGCTGTGGATCATGCAGCGCGAGGTGGCCCCCGAGCGGGAAGAATGGGGCGGGACCATGATCGACCGCGCCACGCGCGTCGCGGTCGGCCAGATGAGTTTCAAGGGGCTGCCGGACGAGAGCGGAGCGGTCGAGCTCGGCTACGGCGTCAACCCGTCGTACCACAGCCGCGGCTACGCGACCGAGATGGCCCGGACCCTGGTCGAGTGGGCGCTGACGCAATCAGCGGTGGCGCGCGTGACCGCGGAGTGCCTCGCGGACAACAAGGCGTCCATCCGCGTGCTCGAGAAGAGCCATTTCAAGCAGGTCGGCCGTCGCGTCGACGAGGACGGCCCGTTGCTCCAATGGGAGCGCACACGCTAGCACGCGCTAGAAGGAGTATCGATGGATACACGGGTGTTCAATGGTCGCGAGTACGCGACGGACAAAGAGTTGGTGGAGGCGGTGGCGGCGACCCTGGAGCTGCCGAACGGCCTCGTCGATGACGAGGGCATCGACCGCTGGCGCGCCGCGCTGGAGGCGCGCGGCTGGACCGTGGCCGAGCGCACCGACAGCCGCTACAGGCTCGAGCACGCGGCGTCGGGCTTCCTGGCCGACCTGCAGCTGCTCCGATACGATCCTGCCGACCCGCAACGCCCCATCCTCGACGCCGCGACCGGCCCCGAGGCGCAACTGCGCCTCGCCTTCAGCACCGCGCGGCTCTCTGCGCCGGCCGGCAACGGCCTGCTCGCCGACGCGAACTTGATGACGCCGGGGGCGGACGACGCGATCGTGTGGCTCATCACGCACACCGGCGCGTCGCAGGAGGACGCGACGGACGCCACGGCGACGGCCAGCCCGTTCCAGGGAACATCCCACGGAGGAGGGTCTACCGCGTCCCGGTTGTTCGGCGGCCGGCGCGACAGCAGCGTCCCGGTTGTTCGGCGGCGGCGCGACAGCGCAGGGGACACGCACACGCGCCCTGACGGTCCTCGCCGTCTCCGTCGCCCTGCTCGTGGCCGTCGCCTTATTACCGCGCCGGCGGTCGAAAAACAGGCGACGGGGCCGCCGGTAGCCGCTCCATCACACCGGCAGCGCGAGGTTCGGCCGGACCGATCCGCCCGCGGACGGCGCCACAGCCTCGCCGCGGCGATAGTACCCGGCCGCGGCGATCATGGCGCCGTTGTCGGTGCACAGGGCGGGCGGCGGCACGTGCAACGGGAGTCTCTGCGGCAGCGCGGCGCGCAGACGCTCGCGCACGGCGCTGTTGGCGGCGACGCCTCCGCAGAGTGCGACGCCGCGCACGCTGTGCTTCGCGGCCGCCGCCGCCGTCTTCGTGGCCAGGACATCGGCCACGCTGTCCTGGAAGCCCGCGGCGATAGCCTCGACCTCTCGCTCGTCGAGCCCTGCGCCGGTCGCGCGCGTCAGGTGCAAGGCCGCCGTCTTGAGGCCGCTGAACGAGAAGTTGTCGGTCCCGCGCAGCCACGCGCGCGGGAGCGTCGCCGCCTGAGCGCCGGGGGGTAAGGCCGCTGCCGCGCGCTGTATGGACGGTCCGCCTGGATACGGCAGACCGAGCAACCGGCCGACCTTGTCGAAGGCCTCGCCTGCCGCGTCGTCGAGCGTGCCGCCGAGGCGTTGATACACGCCGTGCGCGCCCATCAGCACAAGCTCGGTGTGCCCGCCTGAAACGATCAGCACCAGCAACGGCAGGGCCGGCTCCGGCGCTTCGCCGGTATGAGACGTCCGTTCTCCCGAGGGGGGGATCAACCACGCCGAGTAGATGTGCCCCTCCAGATGGTTGACGGGCGCGAACGGCAGACCGCGGCCGAGCGCGAGGGCCCGGCCGAGGTTGTAGCCGACCATCAGGGAGCCGGCCAGCCCCGGCCCCACCGTCGCCGCGACCAGCCCGATGTCCTCGAGCCGCACGCCGGCCTCGTCCAGGGCGCGCCCCACGGCGGGCCTGATCGCCTCCAGGTGCCGCCTGCTCGCCACCTCGGGGACCACACCGCCGTGCGCGGCGTGCAGGCTCTGCTGCGAGAGCACGACCGACGAGCGGATGCGCCGCCCGTCCGCCACGACGGCCACGGCCGTGTCGTCGCACGACGTGTCGATGCCCAGCACGTTCACCATATCCACCATGTTCGTGACTATCCAGCGGATCGTTCACGGTATAGCGCACTTGGCGGAGCAAGCCCGTCGTGCGTAGAATACGAGCAGAGAGGGCCGCACTGGGCAGCGAGGGATGAGGCGAAAGGTATCCCGCGATG
>JAABUH010000455.1_pt1 | contig 60119 bp, 65 predicted proteins | sample 5559121 | NCBI WGS metagenome assembly JAABUH01 (sample SAMN10711871, study PRJNA513364) | rock metagenome | isolation source: Antarctica rocks | place: Antarctica: Victoria Land, Battleship Promontory nord | collected 2015-12-28 | reverse complement strand
TCACCGGTTTGACACAGTTTATATGCGCCATGGCGAGGATGCTGGTTTAGATTGTTGATACCCTTACCCCTTCTGTTATGTCGCTTACGCTTTCTTCACGCAATCACGTTTATACCCTAGGGGGTTTCAGTTGACCCAGGGATGGGGATAATGGAGGGGCGAGGAGCATAAGCTGTGTGCGCACTTAATAATCCTACTGTACATTCCGTAGCGCTAGATCCATAGAAACATGCCGTCGTCAAAGTTAAACGGGCAGTGTGGTATGGGCTTGATGAGTGATGTTCTGGCTGCATGGAGTAGAATAGAAGACCTTTCCCCATTCACATCGCGCGGGAACCTCTCCCTTGAATTCTACTATTCTACTTCACCATACCGTAGCCAATCAATCAATCAATTCTGCCACTACACATCCGACCAATCACATTTGCTAATGAGGCAATCGCCTCTGCCAGGCTGCTAGCTAGCTAATCAATCGCTCCCCTGAGAAAACCCACCCCACCCCCCTTCAATCAAACCAGTCCCAGCCCCTCGACCCTACATATATGCTCTTTACCGAGTAATCTTACCTTGATAAACCATGTATCTATGTATCTATGTACATGCGATCTTTAGTGTCGTTTTTCTCTTCACACGGTCCGGTGTCTTTCTTGGTCTCGAGGGTTGGACTGAGGTTGTGGGCTGGGGTTGTGGGCGAGAGGGGGGGGGTATTGGAAGGGAGATATTGGAAGGGAGGAAGAGAGGGAGGGGGGAGAGGGGAGGGGGGAGGGGGGAGGGGAGAGGGGAGAGGGGAGAGGGGAGAGTGGCTAGGGTAGGTGGAGGGACTGGTGGAGTTTAGTTGTGAAACTCGATGTGTGTGTGTTTTTTGGGGGGGATTTGGTTCTTTCTACTGTAGTCCCTCAACCTTTCCACTTTCATGAGTTTCTAGCATTTCATTTTTGATTTTTGATTTTTTGATTTTTTGGTTTTCTTCCGTTCTTGGGGAGGAAGTTGGGGTTGAGGGGTTGTTGTGGTATTTGGGTGGGTGTTGGGTAGAAGAGTGGGAGAAGGGGGGGGATGGGAGGGATGAGAATGGGGGAATAGGGGAATGGGAGGGAGGAGGGGGGAGTGGGAGGGAGGAGGGGATGGAGGGATGAAGGAGGGATGGAAGAAGGAGGGATGGAAGAAGGGGATGAATTAGATAAGACTAAAACTCTTTTATTTTTTTTCTTATCAACGACCTTGGGCTGTCACGAATTACTTTTCTTTTCCAAGGCAAGTATCCAATCCTACCCTACTGTAGATATCTTGACACCTTGACGCAACTGGCCACCCCCAGCGCCCTGATATTCTAATGGTCTGAGTACTTTTTGAGAGGGGGAGAGAGAGAGAGAGGGAGAAAGGGAGTTATGGTTTGTTTGTTATATGAAGGTGTGAGTATGTAGATGGGTTTTAGGAGTTTTGAAGGAATATTTTTGCTAATCAGTTCTTCTGTCGACCACCTCCACCTAGCTTATTCCACCCCATGTTACTCCCCTCATCCTCAAAATCCGTTTCACTTCCATTCCCTTCCCTTCCTTCCCATCCCATCCCACCCCTCTCCCTCCATGCCCATGCCCATGCCCATGCCCATGCCCATGCCCATGCCCATGCCCATCCCCATGCTCTTCCTCAGCGTGTTAAAACAAACCGCACCCAACAACAACAACAACAACAACAACAACAACAAAAACCGCCAAAACCCCGAATCCAAATACTCAGAAATACCAGCCCCGGCCTAACCCCCCGCAGTCCCCAAGAAGCACAGCCGCTCCTCCGGTCCTCGTAATTAAAAAACATCTCAGCTACTCTAGCGCTTTCAAAAGAAAGTACGAACAGAGAGGTTTGGATTTGAGGGGGGAAACGGGGACGAAGGGAAAGGGAGAGGAGGGGGTGTGAGGGGGGGGGGTTGGTGGGAGGGGGGGGAGACGGAGAATGGTGAGGGAAAGGGAGGGAGGGAGGGAGGGCAGGCAGGTAGTGAGCTTGAGGGGGTTGGACGGGTGATGGGGCTGAGGGTGGGAGGGGAGGGAAGGAGAATAAAAAGGGGGGGGGGGGTTGCAGGGAGTGGGCTTTGTGGTTGTTATATATGATGGATACATGGGGGGGGGGTCCGTTTCGCGCCAAAGGTGGAATTTTGAAAAAGTTTTTTTTGAATATCGAAAAGTGGATTGCTTACGATGGAATCGTACCTACAAGCCCTCCCAACCCAACCCTCTTTCCCTTTCCCCGATTCTCAACATCAACAAATCCCCCCATCCACCCTTCCCAGCCAGCATACCACACCCACGCCCACTAATTAAACTATAACATACTCACTGCTAGTGACGAAGGAAAAGTTGTACGGAAAATATTCGATTGGCGGCGTGGTTTTGATTTTAGGGAAGGGAAGGGGAGACTCGAGGTTGGCGGGGTTGAGGGAGAGGGATGGGGTTGGGGTTTGTGAAGGGAGGATGTGAGGATGGGGGAGGGTGTTTGGAGGTGTGCGGATGGGATAGATACGGGGGGGTTGTGGGTGTCTGGTTAGGGCTTTTGATGAAGGTAGGGTAGTTGGTACGAGGTGTGTGGTGTTGATTTTTTTACGGTAGGGGGTTTAATTGAAATGCTTTGAGGATGTATTAGGGAACAAGTATGCGGGAAGGACTATACTTGCTCGGATGAAGAGGTTGAATTGTTCAATAAGGGTGAACCGTCTAGTTTGGTAGTGCTCCTCTTGCCTAAGGGTCTTGCTATTCCTGTTCAAGCCGGTCCTGAACAGGGCGCTGTAGATCTTTGGAGCAGCATGGATGTATGCTGTGCTCGAACTTGGGTGGTAGTCTAATTTGGGCGAGTCTTGGTTGTTCGTGCGGAATGTAGTTCTTCTGAGAAAGATCTTTGGACTCTGGGTATGTAGCTTTCACCAACTCTGAATTTGATAGATGGATGGTCGAGAACGGGTTGGCGAGGATTGACAATGATATGGCCGGGATTGGAAGGGAGTTGATGTTGATGAACTTGAAGCTGTTTCTGTATGAGACATGTATTTCTCAATCACATCTACAACCCTTAGAGTTGACAGTCTTGATGCCAGAAAGTGATGGAAGCCCCTAGCAATAGTGGATCCGTAAAAGTGCTGAAGAAGATTCAGTCAAGAGAAGAATTTCAAGGCTGGTATTTGGATCTGCGTTAGACATATCAAATCTGGGGCAACGACAGCTGACTATAGAGATATAGGAAAGATACTTGATTGGAGTCGTTGTCAAAGGAGAGCTAGGTCCATTTTGGCGGCCACAGTGAAATCCTTGTAATTAACGCTTCAACAAGGAGTGAGGTATCTATGCGCTAATTCAATTCAATAAGACATTTGCATGACTGCAGCAGTTGCCGGACGAAGAAACCAAAACCCTAATGCACACTTTATCAAAAAGTACCCAGCAAGAGGTCATCAACACTGAAAATCAAAGCCTTCGAACAATTTGTTTAAGAGAGCTACGCCAGACATTCTGCTTCAACCGTACCTTGTGGTTTGATGGAATTCTGTAGAGAGAGCATGATTAATCCGGCGAAATGACTCACCTCACCGTTCTCGTGTTTTGAGCGAATACCCTCAATTCTAAAGATAAATCCCAGAGCCTCTTTTCCCTTTCAAGAACTGCTGGCATTCAAATTGCCCACGATTGCCTTACTACGATGTTTCTAATCTTTCCGAGCCCACAGAGTTACTAATGGATTAGTAGTCCGCAATGCCAAATCCACCTCAACGAGCCACCTCGTTCGACTCATCGACAACTCTATTTTTCCGCAGCAGCATCTGTTTCTTCATATCCGATGTAACGGCGGTGCAACATTCGCGCCGCTCACGTATCTTTGTCACATCCTGCCAAGCCCTCTTGCTTAGCCATGAGTAATCGGCGATTACGACTCACCTTAATTCGCCACTTGCTGCTCGCCGTATTGCTGCCTTCTGCAGATGGAGGCTCCGGTGAAGCCCGAGGAGTAGCTCGTACATGCCAAGGTGTCCACAACGCAGTACGACATCCTTACGGCCGTTGCGTGTCTAACGGCGTCCGCAGCGTATTATCTGCGATATAGATGGACTGAGGGGTCATACATCGACGTTCCTTGCATGTAGAGGAATCGCAGCACACGAAGTGAAAAATGCAGGCAAGGCATCTCGCAATCCAGTCTATATGAGGTATGAAAAAACAAAAGGAAGACAAAACAAAGGAAATTCGAGCGAGAGCCCAAAATAGCCCTCTCCGAGCGGTCGCGGGCCGGTTCGCCTCGCCAGCATAGAACCCTATAGCCCTACATAGTACTCGTAGCGGATACACTGGGTTTTCCGTGCATATTAACCCGAAACAGTTACTGGGAGTGATATGGGGTTCAGCGTGCACCAGTACGCCAAACTCAGCCTCACCGCATGCCCTACCTTTTAAGGTATTAATTGACACACCACCACCGCCCAGGTACCATCATAGAAGCCAAGAAGCACTGCCCCAATCTAAAACGCACCTCACACATGCCTGTAACCCAATCACCACGCCGTACTCCCCTTTTCATAAATAAACACCTGCATGAAACCTGTGTCATGCAGCCAATGCGCTCATCGCATCGCACTGTCTGAGCACCTTCAGCTGGAGCCCGGAGCTGTGGGTCCTGGGAGTCAGAACCCCAGCTTACCACGTGTACTACCGGGGGGGGAAAGGACTGATGGTGTCGTGTTCGCGTGGTCAGAGTCGCACACATACCGGCTGTCCACACGCAGGGGTCCCACACGAATTGGCTTTTTTGCAGCAAACGAAGGGGTTCGTACTCGTTCGGGGATACAGGGGCATGAGAGCCATGCGGAAGGGCGTGGCTTTGCAGGGAATATTTCTCGTCAGCGGAGCATGAGAAGCTGGTTGCTGGGTCCGGGAGATGGACCCAAGATAGGATAAGCAGATGCAGGAACGAGAGATGAGGTGCAGTAGGACGTGACACATTTGGAGATTTCTCATGTGGTGTTTTGGAGGAGTCATTGTTTGCATTGGGAAGGATTCTAGAAACTTTTGCAAAGAGGGCGTCAGAGCTAATGTGTAAGCCTCGATGGGCTGAGTGTGGTGAGGTGAGATTAGATTATTGAAAAGGATGTGGTTGAGGATATATATACTGGACCGTTGGGATGGTGAAACAGCTTGAATATTCAGAAACTACAACCAACATCTTCAACAGCGATAATCGACACTACCTTCAATAACATCTAACCGATAACCAACTGCGATACACCAGCCAACAAGTCTACTTCAGGTCACCACCGTCTCGACCAATAACCTTAACCACCAACATACCTCTCACCATGAGTCGTATCGGCTCCCACGGCGCTCCTCACCACAGCCCATCACCTCCTCCCAGCTCTTATAGCCTGCCGTCCTCCCGCGATGGCTCGCCCCGCCCAGGCTACCTGACGCCCGGGAGAGCAGCCCCTCTTCCGCCAAACAGGGGAATCCCATCAAGAAGCCCCTCTCCAGCGAGCTACCCAGTCCCTGCCGGACGCGGAGGCTACAACAGGAGCGTCTCTCCTGCTCCAACGGGAGATTTTGCCGGGCGAGGCGGATACAATGCAGCCTTTCCAGGTCGTTATTCCCCGCCCGCTGGGAGTAAAGGGTACAGCGCTGCACCTCTCCAAGATCATTTGACAGCTCAACATCGTTCCTCTTCTGCTGGCAGTGGAGGTTACCATGCAATGGCAAGAGCAGTTTCTCCTGCTGCGGGGGACTTTGCTGGCCGAGGAGGATACAATGCTACTCCAACCTCTACTCCTCCAAATCGATCCCCAAATCGTTCGCCTGCTTCGGTGGGCCAACCAGTGCCAATGGGCAGAGGGGGGTACAATACTTACGAGCATATGACAACTCCCGTCTATACTCCACCCGGCAGCAGCGCCGGTACCAGTACATCCTCCAGGGTCCATCCTCGTGATCTTGGTGATGGTATTGGCGGTCGTGGAGGGTACAACGCAACGCCGCCTAGTCGTTCCCCCAACCAGAGTCCGGTGCCTGCGGGAAGAGGGGGATACAATTTGACCCCGCCAAACCGTACGCCGAATCGTTCGCCGGCAGCACCAGAGGGCCCAGTGCCTGCTGGGAGAAGAGGCTACAACAGATCGATATCGATGCCACACCGAAGAGAAGGTGACGGAATAATGTTGCCGAGTCGTTCCTCGAGTCGTTCGCCTGCTGCACCGCAAACCATATGTCCTGCTGGAAGGGGAGGGTATAACTCTTCCCTCCCTTGACGGATTGAAGTTGTTCGAGTTGGAGATTTGTAAGAGTATAGGCGGCTGGATCCGCTAGCAAAAGTTTTGGATCGTGTGATGATGATGTTCTGATAGTGTTTCGATAGTGTTTCGATAAGATGTCATATTCAGCGCCTATAGACTTGCATTTCTGGTTAAAAGCGAGCGTTGAAGCGGTAAAATTGCTTGGAGGATGGTTTTTGGCTATTTCTCATAACCGGCTATTATATCACTCATTTACCAACGCAGAATCTTTGCTCAAGTTAGCACATGTACTTTTATCATAGGCAATGATGAATTCTTACTTTTCAAAAACTACTCCCAAAACTTCCTCAACGTCTCCGGCTTCTCCTCTCCCGGTGATCTTGGCCAAACAATTGGCGGCAGCTCTCAAACTTTCCGCTGCAAGTACGACGTCAACATCTTCCTCCTCATCAAGGGTAGCTTTCGGGCTGTCATGGCATGACCTCACGTCAGTAAGGAAGGTCTCGAGGTGTTCGAGGCATTGCTGCAGCAGAATCCGTTGGCGCTCACTCGCACCAAGAGACTCTGCCCACATGGACGGATCGCCAGGCGCAATCTGATTTTCGGGTAACACAGCGGCTGTCATTGATTTAAAGTTCTCCGTCAAGCCTCGTAAAAGTGACTGGATGCGGCCGGGATCCGGTCCGCTGGCCTTATGGTCCTGCGCCTCCTTGCAAGATATGGCGTAGACTGGCAGCCCGAACGTTTGATTAAAGGTTGCGAATGCTGGATGTCGGGCAATTTCCGAGCAGATGCCTTGATTTTCTGTGCCACATTCGAGCAGGTCGGCTTTGTTGATCACGCAGATGAATTTCTGTGTATCAGGATTGCACTGCCTCAGTGTCTCTTCCACTTCGGAATTGATAGAGATGTCGTATGAGTTATTCCTGTCGTCGGCGTGGCTTGGTTCAACCGACAGAACGATGATGACAACATCAGCACGGAACGCCCGCTCTTTGGCTCTTCTCATACCCTCGCGCTCGATCTCCCCAATTTGGGGCGTATCCAGGGGTTTCGGGCCTTTTCGCAGCCCAGCAAGGTCTCCAAATCTGCAGAAGAAACCTCCTATATCTACACCAACATCGACGACATCCCTTGTCGTGCCCTCCTCTCCGCTTACAATTGCAGCTTCCCTTCCAACAATCCTGTTCAGCAGAGAACTTTTCCCTGCATTCGGCGCTCCAACAAGAGCTATGCTAATACCACTGCGTAGCAGCTCACCACGCGATGCGTTATTAATACTTGCTTGCAGTTGCGTTCTCAGCAATCGCACCTCCTCGGTGATAGGTTTCATGATCGTAGCTGGTGATTCACCAAAGTGCTGGTCTTCTGAAAAATCAATGAGAGCTTCTAGCACGCCTCGGGCTTGCAATAGCTGCTCCCTCCAATTTTCGTACTGGTCCGCGAGTGTACTTGTAGTTCCTCGTACTGCTAGTCGACGCTGCTGTTCAGTCTCAGCGGACAAAGTATCCCCCAGTGCTTCAATTTGAGTCATATCAAGTCTGTTATTGTAGAAAGCCCGGCGAGTGAATTCTCCAGGTTCAGCATAACGTATTTCTTGGTGATGAAGCTTAGCAGAGGAAGGGACTTTGGAAATAGCACCCAGCACAGCCTTCACCACGGCATTTCCGCCATGGATATGGAATTCGAGAACATCCTCACCAGTAACGGTCTTTGGAGCCGGGAAGAATAGGATCAAAGCTGCAGAATCTAGGATTTCGGCTTCGTTCGGAACACATGCTGGGTCATATAGCGCACGTAGCGTAGCATGTCGAGGTTTCGGCGGCGGCTTTCCAGGACATAATGCATGATATACCTACTCAAAAGTTACCTAGCGTATCTAACTCGAGAAATCATTCATACAGCCAAGCAAGCAGATCCAGAGACTCTAACAATGGCAATGGCAGCTCGCCCAGGAGCACTAGACAAGGCAAATATCGTTGGCTCATCCCTCATCCAAGTGGCCAAAGCCCTTTTCCCGCTCCATTTCAACGAAGAGTCCCTAACGGAGGCGCTGATCCTTCTCTCTGGCCATGTGTGCTTAAAAGTGGTCCATGTCCGTCGGGAAAAGTGTGGAGAATAATGCCGGTAACATTCTTTTCTTTGGGCGTTCAATATGATGCGTCCACATCGAAGACAATTATCGTAATGTCTCATCGCCCAATTAATGGGTAATCTTAGACGCGTACAGTGGCGGATTCAGATCTGGTGGGAAACATCTAGAATATCATGACTCAGCAGGAGGGAGTCTCACCACTCAAAGTAGATCCATAGATAATCTCGGTTTAAGAACAACTGTACAGTGACTAAGTCTGCAACTGTTGAGCTTTTTATGCTTTTCCTGGTTAAAAGGGTTACCCATACAATACAACCGCCTACGAGTGCAGATGTATGGCAAGGATTGTTCTTTTCAATGCAAGAAATATTTCCGGTGCCAAATCCTGTGTCTCAAGACCTTTGGGCCACCCTCATGTACACATCGATGATATGAAAGCGATCCACAATATAATATATATATTGAATTGTTCAAGAGTAGCAAATATCCGCTCTAAGAACTGGATTTTGCACCGCTCCTTGAAAATTTGTTTTCCCACTTCACTTTGTTTCTCCTAAACGCCTTCTCATAAACAACAAGCCCGTATCAGCCAGCTGACCTTCTTAACCTCCTTGGATCTTCCTCTTCCTCGTCGCTCTCATCCCTAAAACCCCTCTCCAACTCTACACTTAGTCTTCGCTCCTCCCGAGATCCCCTTCTGCTCACATTCTCCTGCAGCCCCTCTTCCAATTCCTCGTCTCCCAATAGACTTTCGCCACTGGCCACACTATTACGTCGCGAGAACAGAGAAGGGATGCGGTGCGTGAGGGGTTCTAGAAGTGAGTAATTATGAGGGGCGCGGGCACGAAGGCGGGTGTAGAGGGGACGTAGAGCGTAGACTGCGACGAGGTAGATGAGGAGGGCGAAAAATGGAGGGAGAAGCAGAGTCTGTACAATGGATTAGACCACTATCATGGATCAGACAATTGTAATGATAAGTCGCACCTTCCAAAGACTGGAGCTTCCAGCGCCCATGGTTTCGCCGCCGTAGCCGGGAGGTGGAGGTGGGACAGAAGGTGGTGGAGGGGTGGATGAGGAAGGAGGGATGTAGCCGGGGAGTGAGCGCGGGATACTCGCTTGGGGGTCGATTTTAAGATTTGGTGGACTGATAGCTACACTTGGGACGACCATTGTATATCAAGTCATTATCAAGAGACATAACAGACAGCGGTCGTGCCTTCCACGAGAGTTCATCAATGCCATGGGACACGTTGTAGGGCTGACATGTGGTTTGGAGCTTGGCCCTTTGCGGCGGCGACCTCGGTCAGGGTCAGGAGCATGGCTAGCGCGTTCTTACATAAAGATGCCGCAGGGGGGTTTATTCAAGGGGATTCTGATACACAAACTTCATCCAACAATGGAACCTAAGACATCGTTATGAGAGCCGCAGCTATACGACGGACGGCAACAGTCAGGAAGTGAGGCCGCCGGTGGGATTCATCCACTAGCCGGAAAGTCACCTAAACCTCTTTGAGGACACAATGATGCGAAAGCAGCACCTGCCAATCGCTGCAACCAAAGCGCTCCGTGCGGATCGTTCTACATTGTCGATAAATCAGTGATGACAGTACCTCATAATAATCATACGAATCTCTTAGGGAAGGGGTAAGGTTTATCCAAGCGCTGTTGGCGGGTATACTGTTGCGACGGTCGTCAACAATAAAGAAATAATAAAATTGGTAAAATGCCGTCAACAACTCCGCCAGTTGACAGCAAAGGCAGACAGTCTTCCGGAGGACGGTCGTTCTTTGGACGGAAATTATACAGGGATAGACAGCCAGAGAACAGAGGGCAGGATGATGGAGGGTCGGTGCTAGAGGTCCCTAGCAACTCTAGTAGCACAACGGGTTCACGATCGTCAAGGCATTCGCAGAAGCAGTCAGAAGGATCACTCGATATGAATTATGGTGAAGATAGCCTTGGTCTGTCAATGCCAGGTGGACCGATCTCTTCGATACCTTACGACAGCGCCGCAGATGGCAGGACTCCCATATCAATGGAATATCTACCGAAGAATGACAAATCTCCACACCGCAGAGAACCGTTACCACACCATCTCAACAAAGGCGGAGGAGATTTCCATCAATATCCGGCCTGGGATCCTAACGCTCTGCCAACGAATGGTTCCGGTATTTCACATCCCACTGGGCCAAGACCTCCGCCAAGCTCACACTCTCATTCTTCCTTGAAACCACTCACATCACTACTACCTTCGCGCGAGAGTAGCAGAAAGCCACTACAGTACCCAGCTCCTGGAGACGCTGCTGGCGTAGCCAATGGCTCTCATGGTACATTTAATTCAACTTCTACCAACGATACCTCCTCCAATCATCGAAATTCGTTTGATCAGATGAGCGTACTATCTTCTGTTTCTTCGGCTACGCGAGGTTCCAGTATATTCTCGTCAGACAATTCGTCAAGGACGGCAATACCTCTAGATAATACCCAGAGACCTTCAACTTCATCACGCCAGTCACATCACCACCATTCTGGATGGCACCCACAACAATCCGCAGGTTTCAACTCCACGACATCGTTCAATCCCGAAGGCTTCAATCTTCCACGCCCCTCAGATGATAGAATTGTGGAAGCGCAGTTCGTTGACCTTATGCATAAGCGTGGCTGGCACAACCTTCCAGAGCAGGCAAAACGGCAGATGGCGGCATATCCTATTACAAAGAAATGGACATTGGTACATCAGGATAGGTTGACGGAATGGCAAGGGGAGCAAAAAAGGAGACAAAATGCTCGGCAGACCGTTGTCGGCACCGATGGCCATCAGGGAATCCTTGCTAGATCTGATGAAGAAGGAAGCCCGGAATGGTACGTGAGAAAGGTCATGAACGATTCGATTACGGCAAAGCAATTGGGCAGCTTGAGTGTCAGCTTGAGAACGCAGCCTATCAGCTGGGTCAAATCCTTTGTCGAGGCGCAAGGCCAAGTCGCATTGACGAACGTCCTTGCGAAGCTCAATCGACGGCAGGTCCAAGGTCCCGCACCAGCAGCAGGCAACACAAGTGATAAAGATCTTGATCGGGAGTACGACATAGTAAAGTGTTTGAAGGCTCTCATGAACAACAAATACGGTGCGGACGATGCCCTAATCCACCAACAAGTAATCGTTTCCCTTGCGACCTCCCTAATATCTCCACGCTTGACCACGAGGAAGTTAGTCAGTGAAGTCATGACCTTCTTGTGCCACTGGGCGGAAGGAGAGGGCCATCTCAAGGTGCTTCAGGCTATGGACCATGTCAAGAACCAGCAGGGCGAGAACGGCCGTTTTGACGCCTGGATGCGAATCGTCGAAGTTACTGTTGATGGCCGAGGAAAGATGGGTAGTTTAGTAGGAGCTAGCGAGGAGGTCCGTAGTGGAGGCATTGGAATGGAAAACCTCTTAATGGAATACGCTGTGGCGTCGCTATTCTTACTCAATATGATCATCGATGCTCCGGAGCACGACTTGCAGCTACGATGCCATATCAGGGCTCAATTTACGTCATGCGGCATCAAGAGAATATTGACGAAGATGGAGGGGTTCCAATACGAGGTCATAGACAAACAGGTCGAGCGATACCGCGAGAATGAAGCTATCGACTATGAGGACCTCCTCCAACGAGAGAACAGCAGTGCAAGAGATAGTCTCGATGGAGAGATCAAAGATATGCAAGATCCGGCCCAAATCGTGGAAGCAATAACGTCTAAAGTACAAGGGACTCGTGCGCAGGATTATTTTCTCTCTGCGATGCAACATATGCTCCTTATTCGAGATAACGAAGGAGAAGACCGCCTTCGGATGTTTCAACTGGTCGACGCGATGCTCAGCTACGTGGCCATGGACCGCAGGCTTCCAGACATGGATCTGAAGCAAAGCCTGAATTTCTCTGTACAGAGTCTATTGGACAGGCTACATACCGATTCCGAAGCACGGCAGGCACTTGATGAAACTACAGAGGCCAGGCAGATTGCCGAATCTGCAATGTCTGAAAGGGATGAGATGAAGGCAAGGATCGAAATGGGGGCTGACGGTCTTATAGCGAAGATGCAGAAACAGTTGGAGGAGCAGGCGTCCATCATTGAACTCCAAGGGCGGCAGAACGAGGCTCTCAAATCGGAGCTTGCCGATCTTCAAAGAATACGCGCGCAAGAGCTGCAACGGAACGAACTTGAGACCAGGGAGCTGTACCTGATGCTTAGAGATGCACAAGACTTTGCTGCATCTATCGCCAAAAAAGGAGTGCCAGAAACCCTTTCTTCATCCGACCCCAAGAAACTGCAGGGGATCTTGAATCGGGAAATGCTTATGGAAAGATTGGAGACACAGCTTGAGCGGGCAAAGACACAGTGCAAACTGGAAGGTAAAGTCTGGCAGCAGGCCGGCCCTTCAGACAGGCTACGGGAGCTTCGCGAGCAAATGGACGGCGACGGAGGAGCTGGAGAGGACTTCTCGGTCAGAAACTTCAGTGGCTCCACTTTGGGTAGCGCAGCACGGAGTAAAATTTTCAAGGGCCCGAGACGAGCTGCTGCCGATGCTTTAGCCGTGAGCGAGGGACTCTACCAGGTCGAAGGAGATGGTGAGGATGCCGTGATCTACGAGAAGCCGCGCCTTATTGAGATGAAACGTCCCCACATGAGTCCCCAGCAGGCGACCGGAATTCTAGGCGAGATTGCTGCAAAGGTACGGAAATACGACGGCAGTGAAAGCGAAGACGCTGAAGGCGATGGTATCACGACCGGACCATCCCACCCAAGTCTCGATTCTGATTCGCCAAAGACGCCATTGGACGAACCAATACCTAAGGTTGACGGCATTCACGAGGCCGAGTCGAAAGTCAGTGCACCTCCGCCGCCACCTCCACCTCCTCCACCGCTGCCACCTTTACTTGGTGGCATGCCTGGATTTGAAGCTGGTCCCTCTCCTCCACCGCCTCCTCCACCACCCCCTACCATGTCTCCGTCGATGCCTGGATTTTCTAACGATGCTCCTCCGCCTCCTCCTCCTCCTCCCCCACCACCACCTCCGCCGATGCCGGGCACATCTCGGATGCCTATTACCCCAATTAGTGGATCAATGGGTCCTCCACCACCTCCGCTACCCCGAACACCTAACGCGCCCCCACTACCCGGCGCCCCGAAAGGGAGCTATCTACCGCAACCTGGATATCCTGCAGTACCCACAGTAGGACTTCCATTCATTCGGCCAAAAAAGAAGCTCAAGGCGCTGCACTGGGAGAAAGTGGATGCACCTCAAGTTACTGTATGGGCTACACATACCCCGACGCATGCAGCCAAAGAAGAAAAGTATATGGAGCTGTCGAGAAAGGGTGTTCTTGATGAAGTTGAGAAGCTTTTCATGGCTAAAGAAATAAAAAAGATCGGCACTAGTGGTGGCAAGAAGTCCGACAAGAAACAGATCATCTCCAGCGATTTAATGCGAAACTTCCATATCTCGTTGGCCAAATTCTCTCAGATTTCAGTTGACGAGGTCATACGCATGATCATACATTGCGATAAAGAGGTGCTCAATAACGACGTCGTCATGGATTTTCTTCAGAAGGAGGATATGTGCGTCATTCCTGACAATACGGCTAAACTTATGGCACCCTACAGTAAGGACTGGACTGGTCCTGATGCGCTCATGACACCTAGAGAACAAGATCCAAACGAGCTCACACGAGAAGATCAGATCTATCTACAGACTGCATTCGAGCTACGCCATTATTGGAAGTCCAGAATGCGAGCTTTGGTGCTGACAAGAACTTTCGAAACAGAATACGACGAGATCTCAGGTCACCTCAGAGAAGTTGTTAGGGTCTCCGAATCTCTTAGAGACTCTGTAGCCTTGATGAACATCCTTGGCCTTATCCTAGATATCGGCAATTATATGAACGACTCCAACAAGCAAGCTACTGGGTTCAAGCTAAGCTCCTTGGGACGCCTCGGTATGGTCAAGGACGAAAAGAATGAGTCCACTTTTGCAGACCTTGTCGAAAGAATTGTTCGAAACCAATATCCTGAGTGGGAAGGCTTTATCGATGACATTGGTGGGGTTGTCACAGCGCAGAAACTCAATGTGGAACAACTCCAGGTTGACGCTAAGAAGTATATCGACAACATCCGAAACGTCCAGTCGTCGCTTGATACGGGTAACTTGAGTGATACTAAGAAATTTCATCCACAGGACCGAGTCAGTCTAGTGGTTCAAAGATCAATGAAAGATGCCAGACGAAAATCCGAACAGATGCAATTGTATCTCGAAGAAATGAGCCGGACATATGATGACATTATGACCTTCTACGGCGAGGATAGCAGCGACGAAAATTCCCGCCGTGAATTCTTCTCCAAGCTTGCTTTGTTCGTCACTGAGTGGAAGGTAAGTGGGATGATACAAGACGGCCATGTTCCTGATCGAAGTCATACTAACGCACGGACAGAAATCAAAGGAAAAGAATGTCCACATGGAAGAATCCCGCCGTCGTAACGAAGCCTCCATGGCCCGCAAGCGTGCTAACGGCAAAGCTATCAACCCTGCTGCAGCCAACGCTGGTGTATCTTCCCCTGAAGGTCCCCTTTCGCCCACATCATCCGGTGCCATGGACTCGTTGCTTGAGAAACTTCGCGCTGCTGCGCCTCAGGCGAAAGATCAACGAGACCGCAGAAGGCGAGCGAGACTAAAGGATAGGCATCAAGTGCGGGTAGCCAGTGGACAACCCATACCGGATATCCCTGGAAAGCGCAGCGAGGACAGCGAAGATCAAGAAGACGACAAAAACCTGTTAAGTCCAGAAAGTGCAGCAAGTGGCGACTTGCAAGGTGACCGCAAGGCAGAGCTGGCTGCTATTAGTGAAGGAGAGGATGTCGCTGAGCGTGCCGCTAGTTTGTTGCAAGGCCTGCGTGGCGATGGCGATACTGCAGATGGTAGGCCTGGGAGTAAAGACGGTAGTCTTAGGGTGCGAAGACGAAGAGAAAGTGCCAATGAGGAAAGAAGGACCCGGAGAAGGCGAACTGGTGCTTCTGCAGGTAGCGGGGGAAGCGAGGACAGGGACAACGCCATGTCCCCTACAGAACCCGATCCCATACCCGAAGAACCGCCAGATCACGGTAGACGATTAGTGACACAGGACCCGGAAGCAACAACTCTTACAACGTTTGTGAGTCCGCCAAGTCCGGAAGGAACTGAGAAGAAGCCGGTTGAGATATCGGATTAATTATGTATATTCCTTTTCTTTCTCCTTAACGTTCTCAAGGGGTGTAGGACTCTCCATCTGTATAGGTTAGATTTTGTAATACCCCAGTGTTTTGCGGTTATGGCATAGCGTGCGCGCGCGGAGGTCTACTTGTACTCTCGAACAGAGAGGCTTGGTCGTGGATTGGGTACTTAGGTCTACTTAGAGATCGCTGAAGGGGTGTACCAATGCGGTTGATGTCGCTGTGTCTTGTTGCATACCAGAGGTTGACCCTTGAATAAGTGAGCTACAGCACCACTGATAGACTTGCATAGAACACTTTTGTTCTGCCGAGGAGTAAAACAGACTGAAGCTTTGGCGACAGCGGGAGACTGTGGAAAGGTAGGGTTTCCAAATATTCCTCGATTGACGCCAGCATTTCCATTCCAATTTTGGTTGTGCGTACTTTGAGATTCACTTCTGCTGGTGGGGGGCGACGCCTCTCGTGATTAATTCATCTATCCGCCAGATCTTTCATTGCCAGTATTCCCAGTGACACATCTGCCTGTTTTGATCTTTATTTCATGCGAGAATCTTTGACTTCACTCCTTCCTTCTGGAACATACATCTCGTCTATACCTCACCACCGGAACTGACGGACCCACCACAACACAGACATTCTTCCTCAAGGCTCCATAATGAAGAGAGCTGTGCCGACATGCAAGCCATTACCCATCACTAAGGTACCTTGAGTATGTGTCTTCTAGCGTCACTAATTCACTCTACGGTCTCTGTTTTTTGACATCAAGGTCCCCGACCTCGGACTAAGGAACCTCAGAACCCCTCACTCTTATTATCACGCACAAGTCTTGCGTGGGACTATCGATTCGAACAGATTTTCAATTAAACTGTAAGCAGAGCTTACTTTGATCTTCACCCTATCTGTAGGCGGCAACACATGACAACCTCTAGGATCCTCACTCCTTTCATAAACAAATATTTCCACCGCATACTCAGCTATCGTCAGCAGACCGTCTACTCCATTGAACATATGCTTCGACCTACTATTTGTCCCTAACCTTGCATTCTCGTGCATTTGTGGCCTCAGCACCCTCGCTCTGATCCTTACTGCTGACTCCTCACACATCACACGTTGCAAACAGACCAGTCACAACCTCCAGCCACAACCTCTTCAACCACTTATGGCGATTCTCAATGACATAGAAGTACGTATCGCGTCCCGAACGACAGGAAAGGTACTCAAGGAGTACGAAAAGCCTTATACTGTCCCGTCTGCGAAAAAATTATTCATCGAAAAATTTGTTGAGGCCGAGACAGGGCTTGAATTCCATGTCGAAGTCTTTGTGAACTCGAATTTCCAATACTATCAGGCTTCGGGTATCTTATTTGGCGTCCATATCGACGGAGATAGAGTGGCAACATACCGCTATACAAGCAAAGAACTTTTGAGGCAACAAGTTATCGATAGAGAACCTACTGTCATTGATGATGTGCCGCACAAAGAAGGAGATCGGAGTTGCCGGATAAAGTTTAATTTCGGTTCACTTGGCATCAGTGAGTTACTCAGAAACATTGACGTTGACGGTACTAAGGCTTCGCATAGACGAAGAGCTTGATCTGGAGAAGGAGGTTCTGGACAAGCAAGCAGATGCTCTGGGATCTATCAAAGTCTCGGTAGTAAGAGCTACGGTGACCAAGCGCTCCGAGCCGTTACTTGTGAGCTCCCAGTACCAGCCTAGTATCACAGCGGACGTTGCAAAGGAAATCGTCAAAGATCAGCATGTAAGCCATAGTATGGAGTGAGTCCAATAAACAACATACCCCGACAGCATGAGGCTGACAGCTGTCATGTCCAGGCCTGGGGAGAAAACCCTGATAGAGGCACCAGAACCTTTTACTCATGATAGTCTTCGGATACCAGGCACAAGCGGACGTTCGTTCAATTTCGTCTTTCGATATCGATCACAAAGTAGACCTCCCGTGGCTCTGTAAGCGCCTGATACTAAGCAGCCTGAGCAGTGAATCTCGAGCTTCTCGGTTGCATACCCAGGAGTCTGACGCCGGTCCCGATCGAGAAGAAATGGCCCGACGAACTGACCGAAATAGAGAAGATACAAGAGTTGACGAGGCTCCGCGTACGTCCCACCACCCAACGACTCTCTCTATCGTTAAACCACTAATGATACCCAGGCCAACGTGTTGGCCATGGAAGCCTCGGAGAAAGAAAAAGTGGAAGAGATCGAGCGTTTGACCGCAGAAAACGCTGGCATGAAAGAGCTCAAGGATAAGATGACTGCATTTCGGACTTTGATGGGAGGCATGGCCGCTGGATTCTCTACACCAACTCCGCCACCAGTGGGCATCAAGCGCGAGCGCATCAAAGAAGAAGACAGCGCAGAAGGCTCGGGGAGATCTCCCACAACCCGAAACCGTCCGACGAAGTGGACGAAGGCGGTTGATTTAACAGCTGATTAGAGCTTTCACAAGATATATTCTGCTAATAGAGTCTTTGACTTTGATCTTGCGGATTCCGGATCACTAAGACACGTTTCCATATTCACCACCTAGAATCAACCATGGAGAATAAGCGCAATAAGATATGTAGGCCAATCCAGCATATCTATCAACATCTCTACTTCCTGAACAGAGCCGCCCAGGTAAGTTTCCTGCGCTTGAGCATTTCCTTACCATCTATTGCTGGCCGCAGATATCTCATCGTTGGTCGCAACTGCTCAATCTCGAACGAGGTAAAGATATCACAGATCGTGCAGGTCAGATCCAGCACACATCGCGATCTCCAGCCTTTTCGGACATGTCTATGGGGCCGTCATACTTTCCGTCTTGCACGTGCGGCAATTCTTGAGGCAAGAATACAAAGTTGCAATCTTTCAGTCTTTAATTCGCAGTCTGCGATACTGTTTTAATAGTCTACCAGTCTTTAGCTCAATCATCTAACCTTCTAACCTCTTAATGATTGACCCACAGCACCATATATTACAGCATTAACCGCCCATACCCTAACTACCCGAAAAAAGCACAACCCCTAAAATTTCCTTCCAAGCCCATTAAAAAAATTCTTGTCCTGCAAAACCTTAAGTGTAGGAATCTAGCCCGGATGAGCATGTTCAACTTTCTCACATATCAACCACTTTCGAGAATTTTACTGCACTCACTTCCATCCGATCTGAGGAAGAGCCGGTCATATCATGTAATAAATACTTCCCCATACCCCTCTCTCGTCCACCGCCCCCCCTTCCCGAACCTCAATCAAAACCCCCTTCCTCCCCATTCACTTCAATTTCTTTTGTAAACGTTCTCCTACCTATCTCTCCATCTTACTCACTCGCAACACTCACTACTTCCTGGGAAGCCCGTGAATTCAGGACTGCGTTTTGGCAGTTGTTCGGCAGTCTATGCTTACCTCCTCCCCCCGTACCTTCCCACCCTTCCTCGTGGTATCAACATCATTAAGACTGTAAAAGGAAAATAAAAATATATCACCAACCCCCGTTGCCTTCGCTTCACTCACTCAAAACCGCGAAACCCATAAGTAAGGTAGTCGATGCGAGCCATCGATACGCATGGTTAACATATTGAGTCTTTCCGTCTTTTTCTTTTTCTTTCCATTGCACTCATTCTTTCTTAAGGTTTCTGCTTAACGTGTACATGGAAGGGCATACTGGCTGAATTGTTTGCGTAGAAGTCGTTGTTGGGAAGGGGGAAGGAAGGGGAAGAATGAAGATTGTTTTGACTATAAAAAAAGGTAGCCACTACAGAAACACCACCTAACACTGCTGGCACACCACCCACCACACTGCTGGCACACCACCCCCCTGCAATAAGCCTAATAGGTTAATTTCCAGGGTCCAGTGACCCCGTAAACAAACAACATCAACAAGATCAAAGAAAGGCCATGGGATATACATAAACCTGACACATATCTTTTGCATGCTCAGAATCGACTTTTATTTCTCTAAATTACATCTGAAAACTGCTCATGTAGGAGGCCGGAACATCGCCAATTTGACCCTCTGCAGTGCCCCCTCGGGCACCTCCTTGTCCACCTCGCTGCCGCCGCCCGAGGCGGCTTTGTGCACAGCCAGTGACGATGTGTATCCTCCAGCTTCAACACTCCACCGCCGGCTCTATCGTACAGTCGCTCCTGTATCTTATGCGCACATGGCAGCCTTGAGGTGAACGCAAATGCAGGAGGTGGAGGAGGAGGAGGATGGCGACGGCGGCGGGGATGTAAACAACAAACGCGGTGGACCCTGGAAATTACCCTATTAGGCTTAGTGCAGGGGGGTGGTGTGCCAGCAGTGTTAGGTGGTGTTTCTGTAGTGGCTACCTAAAAAAAAGGGGAAGAAAGAAAAGGAAAAGGATAAATGGGGTCGATGTTAATCCGAATCAAATAATAAACTACCCACCTCCATCCCCGTCCCTACGAAGCGATAACAAACCCCCCCCGACTTCCCAGCAAGCAGTCGAGACCACCCAAAAGCAAACCCCCACCTACTCTGCAACTTGCACAAACCCCAAAAAAAAGAACCCTCCAACCCCTCCAACCCACGAACCACCCTTCCAAAAAGCCACCGCCATCTATCCTCCCATCAACCCCGCCCCTCCCCCCAAACAACCTCTAACCCAAAGCACCCCACCCCACCCCACTCCATTCCACTCAAAACCCCCCATCGCATCAACCACCCCAAGTAGCAAACAGCGGTATCAGCTAGACAAAACGGTTTCTTTGGACACCAACACCAATCTGTTTCGCCTTCGCCTGCGTCATATCTGAATGTTTTGGGGGAGGGGGGTTGCGGATGGGGGTTGGGATGGTGGATGGACGTTTTGATGATGAGGGTGGTAAAAGTTTTTGGGGGTGGGGGGGATGGTTGATGATAACGAACGCGAAGAAACGCGTTACGGGATCGTGCCCTGTGATACAGGTTCACGATAGTTCATTCAATATCTTTACCCCTTTGCCAAAACCCCCCCTTTCCCTTACTCCCTAACACGCCCCCCAATACCTCTACCCCTTTTGCCTCATAAAAACAATCATCATAAACCCTCGGCTCTTTCTCTGGATGCTCTAGCTGCAATTCGAACTGCGGAATTAGCCCGGGGATCAGCTTGGACATTTGCATTAGGGCGATATTTTTTCCGATGCAGGTGCGCGGGCCGTGACCGAACTTATGGAAACCGGGGGGGTTTAGTGGTGGAGGGGGGGCAGAGTGATATGTGGGTGCAAGGGAGGCGGGCTGATTAACGGTGAAGAAGTACTGGTTCATTATACTAGGGCCAAAGACGGGGGGGTTGGCTTCGGGCGATGTGGGAGTTCATAGCTACAGTTGTCTATGGACTGGTCAGTCAGCAACGGGGTGTTTATGGGAATGGGAAGGATGCACAATGAGACACCAGTGGCGGACAGAAGTCAACGTACAATAAGCGGCGGCTACATTCGAGCCTATATCAGGGAAAGCAAAGTCGTCTATTGTGAAATACTCAATGAGTTCCTCTCTAAAATCCAGTTAACTATTCAAGCAGTCCACCACTGATAAATGTGTTTGTTGCTGTGTAGAATAGCGTACAGTAGGTTGAAACTGACGTGTGCAAGTCCGCCGTTTATTGTACATTGACTTTTGTCCCCCACTGATGAGACGTACGCCTTCAGAATAAAGCGCCTGGCCAGGTTAAGCCCTCCCTTGGGCACGACCCTGGGGATGGGAAGCCCACTGCACGGGATGCAGATGAAGGTTTCTTACAGCACAGGCTGTAGGTAGGTGCATTCTTGGGCTTCTCTGTTGGTGATGAGCGCGCTAAAACGGCCGTGCGCTCTTTCCCAGACAATATATCGGCGCGCTTACACTTATCGCCGTCGTATCGCTCCTAGCGCCAATGTTCGGAATAGAATGATGATGGATATCCTCCATGGAAAACCGTCGGCGTACATCGAGTTGAGGCTATCTCCTTTCTCACTTGCCCGGCGATAGCCTGGGAGCAGAATTGGGCAATGTAAGCGAGGGCTCCATCGCCGGCTGGAGCTAGTATTTCGCTTAGGGGGAAGATCAAGGGTGCCAGTCGGAAATGACGCCGACGCCGACGACGGCGGGGTAGCGGGAGAAGGCGTGGATGGCGGCCATTTGTAGGCTTTGCCGAGCTGGGCTGTGATGGTTAACCATAAATCAGGTTGTGCTGCGAAAAGTCCTGCATACAGCTATTTCGCCAACAACATCAAAGGTGGAGTAGTGAAGCCATTGACTGATCTCGAAGGACTCGCCCTCTCTAGCCAACGAAGCCACCCTCCCTCCCGTTGCTGCGTTACCATTTCCCACAGGGTCTCTTCCCATCCGCTACCAGAAAGATGAACAAGGTCGTCCGTCATGGCTGCTGAGATCAACACTGGCGTCGGGATATCCTTAAGCACTGGAGTATCCGCAGAAGGTCCGAGTCTTCATGACTTCTGGCCTGGTGCCACCCGAGCTTCTACATCATTCTCTTGAGTATATTTGTAATTCTCGAAGGATTTTCGGAGCACGCGGTTGGATGTGCCGGTTCGCCCACTAAATCTTTCATAGTCTCCACAGCTCAAATCCATTGTTTATGGTTCCACTCTTTCCTTGGGCGCTTTTAGCGATCTCTATATCCAAACTCCATTTTCACCACTGCGGACATACATGTGCTCGAAAGAAAGCCTAATATATTAGGTGAGTTTAGTTCTCTGTTTTTTTCTGGTATTCGAGTTGGTCCACCGAGCGTCTGTGAGAGGGTTCAGATGGTTCAGATCTGGCCTCATTTGTTGCTGCACGTCCTCGTACTTTCATTCAAGGAATCTGTCAAGCTTTGGAGGGCATCTGCCGACATGCAAACTCGGGCGAATGGTTTGCAACGAGGGACCCCGCAGTGACCACATACAACAGTACATCGTCCGATGCTTGACCTTGGAAGCTTGGGTCTGGACTTTGGCTCGGCGGGGTAGCTTTGCTGTTTACGAGGCTTATACCCTCCCAAAGCCGGATCTGGTCGATGGTTTAATCCGTACCTCTGGCCACAGGCCTCAATTGCTGGGTTTGAAGTCCCTTTATGATGAATGGCGTCTGGTCGTACTTGGAACTAATTGTTACCTGGTTCATAAGCACATCCCTCCCCGTAACAACTCCATTTTCCATTTCCCATCTTCCATCTTCCATCTTCTCAGAATCCTCTTGAAAAGAAAGACTCTGGGTCATCAACCAAAACAAGCACCTGAAGTTGCCCATCAATCAAAAAGTCTTGTCGGATTTGCGGAAAGCTTTGTGTGACGTATGCGAAGTCCTTTCCCCGCTACCTTGCTGTACCTGTCCCAGACAACCATTACCATATCTCACCGAACAGAAACTCGATCACTGACTTTCAAAAGCAATTGATCTCCAAGACGCAACAGCAACTTATCAATTGCCTTCAAAATGGTATTTGCTCGTTCTGTTTCCCGCCTGTCACGGCCTGCCTCCTCCCTTCTCACTCAGAGGACGGCTCCTCTGGTCAACAGAGGTTGCTTAAGCGGGGTACGGACGCTAACTGCGACTTCGCGATTACAGGTTCACACTCCCCAATCGACACTCATGTTGGAAGTTCCACTAACCCTCCTCGAATTCAGTCGAAAGTTCTCCTTGTTCTGTACGACGTAAGTTCTTCAAACCCATAGCTTTCGGTGGACTCGGCCCCTATGGTTGCTGTCGGAGCATATATCTAACCGTTCAACTCACCAGGGCGGCGAGCATTCCAAACAAGTTCCGGAACTTCTTGGGACCACCGAGAACGAGCTTGGTATTCGGAAATGGTTGGAAGACCAGGGACATACTTTGGTTACTACATCTGACAAAGAGGGTGAGAACTCCAAGTTCGACCAGGAATTGGTCGATGCCGAAGTCATCATCACTACACCGTGAGTAATTTCGTATACGGTATTGGAGCCTGTGGGCGTGGACGAGGAAAAATATGAGTGGCTCGAGGCCAATCGAAGTTAACATTTCACCCCCACAGCTTCCACCCAGGTTACTTGACTGCTGAGCGTCTCGCTAAAGCGAAGAAGCTCAAGCTCGCAGTCACCGCCGGTATTGGATCAGACCATGTTGACCTCAATGCTGCCAACAAGACCAACGGTGGTATCACTGTAGCTGAGGTAACCGGCTCAAATGTCGTATCTGTCGCCGAACATGTGATCATGACCATTCTTACGCTTGTGCGCAATTTCGTTCCCGCCCACGAAATGATTCAGGCCGGAGAATGGAATGTGGCAGAGGTCGCGAAGAATGAATTCGACCTTGAGGGTAAGGTCGTTGGAACTGTCGCTGTTGGACGCATCGGAGAGCGTGTATTGCGAAGACTCAAGGCCTTCGACTGCAAGGAGCTACTGTACTTTGACTACCAGCCGCTCAAGCCTGAAATTGAGAAGGAAATTGGCTGCAGGCGTGTGGAATCTCTAGAAGAGATGTTGAGCCAGTGTGATGTTGTCACCATCAATTGCCCACTGCACGAGAAGACTCGTGGCCTCTTCAACAAGGAATTAATCTCTAAGATGAAGAAAGGTACGCAGAATTAGTAGGGAGTTGGGGGTAGAGTCACTAACTTCCATCACAGGCTCATGGCTCGTCAATACCGCTCGTGGAGCGATTGTTGTAAAGGAAGACGTTGCCGAAGCGCTCAAGTCGGGCCACCTTCGCGGTTACGGAGGGGACGTTTGGTTCCCCCAACCGGCACCCAAAGACCACCCGCTGCGCTATGCAAAGAACCCCTTCGGTGGAGGAAACGCCATGGTACCTCACATGTCCGGTACTTCGATCGATGCGCAGAAGCGTTACGCAGATGGTACGAAGGACATCCTGGAATCTTACTTCTCCAAGAAGCATGATTACCGACCTCAGGATCTGATTGTTCACAACGGTGATTATGCCACAAAGTCTTACGGTCTCAGAGACAGCAACAAAAAGTAGATGAACTTGAAGAGAGCTTCAGAGGTTTGGACAAAGCACTACCTTAGCGTCTTGATACCTAGTTTGGTAACAAATATCGGAATGTTTAGCCCAAAAATGTAAAACATCGCCTCTGAGCGAATATCGTATACAGATACGTGATAGCCATGTCATTTGATCGTTTTTAAGCAGGAATTGCCCCCCAGGTACGAATAGCAAAGCGTGTGGAAACCCTGTGCTCAAGAAACGCAAACGGTTATGATACACCCCGCTTTCCTAGATAAATCAAAAACGCAAGACAAGTGACGCCTAGGGTAACTGTCCTCCTTGTCAGTGATCCAATGTCCTACCTCTCAACCCTAAACACCCTCCTCACCTCTACCACCTCCCGCTACAATTCTCTCCGCCACACCCTCCTCACTACCTCCGAAGACGACTCCTCCATCGACGACCCCGAATCCTCGCATGTCTCTCGCGTGCTAAGAGCCTACTACACTGAAAAAGGCCGGCCCTTTCCCGCCTGGTTAGGCCCTGACCCCCGCTCATCCTCATCGTTATCGCAAGGGCCCGAAAGCAGTAGACTGGGGAGTTTGAGGGGAGGGCAGAGGGTAGACACGAGTCTTAGCAGGGGAAACAGTGGTGCCGGATTGAGCGACTTGTGGGCGGATTCTCCCGGTGGCGCGCAAGGGAAGGGGGATGAAGCGCCGTCAAGTCTACGTAGGGGTTTAGGGGGCAGGAATATGGGTTCAAGGACACAGTCGCAGCGACCACAGCAGGAAAGCTTGAGTGTGCGCCCGCTGCCTAGTCAGCGCGCTGGCAGCTACCAGGTGCAGAATCAGGCGATTCAGCAGCAACAGCAGGGGTTACAGCCAGCGAGGACGGCGAGTCCGATACCGCCAGGTTCTAGCGGGGGAAGTGTACAAGAGAGATTGAAAGCGAGGCTGGGAGGTGGGAGTTTGAGGTCTACTACGAGTTCGCCGGTGGAGGAGAGGGCCGGTAGGTATGATCAGAGAGGGCGTGGGGGAGGAAGCGGAGGGAATCCTTATGAAGGACGATACGACGGAACTGAGGGTGGATCTGGTGGTGGAGGGAAGTATGGAGGCGCCCCTCAGGGTCCAAGACCGAGGTGACGAAGTACCGATGGATCATTGCTTGGGCGTTACTGCGTATCAAATAGTGGAGCATTTCAATGGTGAAGATAGAGGTTAGGCACGGTGTCAAAAGGTTGGGTTAGATACTGGCATTTTGATATGAGAATACACCATTGAGAGCTCACTACTCTGTACCTCATCATGACTTTCAGAACTACTCTATGTGGATGTCCGCATCTTAAATGGGCGGAAACATCCCTTCCACACCCCCCCACCCCTGTCCACGCTAGTCCCCGGATCTCTAGGGCTTCGTGTTCGTTACGGAAGGATTTGTTGATTCGTCGCGCCGCCCAGAAGCTCCCGGCGCCAAATTGGAGCTCTCTCATTCTGTGTACAACAAGCTCCCACCATGTTACAGCTATGGCACCTATCGGCGCTTGCTATAGCTTGTCTGTTTCTGTCATTCGCCTTTGGAGAGGATCAGAAGGTCCTAGCCGAGAATGCGAGACTCTCGAACGAATCACTGCTATGGGGCCCCTACAGACCGAACCTCTACTTTGGTGTAAGACCACGGATACCCAAAAGCCTGACGACAGGGTTGCTCTGGGCGAAGGTGGATAGTTTCGAGAGCGTGCAGAACAGTACGCTTCTCTTGTCTTTTCTCCCAGAGCTCAAGGGTGCAATTGACTAACGTTGAATCGCTCCTAGACTTCCGCCACACATGTGAGCAACACGAAGGTATGGCCGGCTATGGCTGGGACGAATACGACGTTCGCCTTGGCGGCCGCCAGACCATTCACGATGCGGGCAACAGCATAGATATTACCACCGAGTTTGTCAAGATCCCTGGAGGACAGCACGGCGGAAGCTGGGGCGTTCGGATCAAGGGCACACCCAGGGAAGATGCGCCGCCGCGACTGATGAGCACTGTGATTTTCCACGCTGCAATGGAGGGCTTTGGGAGCTTGAATGTCCAAAGTGAGAGAAATGATCTGGGGGTTGAGGAGACGGTCGTGATGATTGGGTCGAGTAACGAGCTGGGAGATTTTACGCTGGAGGTTACGGAAGGACCAAGTACGAACAAGCATCCTCCGCCGAGCCATAAGAGTTATGGGGCGAAACCGTTGGATAGGACTATTGTTCAAAGCTTGCAGGTGCCAGAGGAGGCGCTGTGGCAGGCCAAACGTACGTTTTTGCTGGACGTTCTTATTTGAAGCGTTCATGATTCGAGAGTGTTGGCTGACTTGATATTTCTTTGAGTGCAGAAATCATTCTTAATCAAATGAAAGAGGAGATTGATAAGATGGTCGCAGTATACGGGGCCGAGAATGCTCCACCGCCATGGTCGACATTTACCGTTGCCAACAATATCCAGGAAGGGAACATGCATGTTGTGCAGAAGGTCTTTGAGGGCCCTTTTGAGGTCAGTCATGTTCAATTGTGAGGTATGCTTTGGCTGTCAACTAAGTGCTTGCGACAGTTTGATATTATATACTCTTCTGGTTCTGCGGAAGCCTCCGTGACCTGTATGTTGATACTCTATCTTCCTGTATGGATTTGGCTAATTCGACCAGCGGAAAATCTGGATGGCGCAATCAAAAAGGCGACCAAGGCTTTCTCCGAACGCTTTTCAAAAATGCTTGCCCCCAAAGCTCCATTCCACAAGTCAAAATATCAAGCATTTGCACATTCAATGTTCTCCAATTTGATAGGGGGCATCGGGTATTTCTATGGAGATGCAGTCGTCGATCGATCGTACGCACCTGAGTATGAAGAAGAGAATGAAGGGTTTTGGCAGGAAACAGCAGAAGCCCGGGCACGCCAAGGGTCAATCAGACTCGAAGGCCCCTCCGAGCTGTACACGAGCATTCCATCGCGACCATTCTTTCCTAGAGGGTTTCTATGGGACGAAGGCTTTCATCTGATCCCTATCGCAGACTGGGATATGGACCTTACGTAAGCTTCCATACCGATTACCTGTAGAGCACTGCTAACTACCAGCAGCCTCGATATCGTCAAAAGCTGGTTCAGCCTCATGGACGATGACGGATGGATTGGACGGGAACAAATCTTGGGCCCGGAAGCTCGCAGCAAAGTTCCCCAGGAGTTTCAAGTCCAATACCCACACTACGCAAATCCGCCAACCCTCTTCCTCATATTTGATTCTCTCATCGACAAGTTACAAAGCAAAAGTGCCCCGACAGAAGCGAACGACCTAGACCAATTGCGCAGCGCCCATCTCCGGAACCCTGACATCGCCATATCCTACCTCCGCACCCTCTACCCCCTCATCAAACGCCATTACTTCTGGTTCCGCAAAACCCAATGGGGCGACATCAAATCGTACGACCGTGAAGCCTTCTCCTCAAAAGAAGCATATCGCTGGCGTGGAAGAGACACCCGCCACATCCTCACCTCGGGTCTGGACGACTACCCGCGTGCGCAGCCCCCTCATCCGGGAGAGATACATACGGATTTGATCAGCTGGATAGGCATGATGACGCGTTCGCTAAGACGAATTGCTGAGACAATTGGCGAAGATGACGACACAAAGGAGTTTAAAGGGTACGAGACGGCTATTATGAGAAATATCGATGATCTGCATTGGAACACAAATGAGCAAACTTACTGCGACGCCACCATTGACGACTATGAAGAAAGCGTGCATGTATGCCACAAGGGCTACATCTCCATCTTCCCCTTCCTGACCGGCCTGCTACCCCCTGACAGCAAGCGGCTCAAACCCATCCTCGATCTCATCGCTGACCCAGAAGAGCTGTGGACACCGTATGGGATCCGTAGTTTGAGCCAAAAAGACGAGTTTTACGGCACAGAGGAAAACTACTGGCGCAGTCCGGTGTGGATGAATATAAATTACCTCGTCGTAAAGGCACTGTACGACACTGCACGAACCGAGGGGCCGCATAAAGCACAGGCTACTAAGATGTACACGGAGCTAAGGAAGAATCTTGTGGAGAATGTCTTCAAGGAGTGGGAGAGGACAGGGTTTGCATGGGAGCAGTACAATCCAGAGACGGGGCAGGGGCAGCGGACGCAGCACTTTACTGGGTGGACGGCGCTGGTTGTGAAAATAATGAATATGCCGGATCTGGGTAAAGGTGAGATTAAGGATGAGCTGTAGCTTTTTTGGACTACAGAACCTGTAAGTTAGCTGTACTAAGATTTTCTTTCTATGGATTGTTAAATACTCTAGAAGGAAATATATATCGTTCAATCAAGTTTGAAGCCACTCGGCTCTCGCTTTGACAGTCAAATATCGATCGCCGTAAATGGACCTCGGCTCATTGCTTCCCGTCAACATTTCGTTGCTCCCTCTCCGCAGATAACTTACCCCATACCGTTAGCCAATCCATTTTGGCACGGACGAGCTACGAGTAGCAGCCTGTGTTGATATGTTCACAGCGTGGTGCTGCGCATATTCAATACTCATGCCTTGATCTACTGGCAAATCTATAAACCATTGATCAACCTCCAACGACCAGCTCTCTGCCGAACAGCATCGCCATACTCATCTACCAAAATGTCTACTCCCGAGGAGCAGATCAGTTTCACCACCCATGGCAAGATTGCTATCATCACTTTAAATATCGAGAAAAAGCTCAATGCCCTCACCCAAGACCTTTACTACCGCCTTTCCTGCTTGTTGCGGGAAGCCGCAAGGCGCGATGACATCTACATCACCATCCTAACTGGGAAAGGCCGCTTCTTTTCCGCGTGAGAACTGTCAAGCGACCTTTAAGGCTATGAGAATACTGATAAGGCCTATAGTGGCGCTGATGTTACTGCCTCTCGCACAATGGCAGAAGGAACTGATGTTCGCCGCGAGACCCTTCGGAATTTCGTGGCCAACAACCTCGAAATTACCAACGCCTTTTACACTCACCCCAAGATCCTCGTTACAGCACTCAATGGCCCTGCCGTCGGTCTCTCCGCTGCCCTCATTGCCTTTTCTGACTTCATCTACGCTGCTCCGCATGCGTTTCTCCTTACGCCTTTTACAAGCTTAGGGCTCGTGGCCGAAGGCGGCGCGAGTAGGGCTTTTGTGCAGAGATTGGGGATCAGCAAAGCGAACGAGGCGCTGATCATGAGTAAAAGGATCACGGCCCAGGAGATGCTCCAGGTTGGGTTCGTGAATAAGATAATTCAGACCGGCAAGAATGAACAGGAGACATTCTTAGCCGAAGTGTTGAAAGAAGTGGAGGATAGATTAGGGAATCACTTGAACAATGATAGTTTGGTCAGGGTCAAAGCTTTGATCAGAAAGCCGGAGAGAGAGATGATGGATGGGCAGACGGTTGCGGAAGTTTTAGGCGGCTTGGAAAGATTTGTGAGTGGGATACCGCAGGAGGAGTTCAGAAAAATAGCGAATGGAGAAAAGAAGCATAAGCTATGAAGGGCCAAACCGTCAATCTAGTAAGAAATCTTGGACATCCGACCTTTAACATCATCAGCTTCGTAAATCTAGAACGCAGCTTTCCAGAATACAATGACCATCTCCTAGGCTGTAGAGGTGTAAAGAAGGGGTTTTCTCAAAAATAATAGAAGCTTCTGATACGCTCGAAGATGTTTTGGTGTCAGCCAATACAATATAGTGTGGTTGCCTCAGCTTGGCAATCAAGATCCATGATTTGCTGGATGGCTGCTACTAGAACATGCAGCTTGCGTCGCACAGCGTACAAATCCCGGCAGCATGCGTCGACAAACAGCCAGCCTCACTGATGGTTCCGTTTCCGAATCTGGAACACGATCAGAGATGTGAGACGGATCTCGACCATCGCTGTTCGCTTCGACAGCCCTTCCAGTGCCTACTTCTGAAGATTCTCATATGCTTCCGATAATATATAGAATGAACCTAACTTTACAGACCCTCAGAAACTAACACACCTTGAGAATGCAGGCACTGAATAGCTCAATGACCGCAATACAGGCTGGGGACTCGTCCCGTGCTACTAAGCTTTCCAGATTCTTCAATTCTGTCATCCATGGAGAACGAACACTGAAAAACGTCAAGGACGGGGACCTCTTCATAGAGTCCCTGTGCGGGCAATCAGATCCAGCCACTGGTATCGAAAAGGTGATCTCCCAGTCTCAGGGTCTAAGTTCCATACAGGCATGTATGCGACTTGATGTTTCTGCTAGATTCTTGAATGGCCAGGCGACGGCGCTCCTTCAGTACATCCAGGACCCAACTTTGAAGGCTATTTGTGGGGGGGACTTCCTACAACGTTTGATATTGCATATAGCGGAACCGCCGATCTTTTGGAACGCATTTGTCCGTTCTTATCGTGAAGGAAGCCTGTCGCTAGATGCACAACAGTGTTTTGGGTGGCTATTGCTAGAGCTGATCTCCCTTCCTCCCGATAAGTGTACCAAATACCAGGAGATTGCTAGAGAAACATCCATACAAGGTTCACTTCTCAATTCTCCGCAATTTGAAATTCGCACGGTGGGCCAGAAGATCAAACACATCCTTTCTGCTTTTGAATCCATAAATCTCTCTAGCGGCGTTCTCGGTCCTGGAGGACGGCATGACAATGACTTTGTGGACTTTCGGCAGATATCAATTCCGCCTACAGCTGATGAGCTTACGTCCACAGAACCACCTTTCCTCCGTGTTGCTGATGCAGTCGAAGACCTAAGCGGGAACGATAATCGACTAGCTGCGCACCTCGATAATCAATTTCGGCTTTATCGTGAGGATATGCTAGGCGAGATGCGAGAAGAGCTACAGATCGCGCTGGGCAAGAAGAAAGGGCGTCATAAAGGTATTGTCATAGACGGTTTTACTGTCCTTGATATTGACTGCGGGGCTCCAACAAAGCGCCGGCCATGGGGGTTGCAACTCCAGTGCAAATCCGATATGCGTCAATTAGTCCATGTAAAGACAAGATATCGCAAAGCCTATCTCCTGGAAAATCGCAATATCTTCAAACATCAGTCATTGGCATGTCTCATCCTGGACAGTGAGCTTGCCGCTTTCCCAACCATTCATCGGGACATCGACCTTCTGGAAAAGGTACCCCCTGTTGTCACATTGCAGTTCGTGGGTGAGATGAGCACCTCTAAAGCATTGCTGAAATTGAAGACAGCCAGAGTTATTCGGCTGGTTCAGATCGATACCGCAGTTTTCAGTTACGAGCCTATCCTGAGGAGATTACAAGAACTCAATCAACTGCCCCTTATCGATGAATTACTGTTCTGGAGCGCTGAAAGCTCCATCAATCAACCTGTATCTTTGCCCACTAGTCTAATTGAGAATATCGAGGCGAATCCTGATCAGGATCTTCGGGTCATACTCAAAACGCCACAATCGATCCAATTAGATGATTCGCAGACTAGATCTCTATTATCAGGGCTTCGGCAACGAGTTAGCTTGATCCAAGGGCCACCTGGTATTTCCCAGGCATGCCGTTGTATTTTCCTTGATGAACTGACCATTACTCTGCAGGAACTGGAAAGTCTTTTATCGGGGCACTCATCGCGAAAACCATCATCAAATTCTCCAAAAGAACTATACTTGTTGTAACATTCACCAACCATGCTTTGGACCAATTCCTCGAAGATCTTCTAGACATTGGTATACCGCAAGAACACATGGTGCGAATTGGAGGCAAGTCGACGCCACGGACAAAGCCATTGGGCCTCTATGAACAGTTGACAACATTTAAGCAAGATAAAGCGTCTTGGACCAGGATTGAAGAGCTGAGAACGGAGGCGAACCAGTTGGCGGATCGCTTACAGAAAGCTTTCGACAACTACAGGTCAACAATTATTCAGAAAAGCGACATAATGGAATATCTGGAGTTTCTTTCGGAGGGTCCACCCTTTTATGAGGCTTTCACAGTACCACTGGCCCAGGACGGGATGACCCGCGTGGGAAAACGGGGCAAATCCGTCAATACGTTTTATTTACTTGACAGATGGTCTAATGGCCACGACGCAGGTATTTTCTCGCATCGCGTGCTTGGGAGTTCGCACAGTGTATGGAAGATGGTTCCTGCGGCAAGATACACTGCAATCACGCAATGGAGGGAAGAAATGCTCAAAGAGCAAGTTTCGGAGATGTATCGAATTGCGGATACGTACAATGATAGTCAGGGCAAGCTTGACGCCATGTTCAACAGGAAGAACGGACATATATTGAATCAGAAACGCATAATTGGATGCACAACCACAGCGGCAGCAAAGTACAGTCACGACCTTCAGGCAGCGTCTCGGGACGTTCTTCTGGTCGAAGAAGCCGGTGAGATACTTGAAAGCCACATTCTTACAGCGCTCGGGCCGAAGACTCAGCAATTGGTCCTCATTGGTGACCACAAACAATTGCGGCCGAAAGTGAATAATCATCTCCTCAGTGTAGAAAAGGGGGAAGGTTACGATTTGAATAGGTCTTTGTTTGAGAGACTCATCTTAAAAGGCTACCCACACCACACACTTTTGAAACAATACCGGATGCGCCCAGAGATATCCGCGCTCGTTCGCTCTCTGACGTACCCTGACCTTGTTGATGCTCCCAAAACTTTGGGTCGTCCCGATCTTCGCGGTTTTCAGGACAATCTTATCTTCGTCAATCACACCCGTCCAGAAGACGAAAGCCGAGAGATCGTGAGTGAGAAGGACATGACTTCTCTGTCATCTAAGCGAAACCTCTTTGAAGCCGAAATGGTCTTGAAATGTGTGCGATATCTTGCGCAACAAGGCTATGGTACGGAAAAGCTCGTTGTTTTAACACCTTACCTTGGGCAACTGCAGCTACTACGAACGGTGTTGAGCAAAGAAAACGATCCGATTTTGAATGATCTTGACTCGTTTGATTTGGTCCGCGCTGGTCTTATGCCCGCCGCAAGTGCAAAACTATCGAAGCGACCCATAAAACTGTCAACAATCGGTAAGCGGCACTTTTCCATTGTCCTCCTATCCACATGGACGGGTCTTCGTCAAGCCACAATGGCATATTAAATTTCTATGCGCATGATAGGTCTACCATTGAGGGTATTGCTGATGCTCGAATGGAGTCTTTGACACGAGATCGCTATTTTCCTTTGAAGCTAAGGCTGTGTGATCTACTCTTTCCTTAGTTTTGTCGTGGATTTTCGTTATGTCTTCTAAGGCTAACTTATAACCACGACCCGATATAGATAACTACCAAGGCGAAGAAAGCGAGGTGAGCTGCTTCTCTCATTATGTCTGTGTATCAGATCTAATCCATCCTACTACAGATCGTCATCATAACTCTGACCCGGAGCAACGCATCTGGCGACATTGGGTTTATGGCTTCTCCCGAACGTCTGAATGTACTCTTGTCCCGAGCACGTAATGCACTAATCATGATTGGAAATGCACAGACCTTTCTAAAATCTAAAGGAAAGAATCTCTGGTCTCGATTCTTTGGACTCCTCACAAGTGATGGCCACATCTACGATGGATTTCCTGTCAAGTGTGATAGGCACAGAGATAGAGTGGCACTCTTACGGGCACCTATTGACTTTGGAAATGAGTGTCCTGATGGGGGTTGTAAGGAGCCATGTGGAGTGATGCTCAGTTGTGGCATTCACCTGTGTCCCCAACAATGCCACCAGCTTTATGATCACTCGAAGATGGCTTGTGAACATGTGTTGAATTCGAATTGCCCGAAAGGCCACATCAAGCGATGGAAATGTCACGCAGCAATCCCTATAGCTTGCCCTAAGTGTGAAAAGGAAGCTAAAGATCTTCAGCGGAAGGTGGATAAGGCGTTTGAAGAGCAGCGGAGACGAGACCGAGAAGCACAAGAGCATCTTAGGCAGATGGCGGAATTACAAGACCAGATGGATGTTGCAACACAGAATATACGTGACGTGCAAGTCGGCAAAGAGAGAGCGCAAGCAATCCAGCAGAAGCAGAAGGACATCGCAGCGGCTCTTGCTTCGGCTAAAAAGATATCGGCTCCTACTCCTACTATGCAGCCACTGAGGAGCGTTCAAAGATGGGCGATCCTCAACCAAGTCCACAGAAGTCATCATTCCAGCATGATATATCCAAGCTCGCCGATGCCCGACCGTTGAAGTCTCAAGACGAATCTCCTGCAGCACAAGACTGGCAGCGCCAGAAGGATGTAGAAAATGCAAGCAACGATGCTATTGATTCGATCATGGGAATGATTGGACTGGAAGATGTCAAGTCCCAAGTTCTCAGGATAAAAGCCAAGGTCGATCTGAGTTTGCGACAAGGTACAGATGTAAAAGGGGACCGTTTTAACATAGCTCTGTTGGGGAATCCCGGAACAGGTATGTATGGTATCTCCAAAGTATAATCCACTGGTTAGTTGTTACAACAACTGCAGATCAAGGGATTGTTCACTCGTCTTGTTTCCGATTCACTACGCCTCGAACTATGACGATTCCAATTGGTCATATTCTGATTCAGTGTCTAGGGAAAACAACCGTCGCTCGACTTTATGCAAAGGCGTTGACAACCCTTGGTGTCCTTCCTGGACTTGCGTTCAGAGAGACAACGGGCTCACGTCTCGCCAACGAGGGCGTAAATGGAATCAAGAAGCATATAGAGGAAATTCACAATGCTGGAGGAGGTACCCTGTTTGTCGACGAAAGTTATCAGCTTACAGATCAGCACAACCTCGGAGGACGCCAGGTTCTGGACTTCTTGTTAGCCGAAATGGAAAACAACATCGGAAAGATTGTCTTCATCGTCGCTGGTTACAATAAAGAGATGGAGAAGTTCTTCGAGCATAATCCAGGACTAAGCAGTCGGGTTCCATACAGACTGCAATTCGCGGACTACGAGGATGGGGAGCTCCTCCAGATGCTAATTACGATCATAGACAAGAAGTATGGCGGGAAGATGGAAGTCGTCGATGGAAAAGATGGCCTCTACTTGCGCATAGTTGCCCGGCGTGTCGGCAACGGCCGGAACCGTCCTGGTTTTGGTAATGCGAGAGCGCTACAGACAACGTTTGCAAGAATCACCGAACGTCAAGCGGACCGAGTCAACCATGAACGCAAGCAGGGACTGACGCCTGATGACTACATGCTTTCCCGGGAAGATCTCATAGGCCCGGATCCTTCCTCCGCTACCTTGAAAAGTAAAGCATGGGAAAAGCTTCAAGAACTGACAGGCCTTAGTGCTGTGAAGGAATCGATTCGACACATGATTAGCCGCATTAGCATCAACTACAAACGGGAACTGGCAGAACAATCTCCTATTGAAATTTCCCTTAACCGTGTCTTTCTTGGTTCTCCAGGCACTGGAAAGACCTCCGTCGCTAAACTGTACGGCCAGATCCTGGCTGACCTTGGTCTCTTGAGCAATGGTGAAGGTGAGTTTGTTCCGTTACGGGTGAGCAGTTATAAGCTACAATACTAATTTCTACTTGGAATAGTCGTCGTCAAGAACCCCTCGGACTTCATTGGTAGTGTCTTAGGGCAGTCGGAGCAAAACACCAAGGCGATCCTAGCCACAACGTTAGGCAAAATTCTCGTCATCGATGAATTTTATGGCCTTTATTCTGGAAATGGTGGGACTGGTAACCAGAGCGATCCCTTCAAGACAGCAGTGATCGATACAATTGTTGCCGAAGTACAAAGCTCCACCGGTGAGGATCGATGCGTGCTTCTCCTTGGGTACAAAGACCAAATCACCACGATGTTCGAGAACGTTAATCCAGGTCTATCACGGAGGTAAAGCAAAACGACTTTTTCTAGATTTTACTTTGCAATGCGTTTACTGAATCGGTGATTTAGGTTCGCCATCGATAATGCTTTCAATTTCGAAGACTTTACAGATCAAGAGCTACTCGAGATACTTGAACTGAAGTTAAAACTTCAGGATCTTGCGGCGACCAAAGAAGCAAAGTCTGTAGCCATTGAGGTACTAAGTCGTGCTCGTGTCCGCCCGAATTTTGGAAATGCTGGCGAAGTAGAAAACCTACTTAGCTCCGCGAAAGGCCATTGGCAAACCAGACAGTCTGCCAAACCTTCGACAGACCATTCTTTTAACGTCATTTTCGAACCACAAGACTTCGACCCCGATTTCGACAGGGGCTCCCACGCAACTACCAATCTGCAGAAATTGTTCGAAGACGCAGTTGGCTGTGAAGGCATCATTGCGAGGTTGGGAGGATATCAGCAGATGAGACAAGCGATGAAAGCTCGAGGAATATGCTCCCGGGGGATGATCCCCACTAATCTTTTATTCAAAGGGCCTCCAGGTATATCTTCCGAATGTTTTAGAATACTAGTATGGCCTCGCAGTTTCTGATAGGGTTTATAGGGACTGGGAAAACCACCACCGCACGAAAAATGGGTCAGGTATACTATGACATGGGCTTCTTATCCAGCGTTGAAGTCATTGAGTCCTCTGCCTCCGAGCTCATCGGGCAATTTGTTGGACAGACAGGCCCCAAGACTAGAGCAGTACTCGAAAAAGCCCTTGGGAAAGTCCTTTTGATAGATGAAAGTTACAGGCTTTCGGGAAGCTCGTTTGGAAATGAAGCTCTTGATGAGTTGGTTGATCTACTTACGAAGCCAAAACTCGTAGGTAAAATTGTTGTTATTCTTGCCGGATATGCCAAAGAAATCAACGACCTACTTCCCCTCAACCCAGGTCTATCAAGCCGCTTTCCGGAAGAAATCATCTTCCCAAATATGAGCCCGGGGTGTTGTTTGCAGATACTGGAACGGAGCCTTAAACAGAAAGAAATAGAAGCACCAGTTTTAAGGGACATCAAAAGTCCTGACTACAAGAGTATGGTAGGTTTGCTGAAAGAGCTAGCTTCCACGCCAAATTGGGGAAACGCTAGGGATATCCAGACACTGGCGAAGACAATGATAGGATCTGTTTACCAGGCCATCTCGACAATGACAGGTTCCCTTAGCATTTCTCCCGAGGACATACTCACCTGTACGAGGACTATGCTTGCAGAAAGGCAAAGTAGAGCAGCTAGTCTACCATCTTCAAATCTGTCGGCTTTTCCACAACAACCAGCCCAAAGCCTGGATCAACCACCGCCAGCCAGGCATGCCGTTTCCGCCGCTTCTGCGACAGACCAATCCGTCCCCAGCCTAGATGATCATGAGTCTCATGTCAACCAAACCTCAGAAGAACGGGACCCAGGAGTTTCAGACCAGATCTGGAACCAGCTTCAAGCAGACCAACAAGCTGCCGACCGCGCCCAAAAGATCGCCGAAGAACAGCTTCAGAGGCAAGAACAAGATCTTGTCCTCGCCAAAGCACTAGAAACCGCGAAAACCGCCGAACTCGCCAGACTCGCGCAACAAAAGGCCAAAGACGACGCAGAGATGAACGAGCTCAAGCGCCAACGCGAAGAAACCCGCTTGCAAGAGCAGATGGCGCGAATTGCGCGTGAACAGGCATTGGCGGAGTTGGAAAGGGTACGGATGGAGCAGCAGAAGAGAAAAGAGCAAGAGGCGAAGGCGCAACAACAGTTGAGGGAGATGGGGGTCTGTCCGGTAGGATATAGGTGGATTAAGCAGGGTGGGGGATATAGGTGCGCTGGGGGAAGTCATTGGGTTAGTGATGGGCAGCTTGGGATTTGAGGGGTGTGGTCATGCTTGTGGCATAGATAGATTGTAACGTGATGCCTTTTCTTGTTGGCAAGTTGGGTTTCGAATGATCTCGGAGTTTTGGCATCTTAAAGAAAGGAGATATTTGAATCAACTTCTCTTCCATCTTTGCTATTTAACGATTTCACAGGGAGGTCAATGGCGACAGGCACCAGCAATTGGAAAGGACGGTACTTAAAGATCTTAGAGATCCAATGCACGTGACATCTTCTTCTAGCGGCCTTCTCACGCGGGGTGTCGAAGCCTTGCCGAGAACAAGGTCCAATATTATTTGATCTTTCTCCACCAGAGGGTTTCTAAACGCGAACAGCGTTCCAATTATGTCGATTCCACGCCTAAGTTTCCTCTATCCTCAATTCTTCAAGCCCGCGAGATTATGTGAATCAGCCTTGGCTCAGCGGTCTTCGCGAATTGTGCCAAAGCGCCCGCAAAAGCAATGCTTCAGCACCACCCATCGCCGTGAGCAAGAGACCTACGCCCAGCGATATGGCTCCGCGGCAGAGCCATTGCCACCTCCGTTAGCCCCCAATGACCTAGGCCGGCAAAGAGCGCTGGATAGTATCGAGAAAGAGATCTCATCGTCAGCGTCTATTCAAGAGGGGGAAAAGGCGGGGCCTGCTAAAGAGCCCGCGAAAGCTGCGCAGCAAAACGGAACCAGCTCTCAGAATGAGTCGAAGCCCGAGGAGGAACCACGACCCGCTGAGCTCGATACGAATGAAGCCAAGGCGAAGGAACTCGCCGATTCCCCACAGAAGGAAGCCATCAGCAAACCTCTCGACCGGGTTCTGCAAATCGAGACCCCCACTGAGACGGAGAATGAAGAGGAGCAAAAACCGCCTCACCTCGAAGCACCGCGCTATGTCCACCATTTCGATACTTATACCCTAGTCCGCGATCTCGCAAAAGGCGGTTTCACCGAAGCGCAAAGCGTGACGCTCATGAAAGCCGTCCGGAGTCTCCTAGCCATAAATATGGAGGTTGCGCGCGCAGGCCTCGTCTCGAAATCAGACGTCGAAAACGTAATATGCCCCAAACCCAACTCCTCCCTTTCCCCCTCTTCCCACCCCCACCACCTCGCTAATCCCCTTCTCCCCCCCTTACAGAAGAACTACCTCTTCCGCGCCGCCTGCTCCGAACTGCGCACCGAAATCCTCAACACGCGCAAATCTACCTCGGAGAAAATGACCACCCAGCGCGCGCACCTGCAGTACGAAGTCGACATCCTCTCGCAGCGCTCGTCGTCCGAAAGCCTGGCGCTCAAAGACGACTTGCGCGGGCTGCTCAACGACCGCAAGATGGCTGTGCGTATGGAGCAGCAGCAGCTGGAAAGCCAGATCCAGGAGCTGAATTACAAGATCACGGTCGCGCTGAACAGCGATAGTAAGAGCGAGGTGGAGGGGTTGAGGTGGGTGCTGACAAGGAGGGCGGCGTTGGCTATTGCTGGGTTTGCTTGTACGTTGTACCCCCTTTCTTCCCTTTCATACCCCCAGCTCCCATCCATCCTCCACCCCGCCCACAACTAACACCCCCACAGTCTTCGTCCTCTCCGCCCTCCGCTACTCCTCCTACAAAACACACGAAAAAGAGCGCCAAAGCGCTTCCTCCTCGTCCTCTTCGTCAACAGGGGGTTCTCATACCGTTCCATCGCGAGAAATGAGCACCCAGACCGGGGAGCCGGATGTTGATGCTGTGCTGGCGGGGGCGGGGTCGGGGTTGGGATAGTGTGGTTGATGGGAGGGCGGAGGGAGACGGAGGGGGAGACGGAGAGAAGAAGAGGAAGAGGATGATACCCACCATTTTTTTGGAACCGTAAGATTCATGGAGAAAGGATATAGATATTGGAATCCATATTCTCTAGTTTTGGACTTCGCAGCGAGATTAGGTCGTCCATAACGACAGATGCCACGCTACGACCATAGATTCTTTCATGGATGACAATAGGCTTTTCCTCGTGTCGTGGGATCCTTATATCATAACCCACGAGCAAAATTGATATGCTCTTATCTCTTATCCTAATGGTCCCTCCCATGCTCAGAGTCCACGAAACGCCCCCTCCATCGCGATGCCCACCCGCAGCCAGAACAAAACGAAAAGCCACCCCCACACCTACCCCGACCCCGACCCCGACCCCGACCCCTTCTCTTTCCTCTCCTTTCCATTTCTAGCTCCTCCTTCCCCCAGTTCCCCAACCCCCCTCCCCTCACGCGCCCCCAAAACTCATCGTCAGTTTAATCCTCGCCTCCCTAACCTCCTCCCTCTCATCCTTCCCTCCCCTCCTCCCCGCAGCCCCCCCCTCTCTAATCACCCCCTCCATAAACCCCCTCTGCTGTCGACTCATTTTCGCCACCACAGCTCGAAACGCCGCTGAGTGTGCGCTTGCGAGTTCAAGGAGGCGGGTTGCTGTTTCTTGATACAGTGTTTTGTTTGCGACTTGGGCGTCTGGTTCGGTAGCGGAGGCGCGGGAGAGCAGCATCGGGATGATGATGGTGAGGGCTGCGGCCGCGGCGGATGGTTCGAGGGCTGTGGTGAAAGAAGTTAAAGCGTGCGCGGTGAGGGAGCGTACGTTCCCCGGGTCGGGTTCTGAAGTGTCGATGGTGAATCTGACGAGGCGGGGAAATACATAGCGCGCGACGGCCTCGTCTATGGGGTTCTTAGGCGTGACCAGAAGCACAGAGCGCAAGCACCCGGTTGCGACCTTCGCAAGACCGAGATCATGGAGATAGTCTAGCATCCCATCCAGGAGACGGTTGATCAGCGGATCGTTGGGGGCAAAGGCCCGGGAGGCGGTGGTGAGAAGGATGGTGCATGCGAGGAGAGTGTTTTTGGCACATGGAAGCGAAGCTTCGGTTTCACGGCGTTGTGCGTTACATAGGATGGAGAGGAATCGGTGTAGGCAGCCGCGGAGCTGGCCGGTGACAGTGTGGGACGGGGAGGATGTTAGAGGGAAGATGCTTTGAACGAAGCGTCGGAAGATGGGAAGGGCTTGAGGGACAATAGTGGCTTGGCAGACACCGGTGCCGAGAATCGTAGCGAAGATGTGGAGAATGCTGGCGTGAAGGTCGGTTTTGATAATTGAAGGGAAAATTTCTGAGGCGTCGACGAGAGCTCCGAGAGACAGTTGAACCAGGGAAACGGATTCATCGGTGACTTGGGGACGGGCTGAAGTGTGTTCTGCTAGGTTTGGAATTACGCTGGCGAGGACTAGAACAATGATTCGGGTGAGTTCGAAGAGCTGCTCTATTCCTTCCGAAAGATCCTCTCCTCCTTCTTCGTCGACTGCAGCAGAGGGATGGGCAAGGCATAGATTTCTTGCAATATCGACTATAATCATTTGAACGTCGAGCCCTTCGGTGAGTGCCAATCGATCGAAGAGCTCAATCGTCTCCGAAAATATCGCGTCCTGGAAGATGGCATTACCGGATACTGACGGTCGAAGAATTTTCTTCAAGGCGGATAGAACCCCCTGAGTCTGCACCTCGGCGCTGGGCGAATCGTTACCAGGCCGAGTGACCAAAGCTTCAATTACAATGCCGAAGAGGACAAAGAAGAAAGCAACGGGTTCGTCGCGATAATTGATGTTACTCTCGATAAGTTTCACCCCATTAATTTGCGCGTCATTGGATTTACCATCCAATGCGTCGAACACGAAACCTCTATCCTGGTCGATAAGACTTGCGATTGCATCTACGAGCTTCAGCCATGAATCTTGATAGAACTAATTCACAGTTAGTAAAGTTACGGAACATATCCCGACCTTCGCATTTACCTTCAGCAGCGTTTGCCGACTCAGAGCAGCGTAAACTGTGTCGAGACTTTCATCTATTATGGTCGGCCCAGTATTATTTGAGATGTCTGGCTCAAATCTGAGACGCGCAAATTCTTGTAACGAGGATAACCACAGGGGCGTTAACTTTGTAATGTACGGCTCCACTACCTTCACGAGGTACTTCTGCTCTTTACTGGCGACTTGGAGTTCAGCCCAAGCAGATAAAACCGCCATTCTGACCATCGTTTGCGCATTGGAGCTAAGTCCACGCAAATCGCCAACTGCCGTCTCCTGGGTATCACCTGAGGGATATTAGGAGTGACAAATACGGACAAATGTACAGGGACGCACTTGTAAAGCTCTCGAGAGCTGCCACCAAGAGCTTCAATATTCTTCCCATGCGATCGACATCTGTCACAAGCCCTGTAGCGATGAAGGTAGCGTAGACGTTCACGGCTGCTGAGGCGAGATCTGGCGAAGAGTCGGCACTGAACGCAGGTGTCAGTGCCGAGCTGATCTGCGCCTGGTATTGCTCCAACAGTAGAGCTTCTGAGAAGTCAGGATCGGGCATGGTCCCGAAGATCTATGACTTGTTAGCCTTTGGTCTTGGTCTACTCACGGATGTGTTGCAATACCGTCAAAACCTGATCAATAAGTCTGAGACCACCAACGCAGAGCTCAACCACTGAAGATGTCGAGGCGAGGAATGCCATCCGAATTACATCGGCAATTCTCTGCTGCAGCGCGTGACCTGCCGCTGAATCAGGGTCTAACTCCATATCTCTACCGATCATTGCTATCATGTCGCTTAAACATTGCATTGCGAATGATCTGACTTGCCAGCGCAACAATTCTTTAGTAGCTTCTGATGCTGTAATGGAGTTTTGGTCCTTCCCTTCACCTGTGTTAAACCCAGCTGCTTCTTCGTCTTGAATCTCTGATATAATGGCCGGCTTTGTATTCTCACGTGGCGATACCTGAGCCTGCCTTGACGTGGTCTTGGTCAGAACCTGTTGGCAGCGCATGACCCACTTGCTGGCCAGTGAGAGACTCGATTGCCTGAGCCAGGCTTGGATGATATTGCGAATTCCTTCCTGGTCAGGGTTGTCGTTGAGGGTAGACCAAATCTGGTCTTCTAGGCCTTCGTCGGCAAGCTGAAGAATTCGTTCGGCATCACGTCGCATCAGGTTATACAGACCGTCGATAGCGATCTCGCGTAGCAACTGCTGTCGAGAACGAAGACACTTTTGCAGTTGACGTACATAAGCTGGAAAGTCGACATGCGCGGAATCGTAGAGATGCACATGCTCCCAAGCGCGCAAACCCTCTGCTTGAACCATAAGTAAATCATCGATTTCGAATTGCCTGACCAAGGTAATCATAAGTTCACGAGTTTTACTCATGTCCTGCAAGTCGGGGCCAAGGACGTTGATAAGAGAATCAACATTGTGAGCGATCATGACAGTGGTCGGCAATTCCAGTTCATAATTCGACGTTGCGGATATAGCAGATTCTTCATTGTGAGTATCGCAGGTCCACAGTTGGGCGAGAAGACCCAGCGTACTCGATACATACCCCGAAAAAGTCAAACCTGCAGAATCAGCAACTTGAGACAACGCATCAATTGCGCTAAAGTGTACGGCAGGATTCGGATCGCTACACAATGACATGAGGATACCGTGAATCTTCTTGAGATGGAAGCCAGCCGCCATTCCACCAACATGTACGTGGATCGAACCCAAGGCCATTGCACAGCCCGCTCGAGCATTGGGGTCTCGATTCGATACGATCACATCGATCAAAGCGTTGATCTCGTTCGAAGTAAAAGTATTCCCGGAACTGTTGCATAGCCTGCCCAAGGCCTCATAGGCGACTTGGCGAATACACCTATCTTGATTAATTACTAGAGCCTATGACAATCATCAGTAGGTTGGATTAATATTTGGTATCACGGAAATACTAACACGTAAGAGTTCTTGAAGGCATCGTTCGACGGTCGGATGTCTCAAGTCTCCGTGTTCGCCAACCGTCTCACCTACAGCAACCTTGAGAGCACCCAAAAGCGCCATAGCGGCGTTGGCGGTGATAGCGGCTTTGCGGCCGGGATCTCTTTGCAGCGTTCCCGAGGATAGGCAGGTAGCTAGCTGTTCTAGTACACCCTCCTGGATACTTGGACTTTGAAGAGGAAGCGCCGTGGCAAACAGAGCTATAGCGGAGTTGACAACTTCTGTGGCCGGTGGATCAGGGAGGTCTTTCAGATCTTCTTGCGCCTGCGTGTAGAGATAGATAGAGTCATGCTCACGAGCTCCACAAATAGGGGTCAAAATCTATAGCAATCAGCAGACATACCCCTTACAGGACCCAAGTCCACATACCGCCTCATCAAATACGGAGAACTCGCTACTTGGAATAAATGAATGAGATAACCTCGATGTGTTGTGCTCTCCTGGCAAAGACCTGATGAACGGGCCTTGTATCAAGCCTGATACACCAAACCCAGAATTATCCGCAACATCCCAGATACTATCAAAGTTGCCAGAGGCGTTAGCAATTGATAAGCCTAACGATCCAGGAGTATAGCTGCCAGGGTCGGCAAATAACGTTACCGCCAGTGTCAGAAGCTTTGAATGCGTCAATAACTCGCCACCGGCATGAGGAATTAAGTTGACCAATCTTGCGTAACATTGAAGAACCCTTCTGCGGACCATCAAGGTAAGGTCTTGGATTTGAAGCGAAGTGCCGCTTTGGCGGAAGGTAGTGTCGATAGTCTTCGGAAGTGGTAACGTGTCCAAAAACTCAACTGTGTTCTGCAACATAGTTGCGATACGTGTAGATACATCACTCGTAACTAACTTGCTGTTGAACTCGAGAAAAGAGAGTATTGAGCCAAGAGCACACTCTCTTACATGCGTCAGGTAGCCAATCTCAGCAGACTGCCGTTGTCCGGTGTTCTCTCTCGTCAACGGCCTTGGTAAGGCGTTTCTCCAGAGCAAAAGGAGTTGCGATATGTGGATCTTAACAAAATTAGGACCAAGCGCCATAAGACCACCTATTAGAATCCACGCCACCTGGACTTGAGTACCAGATATCCGGAGTTCTGCTTGACTGCTTGACTTTAATAAATCGGTTGCTATAGAAAGTACGCGAGAGCTAATCTCCAGCGAGCTGTAAAGAGGTTGTAAGGGTGAGACACTAAGGACCGCAGAAAGCCCGTTAGCATTTCCTATACACCTGCGAGAAGTCTGTCGGCCATTGACAAGGAAGCCAAGTTCCCTGATGAGACTATTCATACAGATCGAAGCACAAGGAAGTAGTTGCTGCGGACAAGCCAGTACTAGAGCACGCAAGCAGTAAGATACATATATTTGGACGGTATAGCTTGAATGCTGTAAGACTTGGGTAAGCGCCTCACGACAGCTGTCACTAAGACCGTTGAATGCCGAGCCTAATGATTTGATGAGTGGTGCTAGAGCATCGAGTGCGCCAATTAGAGTGTGTTTGGAAGGCTGTGCCCTTTCCTTAATGACTTGAGGATAATTCTTTAGCACGCCATTGATCAGCATCTTCGCTGCACTCAGTCTACCAGTCTCTCCAAGTACCTGTGAGCCTACGCAGTCTACCAGGAGTTTGCGTACGATTTTTCTTGTCAGCAGGACCCGATACCTGTCGTGAGCAATTGACTGACTGCTCAAGAGTTCTATCATGAGGTGGTCCGCGATCCGTCCGTAGTTCGATTCTACCACTTGATTTCCTAAGTTTTTAAAGATCATTACGTAGCAGTGAGCAATAGCAGCTCTGGCGTTGTTGCTTGTGGAAGAACGTATGTATTGTACGGAGAGCTGGCCGAGCATTTCAGGAAGACCAAGCTCGAGCTTCGAAGTGTTCTTCTTTGACGACGAGGGTGATTCTGGACGTGGTAATTCACCATCCCCTTCCTCAATCGATGCTGATTGCGTTTTACTGGACTTCTTGGCTTTCTTCGCTTTAGTCAATGACGTCTCGGACGCTGCCTCCGAAAATGATTTGACCAGAGCTGATGACAGACACGAAGCAGCTGCGTGCCGAGCTGCCGGGATAGAACTATCGCAAGCTTTCCAAATTGTAGTCTTCAAGCCTTCGAAATCGTTATTGTTGTCGAAATAGGTGGTAGCTCGGATCAGCTGCTCCAGGCACTGGCACGCATTCAGCTGAACAAGTGCTGCTTTATCTCCAGAAGCTGCTGTCCTTGCTTGTTTCCAGACATCTCGCGCGACGCTCTCATCAACAGCACCTTGCAGTGCATCTACCACTTTGCCAAGTGTCTTAAAGACAGCGGCCCTAAACCCTACATGGCTCTGTGCAAACTTGATTGAACGGATCAGACTCGTGCAGCATAGGCTTGATAGGCTAATAGCGCTATCTCCAGCGGCCTTGAATATTTCCCCTAGGCAGTGCACTGCCGCATGTTTTGTTTGGAGCTCTTTCTCTCCTTTGCCCACATTTATAATTGTCAACAGCTGTTTTATTGACTCGTAGAGAGATTTGCGATCTCCCTTGTCCAATATGCGTGCAAAACATCTCCCTAGGCTATTCCGTATAACTCTCGTAGGCGCAGGAGAGGATAGACCAATTATCTGGTGGAGTTCCTTGTTCAGGAGCGTCTGCTGAGAACATAGGCCCTCATGATCTAGAGAGTCCACGTAGCTTTCAAGTTCCAGGGTGAAGGTGAATAGGTAAAGATTTTGTTGCTCTGAGGGCAGTGAGTGCAATTTCCCAACATCGAGGTTGTATCTTGACGCAATGCCATTTCTCTGCCCATTTTCAATTCCACTAATTCTGTCATTAGCGGATGGGCCTGCCTCTTGAGCTATGGACATTAGTTGGACTTGTCTCTGAGCTCTTCTACTAAGAGACTCGAGGTGAGATAGAGCTCACCTTCGATCGATGTTGATATTACGGACGCGACGTCCTAATTTAACACTCACGACACTCTAGAGTAAAGTTTATCCGAAGAATTCTCCGGCCTAATGAATGTCCGCCGAGGGATCTGCATTGTCTAGGGTAATATGGCAAAAGGTGACGCCCAGGAGCAATACATGTTCTGCCCATAGCATGAATAAAAAAAATTGTTCATGGCAACAGTAGCTCGAAGCTACATTCTATATTCCTCTAAGATCCGACCACTTGGACGATGCTTCACAACCACGAGTGTCTTGACTGCTGGACACAGTAAGTGGTCAACGATCAAACATGACAAGGCAAAGGAAGACGTTGGTTCTTCGGCGTCCACGGACAGGCCGAGCGCTGACATCACAACAGGCAGGAAAAGCCAAGCAGCGTTTTGCTACTACCCACCAAATAGCCTCAATCTCGAAACGTATGTACATAGTAGAAACGAAACTTGGCAGGACCTCTCGCTCATGCCTCAACCAGTATATGGTCCTGATCCAGCCTCCAATCCACAACTTGCCGCAGTTGTTGCTACGGCGAAGAAGCAAGGCGTGCCAAAAGCCACCATCGAGAATGCCATAGCACGAGGTCAAGGAATATCTCCAAAGGGTGCTCTCGAAAACCTGACCATAGAAGCCATGATACCGCCTTCGGTCGCAATCATTATTGAATGTCAGACGGATTCCAAACTCAAAACGCTATCAGACATTCGACTTTTAATCAAGGATTCAGGTGGTTCAGTTGCACCTACAACTCACTTTTTCCAACGGAGAGGAAGGCTAGTGTTTGAAAAAGTTGAAGGCCTAAGCGAAACAGAAATTTTCGATCAGGCTATAGAAGCACATGCAACCGATGTTCAGGTGGAAGAAGATGGCAATGTTGTTGTATATACCGAGCCAAATCAGACGGCGGCGACTGCTCAAACCTTATCAAATAATTTGGGGCTGAAGGTCCAAAGTTCAGATTTGGTGTGGGACCCTAAAGAAGAGACGAAGGTCGAAATGGAAACTACTGAGGCTCTGGATGCCTTGCTCGATCGGATACAAGACGATCCGGCCGTGCAAGGCATATACCTGAACGCCAGCAAGCCTTGACTGTATATTGGAAACGTACGAAATAACCAACAATAATAAATGTACAATCGGGATGAGCAACAAACATAGAAATAAACCCGCACATAGGAGGCATAGACAGAGTGTACACAACCAATATCGAAAATAGTAAGACTCAAGAGATCTCTCCGTGAAGGGAACAAGTATGACAGGAATACTATTGCAATGTCCACGCCCTTAAGTTTGCTTATCTGAATGATTTGAACGGCTAGGATTGACTTTCCGGCCTCCTACTCTGTAAGCCCACCCGATAGAGCAGAAAATGTCCTTAACGTCCGTACTACAAACGCCCCATAATGCGTACCTTCTCTCCTCATGCTCCACCCAAAACGCCAAGTAGTGCCTAGACCTCCACCCTATCCATCATCACACATCCACCGCATTTCCTTCCCAACCCCCCCTCTTACCCATCAAAACCCCAATCCCCCATCACTCCCCTCCCCTATCCCCTCCCCCCCCCTCCCCGCCTAACCTCCTCGCCCTCCTCTCCAACCTCCGCTCCCTTAACCTCCCCAACTCCTCCCGCAATTCCTCCCTCTCAAACGGAATCTTATGTGTCGTTTCCGGCGCGGGCCAGAAATCAGGGACCGAGAAGCGCGTGTCGAGGTTTGTGCCGAAATAGTACATCCAGGCGATGGGGAACATGATGTACATGCCGAACTGATTTTTTGGGTTAGGTGGCGGTGGGGTTGGTTTGTGGGGGGGGGGGGGAAGGGAGGGGAGGGAGGGGACCGACTTTGAAGACTTCGAGGTTGGGGCCGCCCATGGTGGGGTAGATGAGAGCTTTGGAGGGTGAGTAGGGGTGGAATGGATGTCGTGGAACGTGCTGATTGTTGAATCTCGAGGTGAGGAAATGCACTAGAGACTTGATTAGCAACGCAGTTGCTTCTACTGACTGATTTTGACGCCACATCACTAGCGTGCTGAAACCTTATTTCGATTCTTTGTAAAACGATTGACTCTTTTTCCAAGGTCACGAAAGTTATCGTGACGCTAAATCTGTTACAGTTAGAGATCACGGAAGCTAAACCTATTACAGTTAGAGATCAATTTTCAATGATCGATTTTTCTATTCGACTTCGTGTTTATACTGCTTCACTTTGTTCTTCATCATTAACGACGTGCTTTTATCTTCTGCAACATGTCTTCTATATCTTCTAACAGCTTTATAAATAAGAAACGTCAGAGCAATGCTCGAAAGACTGCTGCTGTCGTCGCTCGTCACAGACAGTCTGCGTTTCAGATTCATCGAGATTCTCTCGCTCAAACGCGTTCAAGTGCTCACTCTCTTTCATCGAGAATAATGTTGCAAGATCGCGATATCAATATGAGTGTGACTTCAAAGCGAAGAAGACGTCGTTCTAGCGAAGCATCGACACAGTCGATGTCATCTTCTGTCAAGCAAAGAAAAATTGCTTCGACACAGTTGATGTCATCTTCTGCTAAGCAAAGAAAAACTGCTCAGCAGATGAAGTTTGCAAGACAGAATAATAAAGATCACTCTGATATACACAAGTTGCAGAATCAATGAAAGAAAATCAGACAGCAATATCAACGATATTGTGAAAGAGCTACGCGTTTGAATTGCACTTCATCGAGTTCTCTGCTCATCACTTCGCAGAAGGTTCGCTCAGCTTCAAGTCAATCATTGATTTCACGTCATTATGATTTGTGTATTAATTGCAATGTGTCAAGAGTCTTAAGTGACTTTCTCTTCAGAGATTTGATTAATTCGCTCACTTTGTATGTTTATTGCATTGACACATCTGATCTTTCTGAAAATGAGATGCGTTGATGCATAAATGCTGATCACAATGCTCTTCGCTCAATCTTTTGACACGTCAATGATCTTGAATCAAGTCGATGTATCGTCTGTAGACTCATATTTTCTGATTCAACATCATTTGCTCATGTCACATGAAATCAAAATCTTGATGCTTCAATTGTGTCTGAGAATGATTAAAATCTCATTCACAAGTTTTACAACATTCTTGAGAACTTTGAATGAGACATCTGCAATATTTGCAACGAGATTGACTTTGACATGAAGCTGATCGACTGAAAGAAACGATGCTCTTGTCATCAATGCATCAAGAACAGAATGATCAATCTCAATGATTTCACGTTGTGATCTGTCGAGAACAACATGAATTCACTGTGTCTACTCATCAATCTTTTTGAATTGTCTCTGATCGAGAAAATGTTAATAGTCAGAGCTTATGTCATCATGAAATTTTATCATGTAAAGAAACATCAGTATAAATATATTGATCATGTGATTAACTTTGTGCAAAACACTCTCAAGATTATTAATCAATTGCTTTCTCTTTCTTTTAAGCTGCGAGTTCTTCTCTTGAAGCTCATCATCTTGATCGCTGAGAACAGTAATGCAAATCATCAATTTGAGCATATCTTTCATGTACATCGTCGTAACATAGAAGTTTGACTGATCTTTTTGAAAGAACATCATTTGAATTATGCAAATATTGTCATTGATGCTGAATGATTTTCTCAATTATCTCAGAAGAATATCATTCTGAATCACTTGTTTTACATTCTTCAAAATGATAAAAAGACTGTGACAGAGCAAGAATTGAATCAAGATGTTCAGATCTTGATGAAAGAATTGATCATCATTGATATTGCTTTCGTTTTTGAATTAATCATTGAACTTTTTAAGCTTGCTCAACTTCAAACTGAACTGAAGCAGTCTCAGTCTGTCACAGCTGCTTCGCATGCTCAGCAAACTTCATTTTTCATGATCACTTTGAGTTCTTGCTCTCTTAATAAGCGCGATTTCTCTTTACACATTGCTCATATGATCTTTTCTATTCTTTTTTCTATCGAAGTCGTCTTTTTCAACAATGCTCATCTTCACGTCGTAACTTCTTTAGTCAATTATCACAATCATTTAATGAGATATAAAGATGATCACTTTGCATGTTATTCTCAATTTTGCTATTGAGCATTTAACAATCAACTGCGAAAGCAGATTTATCAAATCAGTCAATGATACATAAGTTGCAATGTAGAGAAAATGAATGACATCAATGTACTTCAAGAAATAATTGAGAATTCAGAGTCTCATCTGATCAATATGATTGTTTGCAAGACTGCAACTGTGCAAGACATTCATTCATACTGAAACAGAGTCAGAATGAAACTGAAAACTATGATTTATGATCTTATCTGTTTCTCGTTATTCTTTATTCTTAATGTCACTGATTTACAGTGACGTGATCTTTATGCATACATGTCTGATCAAAAGATGTACATGACAATGAGTGAAAATGAACAAGTTAAGATTGCTTGAAGACTGCTTCAGAAGAATTCTCACATCATTGTCAAGTGTTTGAAATGCAAAGTGATGCTGTTTATAAAGCTTATTATTAAGAAGAAGTTCAAGATTCAGAATTTCTGATATTATTTTAAATGACAGTCTTATGAAAGCAAACACATACATGAATTCTTGTGAATTAACAACACTTTGAATGTCATAGATCTTGATTGATATCTTTCTTTTTAAAATGTACAGATCATGATCTTCAATCTCATTGATGATCTGTCAATGATTGCTGTTCATTCAAGCAATCATTTTTTTCAGAGCATACTAATATGCTTCGTGAGCTGATTGAACTGTTAAATTATTTTCAACATCACACTCGCTGCACTTTTAGCTACTGTTAGCAAAAGATCAAAGAAACAAATAAGCTGACTTGTTGTTTTCACTTTTCTCGATCAGAATGATCTTTATCTGAAGTCTTTTGCAAGATGAATTCACATCATCATGTTTATCTTTTCGCTCAAAATGATGCTCTTCTCAACAGCTATAATGTCATGATGATCATAAGATAAATGATTAACATGAACTTTTTTTCTTGTATGAATCAAACGACAGTGATGCACTATTTGATCAAGTATTGCTTCAAGATTGAAAAGAAGTCTGAATTGTTCAAAAATCTTCTTCAGTTCATCATGCTCAGAATCTCTGAGAAAACTCTCTTACTGTCTTTTGTTATTAAACTAATGAACAAGTTAATTGTCGAGCGAGATTGATCTGCTCAAGAGATGTGTCATCATATTCTTCAGCGAGATTTAAAAAATTTCTCACAAGTCATGCAAAATCTTAATTTATGATCAATTGAGAAGCAAAGATGTGCTTTGAATCTTCAGAATGATTATATCATGATGTTCAAAACATTTTTGAAACATTATTGCAAGTGATCTGCTCATCAGAAACATTTAACTCTTCTGATTGCAGCTTGAAAGTACATATAAATAAACAAAACTTGAGACTTTTGCTCTCAACGTGATTACTTCAAGATGATTAACTTGTTCTCTCGCTACTCAAGTCAATCATTTCATGTCAATTTTTCAAATTTTTGCAAAGTCAAGCTCATGCTTCATCATTGCTTTCAAAGTGTCACTCTTAATGATTTATTGAATGATGATGATGAGAATTAAGTGTTTGCTTATGTCGCTTACGCGATTAATCATGATCACTCACACGATTCATTGAAAGTCATGCTTAAGACAATTGAGATGAACTCTGAAATTGAGTTCTTAAAGCATGATGAAATTGAGCAGAATCAGAATCTTCGTCACGAAGAATTATTGAATCGATGCAGATCAAATCATGATGACAATTTCATACAGATATTTATCAATTTGAGTGAAAGATTCATGAACAAGAATCATGACTAACTGCAATTTACATGTGACGCGACTCTGATCATCATTCAAGATCACTCGATCGTTGCTTACGTAATTCATAAGAATGCTTTCATTTCAGCTATTCTTGAGAAGATTGATAGTCTTTCTCTTTTGAATGTCAAGCAGCGAGACGTTGTTGATTGAATCATTAATTATTATTATTATCATTCTGATGCTTAACTTCTTCTGCATCTAAACGAGATTGTTGAAATCAAAAAGTCGATCTGCATCAATCTAATCTTCAATCATTTGATGTACTATGCTGCACAGATTAATATGAGCAATTCAGTACTGCGAGCAGTTTTCATCAACATAGTTGTCTTTAACATTAAAAACTTTATTCTTCATCAGTTGTTGAATCTTTTCATTCAGAGTGTCTTTGAATCTTTGAAGTTGAAAAGTCTTACTCACTTACAGAATTGCTTTCGTCGTTGTTGTTTTCTTATTATCAATGAGAAGTTCATGATTGATTTAAAGACTTTTCATTACATCGATCAACATTTTCATTAGATTCATGCTCGATCGAATGTCTTCTTCAAGAATCTTTTTATTCTTTTTTGCAACGACTTTGATCAACTTTCTTTGATCAGCAATTGAGCATTGTATAACTTTCATGTCACGTTTCTCTTCATGAAAGCTCTGACTGATCTGCAGACATATCTCACTTTTGATCAGATCATTGTTCTGTCTCAAATCATGAAATAACAAGATGAGAACATTGAATCTCAACAGTTTCGTAAGATCTTGAATTAGCTGCAAGATGACAAGCTGAGTTCTGAGAATTGAAACTTTCTTTTAACTCATGTGAAGAAAAATATGATTCTGAGAAGCTGAATCGATTTTAATGAAGCATTACATCTCTATGTCATCAAACATGAAATTGATGAGTATAATTTCAATTGTTTTGAGCGATTAAATCAGTCGATTATTAAGATATGCATCAAACACGCTGACAAGAGAGCTAAGAAGATCTCATTCAACAACGTTGATAAGCTCTCTTGCACATTGCTTCTCAGCAAAGATGCTTGAGTTATGCTAACATTCAATATGTCTATCAAGAAGAGCTTGATCAATGACTTGATGAGCATTATTGTTGATGTTATTTGAAACAATGACACAGATGATTCTTTTACAACTTTTTCTGCAGTTGTTTTGATGAAAATGAATGACTATGTCGATTTTATCAGCATGCTCATCAATGATTGAAATGTTGTTTCTATTTTTCTCAGAACAGCTACGTGAAATAATGATGACAATACATGTTCTCGTAAGCAATTCTTTCTGATTCTGATCTTTGTTATCTGTTACGAGCGTATCAAGACTGAACAAGACTGAAGCTTTAATCAATTTGTAGTGAATGCTAGCGAGTTCTCTGTGTAATGATTAAAGCTAGTCAAGATCTAGTCGAGATCTGGTCTGAATCTGACTCAGGTTTGACTCAGATATGACTCAGCATCTTTTTTCTTTTCTAGCATCTTCTAATCAGCTTATATTGTCTTCTAGACAAACACACTTCTTTGTGTTACGAATAGTTAACAGATGTCTATGACAAACACATTTCTTTGTGTCGCAAACATCTTTCAAATCAACATCTTTCTTATGTTTCAACACGTTCTCTTTGAGACTAGCGTCGACCTGAGTAACTACTATATAGAGCGTGTTCTTCTTGCTTTTTGTATCTTCTTTCTTCTGTATTCTTAAAATCTTAGTTATAACTATCTTTATAAATCAAACATTCTAGTCACGCACGCACTCTGATTAGTTTCTAGACACGATTTCAACATTATTTTAAGAATTCATTAATCACATGATACTGATTTTATTACTCATTCAAATTCACTTGATTGACAACGAGATGAGTATAAAGAAATTTGTGTATCTAATGATTGACAACATCGAAAGACAGAACAACATCAAGAAATCAATAAAATCAAGAGATTAAGATCTTGTATTGCTAGAGAATTTACAGCTCATTCAGTACGCATTCGTTCAAATCGATTAATAGAATCAAGAAATTAAGATCTTGATTGCTTGAGAATCATCAAAAAACTCTCTCAAATCAGCAACACTCTTTTTTGAAGACTAAACACTTTAACAAATGATCTCACTACATACTATCAAGCATCGTTCTTCGCTTGATCATCAATTCTTTGCTATGATTCAATCATCTGTGAACAATTTCTTCAAGAGTAATCAAAGCTTTTATTCTTCTGACACTACAGATTCAGTCATCTATTCTGAGCTATCACTTCGCATATTGAAATATCTTAGAATCAATGTTGTACGAAAACATCGATACTCTTTGCCTCATTCTCAGACTCTCAATGAATCTTGTGAAGCTTCTACTTCATGAAATATAAAAAATGTAAAGCAGTTACAACACTGAATTGAACAAAACTCAGAAGTTTTTCTAGAAGATTTAAACAGTCTTCGAACTCAACGAGATCTAGACGTGAAAGCTTGTGAGTTATTTGACAAGATATCAAGCAAACAAATATGAAAGACTCGTTTCGAGAAAATGAATAAAGTCAAAGAATGCTCGAATCAATTAAATCAGACGTTTTGAAATCAAGTGACTGAATTACAACATCAACTGCGATTATTTAAAGAGATCACTTCTTTCTCTTTTACTCTGTTCAATTTCTTCAAGCGATCTCAAAAGCTTTTGAATTCATTTCTGTTTACTGATGAAAAAGAATCTATCTGAGATGACTGACAAGAAAAGATTCGTGACAAGCTAGAAATCAACGTCGATCATTTCAATATCAATAGAACTATTCTGATCTACGTTCACTTCAGAATCAAAGAAGACGCAGTCAAAGCTATTCTAGCTTGACATCAACAAGATTTATTGAATTTCTATGTCACAGTCGATGATCTGTTAAATGAACTTGCTCAGCTTTATGATGATCTCGACAAAGAGACAAACTTTCGAAGAAAGTATGTTAATCTCTCTCAAGAAAAGAGCAAATTCAGCGATTTCTATTCGATGTTTCAACGTCTGTTCTTTTATCTAGAGTATCACGAAAAGCAATTGATCGTTGATTTACACGACAAGATAGTCTATCGTCTTCGTGCAGCTTGAAGTAGTCAATTGATTCAGTCAAAATCTCTGAACGAAATTCGTGACTATCTGATTCGTTTGAACAATAAGCATCGAGTCATGAGTAACATCAAGAAAAAGAAATTTCTGAACAAGATTCGAAAGCAAGTCATCTTTGCTGAGAAATAAGGTTCATTGAATCTCTATAGAAAGATCAAAGTCATTACATTCATCAATCATTCAAAATCGCGCGACGCGATTTTAACTAACGTCAAAGACATCAATCTACAAGCTGAAATCTGTTTCATCTGTCACAAATTATATCATACTTCTAAAGAGTGTTCTGATCGAACTTCGAGAGTCAATGCATTAGAAGATGACGAGTTTGATTGATTTACATCAAACTCTGAGTCAGATTCTGATTCAAAAAACTAGCTATCTCTTTCAAAGTCATTGAAGAAATAAAGATCATATCTTTGTACAGTCAAATCGAAGTTCTATCGAAAGAAAACTATTTTGAAAAGTCATTTCTGATCAATCCTTCTCTTATCTCTCAGAGCAATTCTTTCAGCCTTCGTTCTTTAATAGATAGTGATTTCATCGTCTACACGCTGATACATGACAAGCTAGTTGATAAAATATGTCAGAAACTTGAAATACAATCTATATTGCTAGCAAAAGAGAAGTTAATACGAAACTATGATGAGAAGTTAGCTAGAAAGATTATTACTCATAAGATTCTACTCAATCTTACGATCGAAAGTCATAAGAAATTGACTATGTCAATGCTGATAACTGATATTGAGCATCATAAAGCTATATTGAGCAAATTCTGAATGAACAAAAATGAAATATTATTGAACATGAGACATGATACTATCGTATTCTCTGATCAATTAAATATTTCGATTTCGATTTTTTCGATCTCGTCAAATACAAAGCACTCAAGTTGATCGCGATCAACTTTGACTTCTTCAACGACTCATAGCAATGCTTCAAAGATTCTCAAGCACTCAGTTTCAATCATTTAGAAAGAGTCATTTTCGATTCAAAACATAGACGTTGTCTCTTTTCAAGCACTAGTAAAACGAAAAAAGAAGAATCAGATCGAGATTTTTGCTATGTTCATCGAAGACATCGATAAAGAAATCATCTACAATACTCAATGCGAACTAGATGTCATAAACGTTTTCTCAGTCGATGAAACGACTCAGAATCTAGAAGATATTAAAGTCAAGCTATCATCAAAGTATCAAGATTTTCTAGATGTTTTTGATTGAGTTCAAACAGATAAGCTATCGTCTCATCATTTATATGATCATAAGATAGAGCTTACTAGTGACGCAACGTCATTTCGCTGTCGAGCATATCAAATGTCTTTCTACAAGCTTCAAAAAGTAAAGAAATATCTGAACAAGAATCTTTTCAAAGAATTTATAATCTCTAGCAAAGCTTCGTATTTCTCACTAGTTCTGTTCATCTTAAAGACAAATGAAGATCTACGATTCTGCGTTGACTATCAAAAACTCAATGCTATTATCAAAAGAAATTGCTATTCTTTATTGCTCATAGATAAGATGATCAACAAAATAGTTGATTGCAAGCATCTGATTCAATTAAATATCATTTCAACTTTCAACAAACTGCGAATGCATTCTGATAGTGAAAATTACACTATCTTTATCATTGCTTTAGAAGCATACAAATCAAAGATGTTGACTTTTGAACTTATCAATGATTCTGTCTCGTTTCAGCAGTATATAAATGACGTTCTTTGAAACTTTCTAAATGACTTTTGTCAAGTCTATCTAGACGACATTCTGATCTACAGCAAAACTCAATGAGAACATTGATAACATGTCAAGATGATATTAAATCATCTACAAGAAGCTGATCTACAAGTAGATATTTGAAAGTGCGAATTCAACGTAGAAGAAACTGTCTTCTTAGAAGTCATAGTTTCAGAACAAGATCTTCGTATGAATTCTATCAAAGTGAAAGTCATAGTCAACTGAACTACGTTGATCAATCTAAAAGAAGTTCAGAGCTTCGTGAAATTTGTTAACTTCTATCGTCGTTTCACTAAGAACTTCTCGAAGCTAGTCAAATCATTCACTCAGCTGACTAGAAAGAACACATTTTTTGTTTGAAACAAAGTCTGTGTTCAAGCTTTTGATGATCTAAAGAAACAGATCAGCTTGATTTCAGTTCTACGACACTTCGATTCAAAACGACAGACTATTCTGAAAATCAATGTCTCTGACTACGTCAAAGATGAAATACTATTTCAGTACGATGATGAAAGTGTTCTTCACTTCGTAGCATTCTACAGCAAGAGCATTATTCTCGCTGAATGCAATTATCACATCTATGACAAGAAATTGCTAGTCATTATTCAATGTTTTGAACACTGAAGACTTGAGCTAGAATGCACGAAGCTGCTTATTCAGATGTTTATCAATCATCAGACTTTGAAGATCTTCATGAAAAACAAACAGTTAACTCGACGTCAAGTCAATTATCTAGACATTCTATTCAAGTTTAACTTTCAGATCATTTTTCAATCAGATAAAATGAACACTAAAGTTGATGCTCTAATCAGAATGTCTCTGATCGACGTCTCTGAATCAACTCAGCGTACTGAAGATCGCTATTAAATCATTCTGACACTTGATAGAATAGATATTCTAGCTATCAAATCTGAAGTTGATCTCTATCAGCGAGTAAAAGATGTCAACAAGACGAATGAGCTTTGCAATGAGTATAGACAAACTATAAGCAAAAACAAGCTCAAGCTACATAGCATTGAATTGAAGCACTGCGAGATCGTTGATGACGTTTTGTTCAGAAAAGATCTACTGTGAGTTTCTGAGAATATGCATACGAAATTGCTAAAGAAAATTCATGATCAGTCTTTCATCTCTCATCTTGACAATCGAAGAACTATCGATCTAGTTCAACGTTTCTACTATTGATCAGATCATCGAGCAACGATTAGACGTTACATTCAAAACTGTCATGTTCATCAACGAAGCAAGACATCTAGAAATAGCATCAATGAACTTCTTCATTCTCTATCAATTTCACAGAAACGCTGAAAAGATATAGCTATGAACTTCATCACTGAGCTACTTCTATCGAAAGATTATAACGTCATTTGCACAATCATATGTCATCTCATCAAGAAACGTCACTATGTCTTCTGTCATTGAGAAGACGATGACATCTCAGTCGAAGAAACGGTTTGAATCATGCTATGAAACGTCTATCAACTTCATGATCTATCTAGTTCTATTGTTTCGAACAGAGACTCTCAGTTCATATCAATCATGTGACAAAGTCTTTGCAAGCGACTAAAGATCACAGCTAGTTTATCAACAGCTTATCATTCTGAGATCAATGATCAATCGAAACGAGCTAATCAAGATGTTGAATGCGAACTAAGAATCTACTGCAACTACATGCAGAACGACTGAGCAAAATGACTATCAATGATAGAATTCAGCGAGAATTTCAATATCTTCTCAATCATCTCAATGACTTCGTTCTACTTCAATAAGAATTTTCATTCACGAATGAGTTTCGATTCAGATACAACTGACTACGAAACTATTCATGAACGTCTTGAAGTTAGAAAAGCAGATGATATTGTCATTTGAATGAAAGAACTTCTTATCTTCAATCATCAACAATTGAAAAAGACGAAGCAGATCATTGAAGCTCAGATCAATAAACATAGACGAGACGTCATCTATGAAGTAGACGACTGAGTTTGATTATTCTCTAGAAATATAAAGACAACTAAATCATGTAAGAATTTGAAAGACAAACAGCTAAAACTCTATCAAATCACTGTCAAAGTTGAGATCTTCTATCATCTTCGTTTATTGATAAGCATGAAGCAGCTGCATTCGATGTTCAGTTCAAAGCTATTACGTTCTTATTTCAATGATCTTTTATCAGAACAGCATTCAGAATCATCTAAATCTCTCACTATTAAAGATGATGAGCATTGAAAGATAGATGACATTTTGAACTCTAGATGCTATCGAGATTGAATACAATACAAGATCAAATAAACGAAACTAGATTGAGACAACGAATGATACTATGTCGATAAAGAAGAATTCGAGAACTCAAAAGAAGTTCTAGTCGAATTTCATAAGTTCTATTCAGACAAGTCACACTAAATTGAAAAACAGTGAAAATTTTTGCGTTTCATTTGTTCTATTCATGCGAACATGAATTTTCGAAGAGAAAGATAATGTTATGAGCGTATCAAGACTGAACAAGGCTGAAGCTTTAATCAATTCGCAGTGAACGTTAACGAGTTCTCTGTGTAAT